>WLWD01002445.1_pt1 | contig 51757 bp, 25 predicted proteins | sample 6712731 | NCBI WGS metagenome assembly WLWD01 (sample SAMN12718690, study PRJNA576275) | sponge metagenome | isolation source: marine sponge | host: Mycale hentscheli | place: New Zealand: South Island, Marlborough, Capsize Point | collected 2014-11-01
TTCAATTCAGCTATTATTTAAATATTTGTAGTTGCTGTCTTGAACATAATTTTGTTCGATTATTAGTTAAGTTTATTCATGTTACATATCTTATTTAAAGAATGCTACGAGGTGTGTTATATATACTTATAATTTATTGACTGGTAATTTTTTCTAATCTTTGAAAATACCACAAAGCCCATTGATAAAGCAGAAAGGTCAAATCAACATCATGTAGGTCATAATCTAAAAGCTATTTATAGCATAGTCTGCCAAAGTTGAGCCAGATAAAAACTTAAATAATTTTTGAATGGAATCAGCTTTGTGCGGAAGTGATTAAAAATAACTTCTCAGTATACCCCAAAACCGGAGAGAAAGTGCTATTCCAAAACTTTGTACAAAAATAGAAGAAGAAAAAAACCACAGCTTTTTAACAATAAGTGGCTTCTTTTTAATAGCTACTTTCTTAGCCTTGTATCATTACAACTGTAAGCTGTTTGGGTCTCCCAAACAACCGCTAACTAATATTCAATTGTTTGTTTGTCTGTTTTGTTGTTTCATTTGGTGTTCATTTGTTGCTTGTGCAGCTTGTTGCCATTGCTCATTTAATTGTATTCATTGTTCCATTTATGTACCACTTCCTGTGCATGCTCACTACTTGTATGCATGGCCTGGGACCACATTTCCCAGTTGGCATTGTCAGTATTCTAATTGTCATTGAACATTCTGTATTCTGCTTTACTAGCTGAAAGAGAGTCTAATATACTGTAAGCTAGCTTAGCTAGTCTAGGGCAGACAGTCAACTACTTGGCTGCCTGCTAGTCTCAGTCAGAGTGGTCCTTCGGTTAAACTCCTTGCTTGTGGACTTACACCCCACAATCAAAGCTATGCATGTGAAACAGACAGACGGGTGTCCTGTTGTCGCAGAAGGGTATGTGGCAGTCTGATATGTTGGTATAGGTTTGTTTGTCTAAATGACGAGTAGTCAATATATGTTATAGTGATATAGCTATCATTTAGCTAGCAACTTGTAATACAGCAACAATTAGGATTTTTGTTATAAATTTATATTGTGTGCTTATCAGAGCTGTGCTTATGCCTATTTCTTTGCCTTCTACTGTAGATGTGCATGTGAAAATTTTGCCCGACTCTAGCTACCCTCCACTTTCAACTTGAGATAGTTGTACCACAACTATACTTTTTATCCTTTTCTATCTGTACTATTTGTATTTATATTTTCTGTACATCACATAAGTTTTCAATATAATTATATTATATATATATATATATATATATATGGATGAAGCAATAGATCATTTTATTCACAATTAATGAGGAAGCCAGCCAACTTTAGCTACAAAATAATAGTTTTATACAGCTGAACCCTGTGAATTTTAGAATAATTCTTGGACACAGGTAGGCAGAATTAACCGCTTTATCTCTTGTCTTTTTGGAAGGATGAACTTCTCACCCGTTCACGCTCTTCATCTGTTGCACACTACTTGTGGTAAGAGAGTAAAAATGGACGAGATAAACTGAACGGCACCAGAAGAACTCTACTGACTTCACTACATTTCTTGTCAAAGATACAACATTAATGCATATTTTTGTAACCGGCCTGTTTTTTTGTGCAACATAGATGTTTGCATGCGTAATTGCCTTAGATTCACATGACTAAATTGCATCCAGTCTACTACTAAATGCATTCTTCATTTAACCCGCTTGCGGTTGTACCAAGTCAACTTGGACAGACTATAGTTGAAGGTTGTGAATGCCTGATTGTAGTTACTAATAGTATGATGTGTACAATATCATGTAATGAAAACTATAACATACTAAATTGCATAATGTTGAATTTTCATATTTTTGTGACTTTTGTATGTAGCTTAATTCTCATGTTAATAATATGCCTTTTTTATTTTAGAGCATGTGCTTCAATTAGAAAAACAAGTGATGGCTGGTGACAGATCAGCACTATTGCAATTATGCAGGAAGCCTTCTTTTAATGTAGCAAGGAAGTACTCTGATAATGGAGAAACTCTATTGCATATAGCATGTCGCAAGGGACACCTAGACATTGTCCGAGCTTTAATTGAGGTATGTAGATGCTCACTGCGTGTGACAGATGATCATGGCAATAGCCCATGTCATTCAGCATGTGAAACTGGTCAAATCAAAGTCATGGATTACTTTGATAAATGTCCTTATCCTAATTATTATTCCTCCAAGAACTCTGAGGGCAACACATTGCTACATCTTGCCTGCAAATCTGGCTCTATCCCACTAATAAGATTGGTACTGTCTGGTAGCAGTCCTGTATATAGAATACCAATCAAATTAAATGAATACAATGATACAATTGCGGAATGTATCAACTTTCATGATGTTCATTCCTTTAACAAGTTTGGGCATACTCCATTGCATATAGCTTGCTTGAATCGTAACTTTCATGTGATTGAGTTCTTTTTTGGAGAATACAAAAAACATTCAAGCGACCATTTTTCTTATGAGATTCCTTCCCTCATAAACCTTGCATATGAGATGAATGATTATAACATGGTTAAGTACTTTCAGTCTAAACGTAACAATAATTTCACTGCTGTTAATTCCAACAATTATGGCAAGCGATTTGGTTTTGATAAAAAATTATCATCATCTCATGCTCGTTATTATGAGTTCTGTTCGTCTTGTAGTGAATTATGTAGTGTAGGCGACCCCAACATAAGTCATTCCTTTGTAGAATTGTATTTTTTCTCATTTGCACGTCATGGTGATATAGAGGCATTTGAAAAATGTCGTAACTGCACTACCGATGTTTCAATTTTTTCCTCTAAAACTGCATATGGGGATACTTTGCTTCATGCTGCTTGTGTTTCTTGCAACATTGACTTTGTTAAGTTAATATTTGATTTTCTGACCACAGAAAAAATTTACTCTTGTGCGGAAATAAGAACTCTAAAAAATGTTTTTGGCTATACTTGTCTACATATTGTCTGTGAACTGGGATCTTTTGAGCTGGCTAAATTTTTTATCAGTGCTGGATTTTCTATAATGGATGTAACAAATCTAGGATACACTCCTCTCCATTTAGCTATACTCCATGACCGAAAAGAAGTTTTTGAACATTTGATGCACATGAATAATGACGACATTAATGCTGTAACTAGCACTATGGAGACACCATTACATATTGCTACATATGAAGCAAGTAAAATTGAGTATGTCAAAGGTATTGTAAAGCATGAAAAATTTGATTTGCTAAATGTTAAAAAGGCTGACTATTATGGAGAAACTCCTCTTTTCAATGCTTTTCGCACGCAAAGTTCTGCACTTGTAAACCTTCTTTCAAGTGAGCCTTTAAACAGTGACATGCAAGCAATAAATAGAAAGAAGGAAACGGTGGCTTCTATTGCCTGTAGACTTAATTGTACTGATTTCATAGATGATATTATCTCTAACAATAAAGTTGTTCTTGACCAATCCATTCTTCTTGCTGCACTGCAATGTAGTGGAGCTAGAACTGATCCAGTAAATGTAAGCAATCATTCAGGTAGGATTGCTCATTTGTATAAAAACCACAAAGAATTCTTTGTGAAGCATTTAAATAAGGTCATTGATTCTTTCCCAGGATTAACTATACTCCAGCAATCTTTCATGTTTGGGAATAAAGCAGTGTTTGAGTTTCTTATAAGTTTGCCTGAATGTGAGCCTAATAGTAGGGGAAGATATGGGGACACTGTGCTCCATTTGTGTTGTAAAAATAATAATACGGAGTATGCTCTGCTTTGCATGAATAATAGCTGCTCTGTCGATATTCAGAATGATGATGGTGAAACACCACTCAGTGTAACTCTCATTTACCGCCACTATAATCTTCTACTGACTTTGTTGGAGTTAATCTTTGAACAAAAAGGGAAAGGTTTCCTAGAATCCTGTGTAGATTCTTGTGGCAATAATATACTTCATACAGTAGGTAGATATGCTAATGTTAAAGATATTGCTTTGCATATTGCTACAATTGTTGATCACTGCTGCAAGAATAAGCTGTCTGGTAACACCGCTCTTCATACAGCTTGCGATTTTAACAATTCAGAAATTATTGAAGGTTTAATAACATTAAATTATTGTCCGGAATCCTGGTATAATAAGGATCATAAATCCCCTTTAATGATGATGAATAATAAAGGTGACTCTTTTGGCAAGTTATTTCCTTCAATTCCGGAGAAGTACCTCCACAAGCCTTATTATATGTGTCGAATTACTGATGGTAGCCATGAAATAGATGTACCACTAGTCCTTCACCTTATAAAAGAATGGTTCAGTTCTAGTTGTTCAAGTTCACATTGCACACAAACTTCAAACAGTGACATCATAATGAAACTTTTAGACGCTGAATCAGAATATGTCATCGACTCCTTAGGAAATACTATATTCCATTACTTAGCTAATTGTAGCTACCATCACAAATGTAAAGTTTTTGAAAGTATAGTTGAAAAAGCTTTCAGGCAGCATGGTAGTCTTGTGACTCATTTGAATGATCATAATGAATCTGTCTTACATTATGCTCTGAGCAATAACAGTCAATGGTTTATTATGAAAGTATTAGAACGAGAAGTTCCTTATGAATTTATTAATGAAAACAGTGTACATAAACGATTTATGAAGAATGCTTTATCACATGGTGTACTTCACCATTACTTAATGGCTAAAGGTGTTCATCATAATTCTCGAGTTCGCCTAGCATCTTCTTCTTCTACTTTGCCATCACTTCATATTCTTGTTGTGGGGAATTCTGGAGTAGGTAAAACTACCTTGATTAATTCTCTCAAAAAGCATTGCATAGGTGAGAGTGACTCTAATATAACATCCACAACTGGAGTCGTGAGAAGTGAAATTCATATGGGAATATGCATATATCAATTTAGCGATTTTGCTGGCCAACCTGAATTTGACTTGATTAAGTCGAGGTACCTTGAAAGTCGATTTGCCACTTTGTCTCAATACTATATGCACAACAAATTTCTTGTTGTTCTTGTTGTAAATGCCGAGAAGGATTTACAGGAAAACCAAGATCAAATTCAGGAAAGAGCATCTTTTATATCAGATCATATCAATGACCCTTTCCTTTCAATAAGTGCAGTTCTAGTGTGCAGTCATGCAGACTGTATAGACAATAAAGAAGAAAAATACGAAGAGGTTAAAAAGCTAACAGAATATTTTCAAACTATTGGTAAAAATCTCAAAGTTAGTGATAACATAATATTCATGAATTGCAAGTCAGTTGCTGACCAGAAAAATATGTTTCCCAAACAAACATCAATAAGTGATCTGCTCAAAATTTATGATAGTGATTCTGTTGGGCTGACATCATATACTCTGTCACCAGGGGCTACTGAATTACTGAGTTTTATCAACTATAAATTAAATACAGTTCCATTTCAGATTATAAAATTACTTGAAAGTATAAAGAGTAATCAGGTGTTCAAACTCGATGATTATGGGCGTATTGTACAAGAAGGAAACAAATTTGTAATTCCTGAAATACTGGAATTACTTTTAGATCCATTGCGTGAATTACATGCTCACAACCTTATCATGTTACTAAACCATTCAGAGGACGAATCTTCATGGTGGATTGTGAGCCTATCTGTTCAGGACATGCTTTTCAGTCAAGTAAGCTCCTTATTCAAACCTAGAGGACTTCAGTCTGAACTGACCTGCCTATCGGAAACCAATAATACAGGAATTGTGGGCAGTGAACAACTTCTTTCAATTTTTACAGAAATGGAATTGGGAGCTGAGTTTCATTTTGATGTGTTTTTGGGGTATCTTCAGAATATGGATTATTGCCAACTTCTCGATAATGCCAAAATAGGATGGATTATGGAAACAATTTTGGCTGAACAGTACAATGACAAGATGAAGTACTATTTTTTTCCAGGTTTAATCTCAGCTAACAAGCCAACAGACTTGGATGACATTTTTTCTGACACTAAAAACTATCCTTTCCAGTTTGGGTATTTACTGAAAGCTAACAGTCCATTGGATTTGCGTTTTTTTCAGCCTTTAATGTTTCGCTTATTTAAATTCACAGAAGTAAAAGAAAGCTCTAATTTTTCTCGTAGAATTGAATTGTGGAAAAGTGGGATATTTTGGGCCACACCTGATATGGTTAACATCCTGGTTGAAGTCAGGAATAAAAGGGAGGTACTTCTTATTTGTCAAGGTCAGTTGGCATGTGATACATCTAAATATGCAGCCAGTATTGTAAATGAGATAAGAAGTGCCAAAAAATCAATGTGTGATACCTTGAGAGATATTTCACTTGGTGAAGAATACTTGTTGTTAAAATTCGAATATCAGCTTAAGTATACTAATGAAGAGCTTGCACCGATTCTTAAAATTAAACCCATATTACAATTACCAATACGACAAAGAGCTTACTATATTTCAGATCGGAAGCCAGAGCGTCTTGAACGCTTTATGAATATTGACCCATACGTTCATTTGGAATTGTTAGTGGATAGCCCTGGCAAGGGTATAGATAAGGTTATCTCTCATCCACATCGTATCATCAAAGAGATATTAGACAGAAAACCTCAGAATCTCAAGATATCATCATCATCAGATTTATTCGAGATTCTTGATAAGCACAGTGTATTCAAAGGCAGTGATTTGTTTTCTATGTGCAACTCTTGAAAATAGACTATAATACTAATTCTAATGTACATGTTCTTTATTTTTTTTATTGAACTACTAAAATATTGTCCATTACTGCACACTCACTTAGTTTAGTCTTTAGTCACATTCAAGTACTGAACACTTTGTTACTTGTAGGCATATCTCTAGTATCTAGTAGTCATAGTCTCATACTTTGAGAGCTTCATTTTTCACTTAGTTTATGTATCAAACCTTATAATGTTTCTTTGTTAAATATTGAGTTAAAAATCTAAAGATATTAATTCAATTATACAGTTGAAATAAGTATCAAGGTATCACGTGTTAGTGAATAAAATTACTTTAATTTAAAAAAATGTTTGGTTATGTTTACAAATGTGACTTAATTTTAGTTTTTGAGACATGTAGGTTTATTAGCTATGTTGAGCAGTGAAGCAAGCATTGCTGACTCTCATTGGGTGCTGTCACATAACAATGCCTGGGCGCCGTTAGTATATAACTCTAGCTTAACCGTTTCCCTGCGGTTAGGGGTCCATTTGACTTGGTCGGATTGTGGGCTACAAAAACCCCAATTACCGTGATATGCTTGGCGTATGCGCGTTTACATCGATATCGGCATGAAATGATCATTTTTGTATATTTTATTGGGATTTTACAATACAAAATTTTCTTGCTATGGCCATGGCTAGTAACCAGACTTATACGCTCGCAAGGTTCTTCACTTCTTCTATCAATAGTAAGAATTGGAGGGATTGAGTGAGAAATCTAGTCAGTTTCTAGGACCTAGAAGCTGGGAGCGAAAATGGAGGCAACCCTAAAGGTAGCTAATGGTAGTCTTGCAGATGGGTCAGGTATGCTTGTTCCCCACGAACATCTGAGTCTAGGAGGCATGGAGCTTCTTCACATTGTCAATGCCATTACATCTGCAAAATGTTTCTTTACTACTAGAAGAATTAGGCTTTTGCGATCAGAATTTGCAGAGATTAAAAGAAAATGGCATTGTGTCCTAGGTTTTCTGCTCATCTTTGTTTTTAGGGAACTGCTTTGAAGTACCATACAATAGTCAATTATGGACCACTCTAGATGATTAGCTATGTATCGTAACTCATAATATTTAGAATTATGTTATCATTCAGATTACTCTAGACACAATTATATTTCTATCTATTATTGTGAATATAATTCAGCGAAGCGAGCGAAGCGAGCGGAGCTGACTCTCTAATGAGTTCGCGATATATATATATATATTTAGGTCTAGAAATTGTTTTTGTTCTTGCGTGGGCGTACGTGTGTACCCTTTCTCCTACGCGCTTGCGCGGGCCGGGTAGCCTTAGCAATGTTTTGTTTACCCGCCGTACGAAGTAGCGATGTCCAGTAGGCAAAACGTTAGAAACGCTCGGTCAAGAGCTTTGAGGGCGTTAGAAACTCCTGAAGAAAAATTAGTAAGGAGAGCGATAAGAAATGAAAAAGACAGGGCAAGGAGGAGGAGAGATAAAAAGAAACAGAAACAGGTAGCAAAGTAAAGAATCTGACAGTATTTTGTAGCCACACCCATGCATGGAATAGCTGCAATTACAGGGAACATGCATCGCTCGCTTCGCTATTTTGTGCTATTAGAGCACATCACTAGTTGCCGATAGTGTTCAATATAATAGTTCGTATAAGGTATCCACAGAACTGAAAGTAAAATTAATAAAAATTCATATGATACCTACATTATGTCTAACAATTTTTTTTATTTTTCAAGTTATTGGCAATTTTAATGAAGCCCCTGAAAACTCAAGTTTTTGTTCCCTCAATTCAGTTTGGAAAGGGTTAATAAACTACTACAAAGCACACCATGTTTTGCAATAAATCAGTGCTCATGAAATGCAGCTAGGCCTCACCTATTGTTGCACACATCGAGTTTGGGCAGAGCGTTGGTATGAATAGATTGTAACAATCATCCGATATGAAAAAAATAATTACTGAACCTATTCCGGTGGTGTAGGAAAATGTTTCGGTATAGTACACTGATAAAAATGGGGTGTTTGGATAATTTAGGTGAATAGGAGGCGCTGCCTGGACAACCCAGTTTAAAGCCTAATATTTGTCTCCAACTAAAAGATATTTGAAAGGAAGAAACTAATGGATATAAGCTATTATTATTTTATATAAGCTCACTTGGTAAAGTATGCATTGGTGTAGAAGTTATAAGGGCTCAAAGTGGGGTGTCCAGACAGTGCCTCTTGGTAAACACCTCACCAAATGTTATTTAAGCAGTGTTCTCGCTAAAGCGCGGTAAGCGTGGGGCCCCCCGCTCTATTGAAAAAAAAATAAATAAATTACTACCGCGCGCGCAAGAAATGCAGCTGCTAAATCTGGCTGTCTTCTCCGTTCTGGCTTCTGCGCCCGCAGACAAGTTTTAGTTAACCTTCGCTACGTTGGACTATATTCTCAGCTTCCTTTTTAGTGATGGCTGGAAGTAGGCAGTCCCACCACAGAGTTAGATACGATTCTTCTTGGGAACGGGAATTTCCCTGCCAGCCGGTTTTCGACGCTTCCAACACAACTGTTGAAGGACTTCTCTGGGAATCAGGCAAGTTATGTCTGCTCGTGTTTTAGCTCAGAGGAAAGCTATTATAGGAGCACTTAAAATGATGTACTGGCTAGCTAAGGAGGAAATACCGCACACAACTAATTTTAGTTCTCTCAAAGACTTAGTAGTGAGGCTGGGCTGTGACTATATGCGTGATCTTTTTGTTGGGAGAAATGCAGACCATAGCAGAGTTGCTGCAATGTCTAGCACAAGTCATTGAGGAGAAGACGGTTGCTGACATCCAGTCAAGTGCTTATTTTTCTCTCATGACTGATGAGTCTACTGATGTCAGTGTATTGAAGCAGTTAGTACTAGTTGGGCGGTATCTAACTAATGGGGAAGTGAAAACATCCTTTTTGCACATCACTGACCTTGCAAATGGAACATAGCTGAAACCATTGAAGGATCCATATTGAAGTATCTATCTGACAACACCCTCCAAGTGAGCAAATTGTGTGCTTTTGGCAGTGATGGAGCAGCAGTAATGGTGGGTAGATCTAATGGTGTTGCAGTTAGATTGCGTAGTCACAGTCCCAAACTTATTCAAGTTCACTGTGTTAACCACAGGTTAGCTTTGGCTGCATCACAGGCTGGTGATTCTGTGCCATACTTGAAGCAGTTCAAGTCCATTTTGCAGACACTTTTTTATTTCTATCAGAACAGTCCTGTGCGAATGGCTAGTCTGCATGCCATTCAAGAAATCCTAAATGATCCAGTTATCAAATGCAAGCAAGCGAAGGATGTGCGCTGGTTGTCACATGACAAAGCTATTAAGGCTATTGTCTCTAGTCTTCCTTCGCTTCTAGTTAGTCTTGACAGAGAAGCTTCTGAGAAAGGGGAACCTATTGCCACTGGACTTTTAAAGTTCATGAAAACATATAAATTTGTAGCCTGTGCTTACCTCATGTCTGATGTTTTACCACATCTCAGTCGGCTTTCTAAAATATTTCAGAAGGAAAATGTTGATTTTTCTCTCATACAACCATGCTTGCAAAGCACAATTGATGCTATTAATGTGTATGAGCACACAGATGGTCCTAACCTTCTGAAAGTTGAAAATATCCTGACCTCTGATTTGAAGGATTTTCAAATTTTGGCGACCACAACTCACAAGAATAGCTTCAAGTGTAATGTTCAGAGAATGTACATTCAGGCAATTGTCAGACACCTAACTGACAGGTTTCCAAATGTGGAAATCATAGATGCATTCAATATCTTCAACCCGCAGTCTATGCCAGCAAGTGAAGAAGAACGTGCTACCTATGGCCAAGAAAAGTTGCAAGTGCTCCTGAGAACATTTGGTGAAGGTCCCAATGCAGAAGTGGACAGTGTTGAGTTGAACAGTGAGTGGGAGGGTATGAGGAGATTGATTCACACTCAATATTCATCCTTCACTTTAAGACAGATGTTGCGGCTCCTCTGTTCAAATCAGACACTACGAGATATATTTTCAAACTTGACGAAGTTGTCTACTATAGCTGCCCTGATTCCGGTCAGTACAGCTGAATGTGAGCGTGCATTTTCAGCAATGAATCGTATCAAAGTGGACTTACGAAATCGTCTCAAAACAACAACCCTAAATAGTCTCATGCGAATTAGTATCGAAGGCCCATCAGCATCTAATTTTAATTTTGACAGAGCAGCTGATTTGTGGGGTGGAATGCGCAATAGACGGATAACAATTGGCTCAACTTCTTCTTCTTAGTAACTTCATACACTTTTTATGATCACATTGCCTAGTTCTAATTTCAAGGAAAACTAAACTATTATCATCAAACTGATCAAATGATATTAGCAGTAATTTTTGCTATTGATACTTAAACTTCTTATATTAAGTCTTTTAATCATCCATTTAAGCACTTGCAAAAACAATTCTCTATAGTATTTTTATCGGGGGGGGGAAATGTAATTATTCTCCATATCTGCCGGCAGCACTGCAAGTATTTATGTAGTTCTTCAACTTCCACATGATCCTGTGACAAATACATAGTAAAAAGTGAATGTTTCAGATTTTGATTAATTAATTAACATTCTATCATCCCCCCCCCCCCCCCCACTCTATAAAAAAGTTCTGGCTAGAACACTGTTTAAGCACCCCACTTTAACAGTGAGGGCTCCAAAGGCATGTTTTTTTGGGGTTAAAATTGTACATGTCAGAAATCACCTTGTGAGTTAAGTCTCCAAAATTATAGGGGGGGGGGCGGCTCTAGTTCCCGGAACCCCCCCCCCCCCCCGGTTTCCTACACCACTGTATTCTCATGTGCCTTCCTCAGCTCCGTAATGAAGATGAATAGGAGGACCTTGTTGCAATCTTTCTTTGACAGGAAAATTCCTCTAAACCATTCGGCTTCCACTAATTTTATTTTACTCATTGTAGTTTTTGTCACATCAATTTCACAAGAATTTTTCCAACACCAGATTTATTACTGCAAGAACCATGTTCTGAACACTTATCAATTCTGCAGCACTTTCAGGGGAGTAGGAAGCACCATCTCATTGGCGAGGCCATTAAAATCACACCCACAGTGCCACACCCTCTAATTAAAACATAATTAAAATTGGACTTTAAATTTAAATGGGAAAATGTCAACAATCTTACTACTACCTGAAAAATGAAATTGAGTAACGATAAAATTTAAGTGCTATCATATGAACCAAAAATTTTCAGCCTGTGTTCTGAGTTTCCAATGAATTCAGTTGCAATTGCTTTTAAATTTAATTTGTCTGTAATGTCTTTATGTACATGTATCACCATCAGATTGTTGAGTCGCTGTTGGGTCATAGTGTTTCGGAGATACGTCTTCACTCGCCGCAGTGCACTAAATGACCGTTCCGAGGTTGAATTAGTAGCTGGCATGACAGAGGATAAGTTTAACAATGGTACACACTTGTGATAGCAGAAGTTTATGGGCAATAGGTAATGAACTGAAGTACTTCTTTATATCAAAAATGTTGATCACATTATCTTCATCTTGGTTTCCAGCAGCTCGTTGAAATTCAATTCCAAAAGTGAGTAACTGAGCTTGTAGAACTTCTCGCTGAATATCATTTTTGTAAAACTCACAAAGGAAGTCAAGCTCAGATGTCACATCTTTTCTTTGGCATGCCTTTAAAAGCAACTGTTCCAACTTACTGTATACTTCATAGCCAGGTTGTTGAAATCTTTCTTTGATGCTAGTTATCGCAAGGTCAATTGCTTCATAATAAATTTGTCTGAAATAATCCTTTGGATCAGCATGAAATTCCCAGTCCGCTTCACCTTCCTCATATCTCCTAGGTCTCTTTCGTTGGCGCGGAAGTTGGGGTTCAAGTTGAAAAGACTCCGCACTTTTCAATACTTTCAACCAGAAGAGATCAAAAGCATCTTCGTTTCTGATAGCAAGAAGAGTTTCTACTACCATATCAGCCAATTTTTGCCCTTCTGCTGCAGAGCATTCTTTGTTTTGTAAAGTCTTGCTGAGATTATCAGTATGTCGCAGTACTAGCTCACCAACAAAAATGCCAAAATGAAACTCAAATGTATTCATTTGTGCTGCTACTCCTAGTATGCGAGCCTTACTCTCAGTATCACGAACAACCTCACCAGCTTTTTCCCATGTACTCAACAGCTCCGAATAATTAGTAATAATACTCAACAAAGAGTCTGCACGCACAGTCCAACGAGTTGGGCAGAGAAGTTTGATAGAGACACCACTAGTTCCACATGACATTTCAGTTTCTTGCTGTATTTCTTTCAGTAATGCTTCACGACGAGGTGAAAGCTTGATTAGTTTCGTAATTTCATGTGTTGTTTCAAGAGCTGCTTTCATTACTTTTGATCTTTTGATGGAATCATTTGCAGCAAGGTTTAACGAGTGACTATAGCAGTGAGTGAACACTGCCCGAGCTTCTTCATCCTGTACCCTTTTGGCTACACCGGAACGATGTCCACTCATGGTACTACAGCCATCGTAGCAGTGTCCTCGAAGCTTGTGAATTGGAATGTTGAACCGAGCAAAAATATCTTTGATAACGGAAAATAATGTTGCAGCATCAATACGGGGAACCGTGTAAAGTCCAACAAAATCCTCATCGACTTCAAACTCATCACTCACACTTCGAAACACAATTGTAACCTGTTCTTTGTTTGTGATGTCAGTTGTTTCATCTATCATGATACAGATGAATAATGACTCTTGCAGTTTAAAACTGAGCTGTCTCATGACATTTGATGCCATGGTTTTGATTAAGTCATTTTGAATATCAGGGGATAAATACTTACTTGACTTCCTTTTTAACCATTCCAGAACTTCAATGTCTGCTTCTCCATGAAGTTTCAAAAGTTGAATAAGATTTCCATCATGATCATCATCATGTCCTCGTAGTGCCAAAGCCTGTCTTGCTAAAAACCTAATTGATGACAAGATCTTCAAAAGAACTCTCCTATTTTTTGCAGTTTCACTTGCGTACTGCTGAGACAGAAGTTGTCCAATATGCTGTGTAGTTGTGGGCAAGTGAACTATCATGTCTACTGCCTCACGATGGCTAGCACTAAGCTCATGATTCCGGAGTCTTAGAGTGGCATCTTTCCAATTTGAATACCCTTTACACACCTAAAATCCAAAAATATTATAAATAGATAACCAAGTCAATACTGACAATTAATGAAATTTAAGAGTCTGCTCAATGCAACCTCGATATTACAACCTACATGCTAAATAGTTGTATTTAATATATTTATATGATCACATTGTCAGACATTAAAATTATACTCTATAAAACAGTTAAGCAATTGCAAATATTCTAAAACCTTGAACTTGGAAACAGAACTAACAACAACTTACAAATGCTTGATCTGCCTTTGTAGCAGATTTAGCCTTCTTCTCTTTGAACATTCGCAAGCATGTATGGCAAAAAACGACATCAGAAGACTCCTTGTAGTGAAGAAATGGCCACTTCTCAAACCAGCAGTGTTGAAATGAGCGCTTCACAATATTTGTTTTACCAAACAATCGCTTGGGAAAGATAAATGAAGGACTTGGCTGGTGTGGAGTTTCTGGAACGTCTTCCATAACGTCAAAACTGGCCATACTTAATCAGGCCGCCCTTAAGAAAATGAAAAGAATCACTTCCTAGCTAGTCTGCCGCGTGGGCAAACTGGTAAGGAATCGCTAGGGTGGCCGTGAATTTGATGAGACACACCCCTTTTTGGCCCAAAATATTGGTGAGGCCATGGCCTCACCGGCCGCAGTGGTTCCGACGCCCCTGACTTTCATTACAACCAGCAAAAAGATTTTCACAAACGAAGCATTTTGGAGTTGTGAAGTTGCGTTCAGCTAAATTATAAAGCATAATCAAGTCAACTAATTAACCACAGTAGAAACCATGTAGCTAATGGTGCCAATTTTTTAATCACATTACGAAACGCATACAGTGAAAGTTACAGAACCTTTCCCAATGTAGCAATTGGGTAAAGGGTCTGGTTTGCGAGTCTATAGTACTTTCTAGCCTGCAGAAATACTCGGCGGACGGGTACAGGCATAACCATGCGCAAAAATGTTCCGTGGATGAAATGCTTCAAAGGAAGGAAGGCTCTAATATCCACTCAAAGTTAGATGATGAAGTTGAGATGAATCATCAGTTTTTCTAACTACACTACTGGAGATGTCAAAAATGGCTAAAGCATTCTTGATTCATTGTTGCTATATGATGCTGAATTGAGGGGTAACAATGTTATTAACTGCTTGTTTGACTCTTTCCTCAAAAAAGCTAAACAGCATAGACCCGTTTTACATATGGGCCGTTTTGAACCAAAATGTGTGAATTTAATTTGGGACTAAAGGAGTTAATAGAATAATAATATATGGTTATCACAATTTCATGACAGGCTCGTAAGCTAACTGTTCACGTAACATGCAGAGAATTTACTAGTTCTCTGCATAAATGACATAGCAGTTATTACATGGCAGAAATGCATGTAAAGTTCGATGTGCAACGTAATCAAATGTGAGAAAATTCTAGTTTTTAAGTATGTACTATTACTCCTGGAAGGAACTAATTAAATAGAAACAACAACTGGGACTGAGAGCTTGTCAGCAGTTAACAAGACTCATGGAGCATTTAATAAAAAGTGCTAAAAGGCGTGATGAAAATGGGAGCTTAACAAGAGGGGGAGCTTAACAACCTGGGTCTATTACTTTACTATGGAATTCAAGATGACTTACCATCAGAACTGATTGGCTAGGCAGTATTAAAGTGAGCTTCATTTCTAACATTTATCGCTACACACTGTGATGTATCATTTATATACTTATACCCTTGGGTACGAAAAACAGTCCTAGCAATACAGGGGGATTTGATTACTTCTTACCTTCCCTCATTCCCTCTATAAAACCTGGTTATTACTGTGGTGTAGTCGCAGAGAGCTGTCACCAAGGGGAAGACAGACCAAGTGGGCTGCCACCAGAGTTACTACTGCTATTATTTCCAAGCTGTTTGAAGCTTCTTCCCAACCCAATCCCTGATGTCTTCATTCAGTTCTTAGGTTAAGCCAGATAAAGGGTCAAGCAGCACGACAGTAACTGAAGCACAAGCCTGAGCTGGCCATATATATAGCAAACCAGCCCGAGCATGCTCAACTAGAGGGGATGATACAGTAAACAGGCTGAGGCTGTGAGAATGGAATGTGTTCTGAATGAGATATTAGTGTTTGTGACAAAATACATTATTAGTGTGTGTCATTAGCTAAGATGTTGTGTTCTGTTATAACTTGTCCTGTCGATGTGATGGGTTCACCACAATTACTAAAAAAAAAATTATAGTTAGTGAGTTTGAAGATGTAGAGGAGGATGCATTGCTAAAGGATGTAAGTTTTGCAGATGCAGTCAGTTGATGCTTGATGAAAACATTGCAGCTATAGCAGCATGAGATTCAGTAACTAAACAGCAATACACATTTCTACACCATTTACAGACTTCTATCATTAATTATGACAGATGTGTACTCAAAGTTTTGATGATTGTAATGGACTAAAGTTTAAGAACAAGCAGATTATACTTAGAGGACCAGGGACAAAATTAATAAATCATAAACTGTCCTTAAGTTTTGGAACACTTGGACTCTATAAGTATAAAGCATAAAATATTACTTATAAGCATCAGAGTTCTGTCTGGAAAATGTTGTTTGGGGTGAAAGTTCGTGCATGTCCATCACCCTTCATTTATACTAAAATACAGGCAAATAGCTAGTAGTTTTATGCTAACATGAAACTATTATGAGCTAAATGCAGTAATTTTGAGAAACCTCAGCATAAACCTCTGAGCATGTATTGATCTTACTAATCGCCTCATTTTGTTTTCTTTTAGCTATTCAATAACCTTGATATTGCTTGTTAGAGGGTCTAAATTGAAGACATAGTTCTTCTATGGTAGCTATAATGTTTACTATCTTACAATTAATGTAATACTTAGTCTGTGTGGACATAGCTTTTATCTTGTCCTCCATAAACTCATTAATCTTTGCTTCTGTATTTTCTGCAGAGATCAAAGTTTTGATGTGTTCCTAATATTTGTATCATGCATTAGTAATTTTCTGTTTACTGACAACCCCAACATAAAGATTGCTAATTAAAATAAAAATATAATAGCTATTATAGATAAGTAACTAATTGATATTGAAACTTAACAATGAAATGATAAAGTTAGAGGTGGTATAATATTATAATAATATGGAATTGTCACAATTAGTCAGGAAAACTGTGGTAATGAGCATTATATCTTGTAAAGATTTGTTTATTACAAAGTTGTCCTTGCTAAGTGTCTGCAAGTTAATTGTTATAACTGTTACAAAAAAGCAAACCTGCCCCCCCCCCCCCCCCCCCCGTCTTGTGTAAATCAAGGAGAAAGATTTATCGTGAGGTACATAATAATAAAAATGTGATTCTGCTACTTATATTGTTTTTTGCTTATAGCAGTTTTAACCTGACATTTTAAATAATGCTATTACTAAAATCTTGACCTGAAAAGCAGTCTTGAAATGATGAATACAATGCCTCCAAAGCGAATTTCTTAAATTTCAGAGACAGGAAGGGTATCATTCTCTTAGAAATTGGACCAGTCCCACCTGAGATGATGCAAAGTTTCCGCTTCCCATCACTTTTGTCCACAAAATTCATCCTTTAACCATCAGTTCTGTTTATTCTCATTTTACTTAGTTATCATCATCCAAACAGTTGCAGCTCATTTTGAAGCTTTTTTTCCTTTTTGCTCTTCCCAGACAGTGTTTTGTAATAAATATTCTATGTTCAGAAAATGTTGGTAAACCAAACACCTTTTGGTCCCAGCCTGACATTCTACTGAACAATAAGTGAATGATAACACTAATCCAAAAAGTATGATGTTATAAGTAACATAAATAAATAGATCAAAATTTTACAGAGTTTATTAAAAAATAAAATAATAATTCAGACATTTCACAACTTTCTTTCTAAACTTTCTTTATTCATTACATTTATTCTCTCTCTTTATATTAACTTAATATAGCTACAGAATGTAAAACTGCTGTAACTTCAGTACTATTTTATTTATTAATTTAATCTTAATTATTGCTTCTCACTTTGAAATTACTGGAATCACCATCCAAAAATAGCTAATGGCAATTTCTTTGTTAGTATAGGTACCTATATTTTTTGTATTTCAAATTAATCAGCACTTCATTCAACATTTTTATTAAATGTTTAGTGTTCATTGAAAACTTTCATTCATTTTTCCATTTGAGTACAAATGACAATTTTAATGTATGTTACTGCTTCATTTAGTGTGAATGTCGCCCATATTCAAGACATTAATTACAGCAGGCTTGGTGATACCGAAAATACCACTCCCATTTTGACGGAAAAAGGAAGCACAATGCTCTACGAAATCAGGATCGAAACCAGTATAGCTACGTCGAGAAGCACTTAAAATTAGTTTACCAGTACGTTACTCTGTTATTTTGCTTTCCCTGTGCGAGCAGGAGAAGTAGCATTTTTTTACGTTGCGACTTCGTCGTCTTCGTGCGGTTTAGAATCTCTCTACGGTGTTACCGTAGTAGCAGTCAACCACGCCGTAGATTATGTTAATAGTAATGTAAATCTGCTATCAGGGATCAACTTATCGCAAAAGCTGTGAAATTTACCAAGGTGAGTGACTAAAAGGGGTGTATGTTGGTATGTTGGTTCTGATTCATATTAGAATACAAAATAAATAAAAGACAGAAATTTCTAAGGAAGGATAGTCTGGGCAAGTTTAGAGGGCGTGGCCGGCTACTCCATTCAGGAAGCTCTAGTTAGTGTCTTATTTTCCAATTTGCTTTCCGTAGTCCTGAGCAATCAGTACTCAGGCATCTCTCTCCCTGGTTGTAGTCATCTCTCTCTCTGGTAGTAACTAGTGTAGCTTTACCTTTGCTGCCATCATGGGGATGAAAAAGGGATATTACAAAAGGTTCGACGATTTTACATAACTAGAGCTCAAGTGAGCACTGGACCCCACATAACTGTCTGTAATTAATTAGACGCAAAATTGGCCAACACTCAATCTAGCAAATAAATTTTTTTTTTTTTTGCAAATGTTAGCTACATAATTACCTCTGGGGGGAGCACAGTAATTACACCCCACTTTGTCCATGACAATTATAGTATGTATTAATATTGTGATGTTATAGGTGCCTCCGATGTAAGAAAAAATATTACAAAAAAAAAAAGCCCACAAGTGCTCACAGAAATCATCCTATCCTATAACTGAGGCGAAAGACCAGGCCCATCTTTCAGTGGTCCTGAGGAGGCTACTGGTGCACCAGCTACTGTAATGCATGGGAGCACAGGTTACCACTTCCATTATTGTAATGGAAGCACCTGTAATGACTTCAACACCTAATGCTACAAAAGATAAGTCAATGGAAACCAATGAAGAGGACATCATTAAAAAGGTGTTTGAGTAATTTTTTGGTGAACAAGCAAAACGAGCAGACATGCATTAATAGGAATGTTAATACTTAGCTAGCTATGAATATAGTTAATACTGCTGCTGTTCTGGTAATGTGGTGGACTTCACCACAACGACTATTTGAAAATATTTTTGCATATTTAATTGTATTTGTTAATTTTCATCACATACAGACACCAAACATTTTCAAAGCACTTTATATTGTTAGTATGAAGATATTCTACAAAGAAAAGTCTTTGCAAGTGTGGACACAGATTTGGTTAGCCAGATGATAAACTTGTACATAACGAGACCCAACAATGATGCCAAACTCAACAGGCCACTTCACAACGTCAGAGTGGGTGGAGCTTTCAAAGTTCAGAAAAGCTTTCAACTTCAACAAATGTAGTTGTTGAACTCTGTAAAAGTCATTGACATGGCGCATTTTTACTTCAGTGAGCCAATTTGTCCCAATTTTTGGGTGTATTAGTTTTGACGGACTATTTGAAAATATTTTTGCATATTTATTTGTATTTGATAAATTTCATCACATACAGACACCAAACATTTTCAAAGCACTTTATATTGTTAGTATGAAGATATTCTACAAAAGAAAAGCATCATCACAGACACCAAACATTTTCAAAGCACTTTATATTGTTAGTATGAAGATATTCTACAAAGAAAAGTCTTTGCAAGTGTGGACACAGATTTGGTTAGCCAGATGATAAACTTGTACATAACGAGACCCAACAATGATGCCAAACTCAACAGGCCACTTCACAACGTCAGAGTGGGTGGAGCTTTCAAAGTTCAGAAAAGCTTTCAACTTCAACAAATGTAGTTGTTGAACTCTGTAAAAGTCATTGACATGGCGCATTTTTACTTCAGTGAGCCAATTTGTCCCAATTTTTGGGTGTATTAGTTTTGACGGACTATTTGAAAATATTTTTGCATATTTATTTGTATTTGATAAATTTCATCACATACAGACACCAAACATTTTCAAAGCACTTTATATTGTTAGTATGAAGATATTCTACAAAAGAAAAGTCTTTGCAAGTGTGGACACGGATTTGGTTAGCCAGAGGATAAACTTGTACGTAACGAGACCCAACTATGATGCCAAACTCAACAGGCCACTTCACAACGACAGAGTGGGTGGTGCTTTCAAAGTTCAGAAAAGCTTTCAACTTCAACAAATGCAGTTGTTCAACTCTGTAAAAGTCATTGACATGGCACATTTTTACTTCAGTGAGTCAATTTGTCCCAATTTTTGGGTATATTAGTTTTGACGGTTAACGACTATTTGAAAATAGTTTTGCATATTTATTTGTATTTGATAAATATCATCACATACAGACAAACATTTTCAAAGCACTTTATATTGTTAGTATGAAGATATTCTATGAAAGAATAAGACTTTGCAAGTGTGGACACGGATTTGGTTAGCCAGAGGGATAAACTTGTACATAAAGAGACCCAGCTATGAAGCCAAACTCAACAGGCCACTTCACAACGACAGAGTGGGTGGAGCTTTCAAAGTTCAGAAAAGCTTTTAACTTCAACAAATGCAGTTGTTCAACTCTGTAAGTCATTGACATGGCGCATTTTTACTTCAGTGAGCCAATTTGTCCCAATATTGGGATGGATTAGTTCTGACGGTGAAAATATTTTTACATATTTAATTGTATTTGCTAATTTTCATCATGTACAGACACCAAACATTTTCAAAGCACTTTTACGTTGTGACTTCGTCGTCTTCGTGCGGTTTAGATTCTCTCTACGGTGTTACCGTAGTAGCAGTCAACCACGCCGTAGATTATGTCAATAGTAATGTAAATCTGCTATCAGTGATCAACTTATCGCATGAAGCTGTGAAATTTACCAAGGTGAGTACTAATATAGCCATCACTAAACACTTACGAATAATATGTTTTTTACTACATATGCACCACTGTTGTTTTAGGATAAATAATAATAGCTAATAATTGTAGCGGTAATCCCTGTTCATACAGCAAAATTAATTTATTTTTGACTTGTAAAGAACTTCAGCAAAAATCTAAATGTCCTGTTAAGTTTAAATATAATATTATTAGCTATATAGCTAGATATATGCAGAAAATACAGCTTTTAGTATAAATTTGTATAAAGCATTTGTTGTGTTATTTTAGTGTCCACTGAGTGGAAGTTTCCTGAATAATCTTTTATCAATGCACAACTATGCCATTCTGGGATACAGCTGTAATGAGCACGCTCAGTAAGTCACACAACATTTGCACGGACAATGGCTCACTAATCTATGACATTAATTCAGTGTAAAGGCTACAAAGCAATTGAAACTCGATTCAATCAAATTAGTGTAAGTCCTCGTATATTAGTATTATTTTGTGCCTCACAACACAACTTATAGCTAGACGACTTAAAATGTTATTGTGTGGACCAAAAGCAAATTATGAGATAGCCTTGCCTTACTTCTTTATAGCTACTTGTAGGACTCCAGGTAAAAACTTAAGCAAAAGCAGTCTGGCTCAAGTTATCAACTATGTCCTAATATTGACCCGCCATTGCGTCCAATACATGGATTACTGACCAATGAACGAAGATTCCAACATAACTTCTTCACATTGTAAAACTATAAAACTATCCTATTTAACATGCACCATTGTAATCTCCACCTACGAATACCCATTTACCAATTCATGATTATTCTTATGTTTAATTTTTGCTGTGGCAAGATTTTGTTTGTTTGTTTCTTTCTTACTGGAGCAGTTGTTGCAACTCTCTCTAGCCTACAAGGTAGCCAGTTAACACAGTATTGACTGTCTTCTAATTGCTATTGGAGTAAAATCTGAGTACTAATTAAAGCCTGTCAACAGGCAACTGCGTTCCATCCTCAACTATCTGCAAACAACCTAAAATGCTTGTCAATATGACTTATGCTCCTAAGTACCTCCAAATGGTTGCTGTAAGTTTACTAAAATCTGATCACTTCTACCATATACTACTTATATGATGATAGAAGTAGGGGTCGATATTAAATGTCAAGAAAATATGCTATGCACGATGTAATGGGTGGGTGTTCATGAGTGTGTGTGTGTATCTATGAAGATTTGACAGAGCTAATACACTAATAATAGCAGCCTAAATTTATGCAGTTAATGTCACTGGTGAATTATCCTCTATTGTTAAGGCATGTAATTATGATAATATTAGTGAAAACCTATTCTTTGAACTAATTGTTTCTTCGACCTTTGTTGAAGTTTTTTTTTTCAAGTGAAAGGTATAAATAACATTATGTCCTCTACTGATTCTAAATAAAGGTAGTGTACACACACCCATACTTCAGTGGAAACTTTGCTGCCTCATTCTGAGATCTCTCAAAAGCAGCCAGTAATGTTCAGTGTTCACCAGACCCCGCCCATTTATGCCAGAACAGTGTTATCTCTGGCAAGGGAGTTCAAGTGGAGGTGGTTAGTAGTCATCACTGAGGGAGCTACATTCTTTCAAAAGGTAAGTACACAACGATCACTACACCAAAATAAATTTTAGTGTTTTTACTGCTGTGGAAAATTTCTCTGCAGAGGAATATAGAATGATTTAGTGAGATTAGTTGAATCTATAAGCTCGACGGTCAACTCTAAGGACCGACTCTGGGTCGACTACTCGGGGCGAGTACTCTCTATCTTCCCAATAACATAATTATTGACTATCACCTCTCTCTTTCTCCTGGTGGGCAGCAACGAACCTACCCCCACATAAGCGAAGGCGCTTGATAGTCCGCATCTATGGTACAATAATAATGACTTTTAGATTAATTGCACCGTTTCATACTAGCTCGATTAAGCAGAATTCAACTAAAGTATATATCTAATTATTGTCAGGAGTAAATGATTACTATAATAACTTGTTTGTATGTGTGTGTAAACAGATGGTGGCACTGTATAGATATCCCAATGGAGGAATACTTGGGCAGAAAAATTCAACTCCTTAATGAAACTCACACTATAAACTTTACGGAAAGTACTGAACACATCTTGTCCCACATGTCTGTACATAACAGTTTTATATCACATTGTTCACATTAGATCTAATTAAAGACAGTTTCATATAATATTCTAATTCTTTATAATTAATAGGAAACGGTAAACACAGCTGAATAATTTTGCTGTTTATGGCATATTTTATGTCCCTCTGAAATAAATAAACAGATGTTTAGCTGACGTATAAAAATATTCACTTGCAAATAATAGCTAAGCTAAATGACATTTTCAAATTATAGTGTGTAATATTTAAATGAAAAAATAATTCTGACAATAAACAAGAAGCATGTACAAGTCCCATTCATCAGATGTCTTACTCTCATTGTTACATGATGTGCGGGCCTATCAGAACCTCCACGAACATTCAAATCAATATTTAGCTACACTATGCATGCACTTTATTTTTGTAAAGCCTCACTGACCGCTCGTGGCCAGATACAGTTCATGTCCATGCCATCCATTGTTATAAGTATTGTATTCTCTTATTAGTTCTCAGTTATTTTCCTAGTTTGAATATCTGCTATTATCGAACCAGTAAAATTTTAACTACCGGCCGATTATTCAGACTAGCTAACATCGAGTTATCTACTCTATCATCCAACATAAGTTACTGCCCACAAGATTGCCAATCCGACAGCGAGCCTTGTACTGGGCAGACAACAGGAGAGTAAAGTTGCCCAGGCATTGATTTGTCTGACAAATGTGAGCTCATTTCCCCAAAACAATATCCAGCATTTAAAAAACACAGGATTAACTTAAGTCAGTATACAGCTAAATTTTCGCATACATCTTCCTATAATTGTCCTAAAGTTGTGTAGGACAGATGCATGGATGGTGCAGGAAAGTGTACATGACAGTTGCCCTGTATAGAAAGTATGTAAAATAAAGTGACCGGTCTTGGGAAAATCAACCAAACACATGGAATAATTTTTTTTCAGTATCCACCTTTAAAGCCTTTAGAACTGATTTTTTCTCCAAAAAAAGAATTGTGGTAGAAATGAATAAACAACCATTAGTTCTAGCATATGGCAGAGTCTAGAACTAAGTGCTATGAGGCTAGGAGCACTTGTCAGTTAGACTCGCTTACACTGTTAAATAAAAATGAGGAGTTAGAGAGTAACTCCTTGGGGGAGTAATTTAGGGGAGTACCTAACATAAAGCCAGTGTTCACTTGTGATATCACAAAGTGAACACTTGAAACACGTAAGTTAACAGAGAAGCTAATGGTAAGTACCACAAGGAAGATGGATGTCAATTAAGCATGGGATAAAGAAACTTCCTTCTTTTTTACTTTAGTTCGCAGTAGAATTGATAACCTTCAGTGATTTTTTTTATTTCTTCATCAGACTATGCTTCACATAGAAAATTTTTAATACCGAGAACAGTTGCTGTGACCATCCAAGAGGAGTTTAATTTGCCCAGTTACTGGAACCCCACTTTTGGCGTTACCTGAACTCCTCATCTTCAACAGTGTATGGAGTGTTGCTAAAAAGCTTCTGGTGGGCTATTCACTTAACACTTGAAAAATTTTTTTTTTAATTTGACTTTGTATTCAAGGTTGGAGCTTTCTAAAGCTGTGTCCAAAGTTTCTAGTCCATTGGACATTTAATTATTGATAATAGTTTTTGTCATCCCTACTTATTGTATCACACCCGCCCGGAGAGAATCCAATCTTTATATATTGCCGCTACCATTAGTATAGCGCATCTTGACAATTGTGTTGTTGTTTTTTTAACAATAGCTCATTATAGTTCAAACTAAAGCCATAGATGTCCAGAAACGCCGTAAATTGTCCATCCCATCCCACAGTCCCATGGGACAGTGGGACATTCCACGGGATGTCCACCTGTCCCTCTACAGATGTGTGTGTGTCCCACTGTCCATCCCATCCCACGATCCTATGGGACAGTGGGATTGTCCATCGCATCCCACGGTCCCATGGAACAGTGGGACATTCCATGGGATGTCCACATGTCCCTCTTACAGATACTCCCACTGTTCAATCCATTTTACGATCCCATGAAAGTATTGTCACAACGCTTAGAGTCAAGCTAGAGCGCACGCGCGGTGGCGCAATTAGTGTTAGATTAGCGGAGTGCCAAAGGCGCGACGACACACTTTGACAAGCCGACTGAGCGAAGCGAAGGAGGTGTCATGCTAGGTTTAATACACAAGAAAGGGTAATTGCTGACAAGGTTACATGTATGTTAATGATACAAATATTAACTCACCATCAGTACAAATGTTACACGCAATCTATTTCACAGACCCATGGGACTGTGGGATGAGATGGACAGTAAGATATTCATGTGTCAGTGAGAGGGACAGGTGGACATTCCCACGGAATGTTCCACGATTTCATGGGACCGTGGGATGGGATGGACAGTAGGACACATGCATCTGTAGAGGGACAGGTGGACATCCCATGGATAGTCCCATGGGGCTGTGGGATAGGATGGAAAATCCCATGTAATCCCATGATCTCATGGGACCCGGGATGGGATGGACAATTTACGGCATTTCTGGACAGCCCTCGCTAATAAAGCACGCAGGAAAAGCAAACTACATAAACTGCACTCCACATGTAGAGCAGTACTTACTTCGTGCGATTGTTGTATCATTAATTGTCTTTGGAATTTCAAGTCCTAACCAGCATTATGGGAGGCGAAAAAAACAACAACTATAAAGCCTCGATGTAGCTTTGATGGCACTTTGTTTTGGAGGAAGGCTCCAGTGGAGTCTAACACTTACTGAAGGCTTCGATTAGCAACCTAAAACTTGACGGGCTGGTGGTTCGTTAGAGTGTATTTTGGGGCTCTCTACCACTGTATTGCATCTTAGAACATAGCTGGTATAGTTTTTGTATTGTGACAGAGGTACTAAAAATCTCTTAGGTCCTTCAGGGAGAGATTCCACATGTAGTGCCCCAGCCTTTAGGGCAGGGCTTCTATATGTAGATTCCCTCCAATTGTGTTGTTAGGAACTATGGCTAGATTCTAAATTAGTTAGGCGGACTTTAAAATCTCTTAGGTCCTTCAGGGAGAGATTCCATATGTAGTGCTCCGGGCTTCTATAGAATCCCTCCAATTGTGTTGTTAGGGACTGTTGCTAGGTTCTAAATTAGTTAGGCGCTGTGCGGCAGTAACTACTGTTCTTAGGGTCCCTCAGGCCCAAAGCGTAGCGCCCTCGCTGCGCTCAAGACACTACAATCAAGGGCCTTCAGGGATCCTAAATACAGTAGTTCCCTCTGAAGCAGCAGTGCCTAACTATTATGTAGAGGTAATGAAACCACTCCTGAACTTCCAAACAGTATTTCTTGAACCGTCAGAATAGATAAACCTAAATAAAATTTGCTCTATAATAGTATGTTAGGCAGGGGTTGATTTTTTGTGTAACTACAGTTGCCAATGGTTCAACCCACAAATTCACACAAGAAAGCTGTTGAAAGTACTACTTATGCACTTATACACATGGAGTTGCTCTTGGAAGATGAAAATTGAGGTTTAGATGTGTTGAGGGAGGGCACACTACATGTAAGTGTCAACGACAAGTCACAAAAGTGGAACTGTCAATCTTCTAAAATTCATAACTTTGTTCTCACTATTTTTTACAGTGATGCTTTTTATATCATCTGAAACTTATTTTTCTACTCGTTAAAGTGAACTATGTACTTACATTAATTGTTCTGATTAAGTTATACATGTTTTCTTTTCTCATCAAAAAAACAATATTTACAAAAATCCTATAACTTTGTAAAAAGGTGTTAAGTAAGGAAAGTGTGTGAAGTTTAAAGTCTTGATGCTGAACCAGGAGGGGCTTAATTGCACATGGGTGGGTAAGGGTTTTTCTTAACGTTGACACCTTAAAATTTTGATGGGTGAGGTTTTATACCCATATTTTTAGTTCATTTTGAAGAGCTTCAGGTATGCTATGTTTTGAGCCTCAAAGTGAAGTAAACATGCATGCAATAGTAAGGACTAAAAATGTAAAACCACAATCTTGTGGTGATGCCTCCATTCTCATGCAACTTTTGCATATACTCGATCAGTTTCTCAGAGGCCTAATTAAAGCCCCACTCCACCAGTGGCCGCATTTGTTTATACAGTCACAGACATGTAAGACTAGTTTACAGAATACAGGACATGTCCCCTTGTCTTAGCAACTCCTTTTTCTCGAAATTAGCAATAAATTGAACAAAAGTACTGCATTGCTGCAGTGTGTAGGGAAATGACAGCTTGTGCTACAGCTTCCAGATTTAAAGGATGCCATCCCTAGTCTTAGCAACTCCTTTACACAGCATTTTCTCGAAATTAGCAACATGCTGATAGAAATTTTTTTTAAACACTAAATGCCGTGTTTTGGTTGATTACCCCTAATCACAGAAGATGATTACGCATAAGCACATGCGCATTAAATAAGAATGTACGTAGTAAAAAAAACAACAAAAAACAAAAAAAAAAAAACATAATCAATTTGGTCATGTGAATCTGAGGCAATGCCACATGACTACACAAGTATTGAATATAAAAGAAATTGGCATTAAAAAGGCAGATAACCTGAACAGGTGACGTGATCTGCCACAGAATCCATTGCCCTTTTGAGTCTATGATTGTTGCTCTGAAATACCATCATTAGCAATCTTATTACAAAGTGATATTATGAAGTTTACAATAGAAAATAAAAGGAAAATGGAACTAAGAGAACTTGACTATGACTATCGTGGGCCTACCAAAAATGTTATAAACAGTTCAGTAAAAAAATTTGACTACAGAACAAAGTTAGGTGAGAATGCAGCTATGAACAATATTTATGCAAGTCATACTAAAACTATAAATTGGGTACAATAGAAGTAGTATAAAAGTCTGTTCTCAAGAGTTGCACATAGAAAACAAGTCACTGCCTTTGAATACACTGTGCTTATCAAGAATCTCAAATAAATCTGATGATGATGATATCTTGAGATTCTGGGATTCTCTGTCTAATATCTCTTTGATGATACTATGTGGATGAGAGATAACCTCATCTATACCCTTGCCAGGGTTATCCACACACAATTCCAAATGAACGTATGGGTCGATATTCATAAAGCGTTCAAGACGCTCTGGCTTCCGAAGTGAGATATAGTAAGCTCTTTTGTTTATTGATAATGGGAGTCTTTGTTTAATTTTAAGAATCGGTGCGAGCTCTTCATTAATATACTCACGCTTATAATCACATTTTAACAACAAGTATTCTTCACCAAGTGACATATCTCTCAACTTATCACACACTGATTTTTTGGCACATCTTATCTCATTTACAATACTGGCTGCATACTTAGATGTATCACATGCCAACTGACCTTGACAAATAAGAAGTACCTCTCTTTTATTCCTGACTTCAACCAAGATGTTAACCATGTCGGGTGTGGCCCAAAATATCCCACTTTTCCACAATTCAATCCTACGAGAAAAATTGGAGTTTTCCTTTACTTCTGTGAATTTAAATAAACGAAACATTAAAGGTTGAAAAAAACGCAAATCCAATGGACTGTTAGCTTTCAGCAAATATCCAAACTGGAAAGGATAGTTTTTAGTGTCAGAAAAAATGTCATCCAAGTCTGTTGGCTTATTAGCTGAGATTAAGCCAGGAAAAAAATAGTACTTTATCTTGCCATCGTACTGTTCAGCCAAAATTGTTTCCATAATCCATCCTATTTTGGTATTATCAAGAAGTTGGCAATAATCCATATTCTGAAGATACCCCAAAAACATATCAAAATGAAACTCAGCTTCCAATTCCATGATCTCTGTAAAAATTGAAAGAAGTTGTTCACTGCCCACAATTCCTGTATTATTGGTTTCTGATAGGCAGGTCAGTTCAGACTGAAGTGCTCTAGGTTTGAATAAGGAGCTTACTTTACTGAAAAGCATGTCCTGAACAGATTGGCTCACAATCCACCATGAAGATTTGTCCTCTGAATGATTTAGTAACATGATAAGGTTGTGAGCATGTAATTCGCGCAATGGGTCTAATAGTAATTCCAGTATTTCAGGAATTACAAATTTATCTCCTTCTTGTACAATACGCCCATAATCATCGAGTTTGAACACCTGATTACTCTTTATACTTTCAAGTAATTTTATTATCTGAAATGGAACTTTACTTAATTTGGAGTTGATAAAACTCAGTAATTCAGTAGCCCCTGGTGACAGAGTATATGCTGTCAGCCCTACAGATTCACTGTTGTAAATTTTGAGTAGATCACTTATTGATGTTTGTTTGGGAAATATTCTTTTCATTGCGTGTTGGTCTGTGACTGACTTGCAGTTTATGATTATTATGTCATCTCGTACTTTGAGATTTTTACCAATAGTTTGAAAATACTCTGTTAGCTTTTTAACCTCTTCATATTTTTCTTCTTTATTGTCTATACAGTCTGCATGACTGCACACTAGAACTGCACTTATTGAAAGGAGAGGGTCATTGATATGATCCGTTATAAAAGATGCTCTTTCCTGAATTTGATCTTGGTTTTCCTGTAAATCCCTCTCAGCATTTACCACAAGAACAACGAGAAACTTGTTGTGCATATAGTACTGAGACATAGTGGCAAATCGACTTTCAAGGTACCTCGATTTAATCAAGTCAAATTCAGGTTGGCCAGCAAAATCGCTAAATTGATATTTGCATATTCCTATACGAATTTCACTTCTCACCACTCCAGTTGTGGATGTTATATTAGACTCACCCTCACCTATGCAATGCTTTTTCAGAGAATTAATCAAGGTAGTTTTACCTACTCCAGAATTCCCCACAACAAGAATATGAAGTGATGGCAAAGTAGAAGAAGAAGCTGCTAGGCGAACTCGAGAGTTATGATGAACACCTTTAGCCTTTAAGTAACGGTGAAGTACATCGTGCGATAAAGCATCCTTCATCAATCGTTTATGTACACTGTCTTTATTAATAAATTCATAAGGCACTCCTCGTTCTAATACTTTTAGAATAAGCCATTGATTGTTACTATTCAGAGCATAATGTAAAACAGATTCTTTGTGATTATTCAAATGAGTCACAAGATTACTATGATTCCTGAAAGTCTTTTCAACAATACTTTCAAAACCTGTACATTTGTGGAAGCAACAGTTAGCTAAGTAATGGAATATGGAATTCCCCAAAGTGTCTATGACAAGTTCTGATGTAACATCTAAAAGTTTTATTATAATGTCACTGTTGGGTTTTCTGCAATGTGAACTTGAATGTGAACTTGAACAATTAGAGCTGAAACATTGTTTTATAAGATAAAGAACAAGTGGCACGTCTATTTCATCACAACCATCAGTAATTCGACACATATAATAAGGCTTGTGGAGATATTTCTTTGGAATAGAACTAAACAAAATATTTAAAAGGTTGCCATAACTATTTCTTAGGTCCATTAAGGGTGAATGAAATTCTTTATTATACCAGGATTCAGTACTATAATCTAATTGCAATAATCCTTCAATGACTTTTAGTCGATTAGTTTTGCAAGCCATGTGAAGAGCAGTGTTGCCTGACAACTTATGTTTGCAGCTATAATCAATTTTTTCAGCTACATGTAGAGCAATAATGCTGATGATGTTAGCATCACCAGCATAACAGATTGCTACAGCATGAAGTATATTGTTACCATTTGAGTCTAAACAATTTTCTAGGAAACCTCGTCCCTTTTGCTGGAAAATCATATTTATTACGGTAATCAGAAGATCCAAATGCTGGTGCTTAAGAGCTACATGAAGTGGTGTTTGACCAATACTATTCCAAACATCTACAGAACAGTTAGTTTTTATACAGAGTTCAGCGAAATCTCTATAACCATGTTCACAACACTGATGAAGCAGAGTGCTCCCATTTCTTCCCTTAATATTAGGATCACATTCAGGCAAGTTTAAGAGAAACTCAAATACTGCTTTATTCTGAGATGTACAAGATTGTTGGAGTAAAGTTAAGCCTGAGTGAGAGTTCCATTCATTTAAATGCTTTACAAAGAATTCCTTGTGGTTTCTGTGTAAATAGGAAATCATTCCTAATTCATAACACTGACTGTCATGATCAGTTTTAGTTTCACTGCATTGTAATGCAGCTACAAGAAAGGATTGATCTAGATCAATTTTATTATTGGAAATAATATCATCCAGCATTTCAGTCCAATTAAGCCTACAGGCAATGAAGGCTACAGTTTCATTATTGTGATTCATTGCTTGCATGTTGCTATTTAAAGGCTCACTTAAAAGAAAATTTACGAGTTCAGAACTTTGTGTACGAAAAGCATTGAAAAGAGGAGTTTCTCCACAACAGTCGTCCTTTTCAACATTTAGCAAATCAAATTTTTTATGCTTTACAATACCTTCGACATACTCTAATTTGCTTTCTTCATATGTAGCAATATGTAATGGTGTCTCCATAGTGCTAGTTACAGCATTAATGTCGTCATTATTCATGTGCATCAAATGTTCAAAAACTTCTTTTCGGTCATGGAGTATAGCTAAATGGAGAGGAGTGTATCCTAGATTTGTTACATCCATTGTAGAAAACCCAGCATTGATAAAAAATTTAGCCAGCTCTAAAGATCCCAGCTCACAGACAATATGTAGACAAGTAAAGCCAAAAACATTTTTTATAGTTTTTAATTCCTCACAAGAGTAAATTTTTTCTGTGGTCAGAAAATCAAATATTAGCTTAACAAAATCAAGATTACATGAAACACAAGCAGCATGAATCAAAGTGTCCCCATATGCAGTTTTAGAGGAAAAAATAGAAATATCAGTAGTGAGGTCAAGACATTTTTTAAATGCCTCTATATTGCCATATCGTGCTACTGAGAAAAAATTAAACTCCACAAAAGACTCGTTTATACAAGGATCACCTAACCTGCGCAACTCTCCCTTATGATATGAAAAAAATTCAGAATTGCTTATACAAGATAATGATGGTGTGCTGCCAAAACCTAACCGCTTGCCATAAAAGCTATATTGTACTAATGGAGCGGGATTATTGTCACATTTAGACTGAAAGTATTGTATCATGTTAGAATCATTCATCTCATATGCAATATCTATTAGCGAAGGAATCTGATCAGAAAAATTGCCTCCTACATGGCTTTTGTACTCCCCAAAAAAGAACTCAATTACATGAAAGTTACGATGCAAACAAGCAATATGCAATGGAGTATGCCTGAATTTGTTAATAGAATGAACCTCTATATAGGCTGCATCTTTTTTTAATGTTTCCCTGTATTCATTTAATTTGATGGGTCTTTGAAAATTTGTAATGCTACCAGACAGTACCAATCTTATTAGTGGGATAGAGCCAGATTTGCAGGCAAGATGTAGCAATGTGTTGCCTTCAGAGTTCTTGGAGGAATAATAATTAGGATAAGGACATTTATCAAAGTAATCCATGACTTTGATTTGACCAGCTTCACATGCTGAATGACACGGGCTATTGCCATGATCATCTGTCACAAGAAGTGAACATCTACATACCTCAACTAAAGCACGGACAATGTCTAGGTGGCCCTTGCGACATGCTATATGCAATAGAGTTTCTCCATTATCAAAATACTTCTTTGTTACATTAAAAGAAGGCTTCCTGCATAATTGCAGCAGTGCTGATCTATCACCAGCCATCACTTGTTCTTCTAATTGAAGCACATCATCTAAAAAAAGTAGATGATTAACATGAGAATTAAACTGTATACAAAACTCAAAAATATGTGTGACCATCTACAGGAAAACCTGGCACAACTCGAGCCCCTTCAAAAAAAATTTTTTTTTGCACTATCACCTTTGTTGGCATCCAGATATGGCAATGGTTAAGTTTAATAGCCAGAGCTTCAAGCATTGCTGATGTACTCATTTCAATCTACAGGCTACTGTAATGCATTGTAAAAATGTAAATTGATCTATTTGCTATGTTCACGCACGCCGCGTTGTGCTCTATTTCCTGTGCATGGTCACCAGCAGTTTTCATTGGATGGTATTGAAAACATCATGTTATTGGTATTGTGGTACAACGAATAAAATACAATCAGCTATTAGACAGATTCCATAAGCTATAAATTGTTTTCGATCTTGACATGCATTCGATCTTGACATGCATGCGGAAAAAAGTGCTACTAATTATATGTGACCAGTTTAGGGAAAATCTGCCTAAATGTGGCGAACAATTTTTTTTTAGTATCCCGTGGTAAAGCCTTCTGGGTTGATTTTTTTATTTTTATTTTTATTTTTTTTTTTTTATGGCAGAAATGTATAGACATCTGTTAGCTCTAGCTTATGGTGTAGTTGTAAGCTCTGGCGAGCTCTAGAACTCATGCTACGAGGCTAGAAACATTAGCCGGTTGGACTCGTGCTAAGACATCTATTGGCGGGCTTTTCACTAACAGCGGGAAAAAAACTGTAGCTAACTAATCCACTTACTATTCTACATAATCTGCGCACTCACGCAATTCTCACCCTCATAGTTTCTCGAGGAGGCCTACATTAAGCCTATTAGACTTCTTTGAATCCACCTGCAGCCGTTTAGTCCATAGTGTCCCGGAGACATGCGGTAATAGTATACGGATACAAGGCACGCCCCCTGGCCTTAGGAACTCCTTTAGGCAGCGTTTTTTCGAAATCAACAATAAGTTTAGCAAAAATACTGTAGTGTTGTAGTGCGTAGGGCGAACACAGCTTGGGCTATAGCTTCCAAATTAGGAGGATGGCATCCCAAGGACCCGTGCAACATATTGGTAGAAAAAAATTGAAAACTTTAGATGCCGCGTTTAGGCCGATTTTCCCAAAACCGGTCACATATATTAAAGCAGACCAGTAACCCACCTTGTACTTTTTTAAAAATAAGATGTGTAACACGAAATAAACTGAACTTACGGTCTAATATTAAATTACACTCAAGACTGCAACTACTTGACTTAAATGGTATCTGAATTAATCTTGAAAATTTTAACTTAATGCTGTCAGACATTAGCAAAATTGGTTTCTGTGCTTTCTATTTTAGAATGCAGAGAGACAGTATCAATTATTATATCATGTATGCTCCCTGCAGTTATATGTAGTAACATGAAAGTGATTATATGGGAAACAGGTGATTCCTCCTTACTCTACTCATTACCCACAAGTATTACCTTCTATAATAGAAGTGGATGAAATTGAATCCAAACTAGTATCCTCTGAACTGACTGGCCCATGAGCAATTGGAAACTGATCTATAAGGTTAAAAAGCATAATATTTAAACAATATATTAATACTACGCACCTTTTATTGCAGTAGCCATTGATTTAGCAGGCTCTTGGCTTTTCTCAGCATGAACACGCACTGCAGACTGTGGTGGAGACCCTAACCAAATAATACTGCTGAGTTATCTCAGTCAACAACAATGGCATGCTCCATGTAATCTAATTATATATTTGTAAATGTACAACTTATATGTGTCACAGAGTGTGATTTTTTCAACATCAGTACTAAACATCATCTACTTTCTTTATTCGTGGGGGCATAACTTTCATGAGCTGGGGTGTGGTCTTTGAGGCTGGAAGAGTTTCTGGCAAACCAAAATGCTGGCTTCGCCAGTGCGCAAAAGGACCAGATGTCGAGATACACTTCCCATCTCAGACAAAGTCAGACTCTAAGTGCACAGCGCAGAGCAGCTTCACGGTAAGACTCTGGCCTTAGCAGTTACGAAGGAGATGGAAATGGTAGTATCTTCATGAAGTATTTTCATATAAACTGCAGCTCCATAAGCATTAGAGGAGGCATCAGAGAATCCATGAAGGGAGTGAGAGACAACTGGATTATCATTCTGTATCATTCGCTGGGGTACAGAGTAGTTGGTTATAGTAGGTAATGATAAAGTCCAATATTGAAATTTCTCTTGGATGTCTGCTGGTAAATCATCATTCCACTTCAGTGCTAGCTTCCAGAAAGATTGGAGCCGAACTTCGGCCAGAAAGATGGCAGGCACAAACACTCCAAGGATGTCAAACACTCGGGCAGTGTCTGACGCAATAGTTCTTTTAGTGGTTTTGTCCATAGTTGTCCAGCTTTGCCGTAAACTGTCCATGGGTATTCCTGGGAGCCCCCACCTACTTATATATGTGTGTGTACTATGGTCATATTGTCAAATGAACAAAAAAATAGCCGAAAAAGTGCGGGGGGGGTGCGGGGGGGCTACGCTCCCCAAGCAACAAGGGGGGTTATGGCTAGCAAAGCCTCTCATTTTGGGTGTACCAGTCATGTGACTACAAACACAAAGGCTAACTCGACTATTCAACAAGGAAGGGTTTTCTGCACTGAAAGTTATACATTTAATATATTCCAAAATTTTGATGGGACATCCCATGGAATTTTTGTATTGTCCCATGGGAGATCGACAGCGTTACTAGACAACACTCATTTTGTCAGTTGAGATGCTGGTGGCATAGAAATGTAAAGGTTATGTTCGTTGACATTCCAGTGAACTTCCAGTGCCTTGGAGCAGAGTTGGTTTCAGCCAGGATGAGATCTACAGTTTCAGTGAGGTCTTTGGATATAAGTTGTCTGAGATCATCTGAACTTAATCTCCACTTTTGAAGAGTCATCCCTGCTTTAAGGAGCTCGCAAGCCATTGACAAAGTTGTTCTGCTTGTCTCTGTTCCAGAGATGAAGTTGTCCACATAAAAGTCGTGGAGTATGGCCTTGGAAGCTTCAGGACACAAAGAGGTGTGTGTCTTTGCCAGATGCTGAATGACTTGACTTGTGTTGCGATATAGGGTGAGGATTTTACTCCAAATGGCAGCCTCTTCATACGGTAGTCCTTCAGCTGTCCCTTCTCATCTTTCATCATAAAAACAGTGTAAATCTTGATTTCAGGGTGGAGAGGAATTTCTTTGAACATTTTCAAGATATCCGCATTAAGTCCAATACAATGGCTGTGAAATCTTATCAGAACATCAGTGAGAAGTGGGTAGAGGTTAGATCCAGTTTGTAGGGTGTCATTGAGCGAGCTGCCACTAGAAATCTTGACGATGCATTGAACACTGCGTGAACCTTGGTGGTGGACGAAAAATCCTTAAACACACCATGTACTGGTAGATAGTAGACTTCAATGGGCTTGTCCAATTCTGACTGTGGCACTTGCTCGGCATAGTTGAGTGTAATGTACTCCTGGAGCACAGTGTTAAACTCCTGGAGTTGTTTCTTTCTTCAGAGAGATTTCACATTCTGTTGGTAGCATTGAATGGCCTGGATCAGAAATGCGAGGCAGTTTGGCCATGTATCGGCCGGCCACTGCAGTGAATTTGGTGAGTCTCGTGAAAATGCTGCACTGTGGCTCGTTCTGAGACAGTTAGAGATGTTGTCTCCGGAAGTTGGTCTAAATCCCACAGCAGGTCCAATGCTTTTGGTAGGGATTTTCTTCTGTGGGTAGCATTAAAGCTTGAGATGGGAGGTGAGACTTTCCGTCACAAGAGATCAAGTGCTGCATGATCTGGTTGCTGTCTGTCAGCATTCACAACACTAACAATAGCTGTGTCCACAAAATGTAGATCAAGAGGTGACAGACAAAGATTATCTTTGCTATCAGTTTGCTTGAGAGCTTTCATGAATGAATTGTTCACTGCCTCAGGAGTATTGTTGTTGGCTCGTAAAGAAGGGAAGTAATCATACGGTGAGGTACACTTGTGTGACATGGAAGTCTGAGAGACAATTAGTGCACCCGCAATGTTCCTTGATGACTTTAAATCTTTGATCAGGACTGTAAGACTTGAAGATTAAGCAGTGAAAAAGGGAGTGAGTTGCATTGCATAGAGGGCCATTGCTCTTGGCAGACGCTGATGGCGCAGGAGTTCGTGAAAATGATCTCGGCTTCTTGGGGGTCTGTGAGCCAGCTGTAATAAAATTTTTGGGTAGCAGGAGGTGCTGGGTTTGTTTCTGCTCTGGCAATTTTATACTCCAGGGGTTCCAAGAACTCAAAGAATTGATTTTGTTATAACTAGCTAGTGTATAGTAGCACCGAAGGTTCGCACCTTTGGTGCTTCGTTAACTCAAGGTTTAATCATACATTTTGTTATTAAGACAAAAAAATTGATATTTAATTCGAATAAATTATGTCCATAGTTATGAATTCTATAGACTAAACTAAGTGCTGGTGGAGGCATTTTTAAACAAATGACAACCGCTTACCTTCACTTTCAGTTTCACACTTCATTTTCTTTCTCTGTGGCCCTTTACTTTCTTTCTTTTCTAAAAGTGAACATCAATACAAATAGCCTAAATAAAATTGAAAAAAAATTAAGTGAGTCAGTCAGTATGGTCTATGCACACTGGACAGCTACTTTCATACCAAATGATCAATGAGAGAACAAAGTAAACCAAAACACTATTACAAATTCAAGCCTATTGTAAATATACACATCTAATTGGTGAGTGAGCAAAGCAAGCGAGACATTATACAGTGGTGTAGAATTGGGGATATTTTGTGGTGAGCGAGCAAGATAATATTAGGGGTGGATAATGCAAATCAGGTATTATGTTCTAAGTACGATTGTACGTATGCCCCTTACATGCACGTAAGGGTGCCTTTTTTCCTCCTAAAAACACAGTTTATTAGGCTTGACCATAGTTTCTTCCAGCATTAATCTAGTGTTACATTAAACGTGAGCTCAGGAAATTAAGGTAAGAAAGTAGTTTTGTATTTATTTGCTGTAATTATGGCCAACTGCTATATATATATGTATATATATAGAAACCACTTTTGCCATCATGAAATAAAAGCTTCTTCAGGTAAAATATATCATAAACAATATTGTAGTCTTATGCAACCTAACAAGGCAGGCTCGCTTGCCATTTGTGCTCAAGCATACCACTAGTTTATATAATTGACATACGCATGTCATTTGTACTTCGACCCTCTCGTATTTTTATGTTAGCTCGGTGTTCGACCTCATCCCAAACTTCACTGAATCCTCTTGTTTATCAATCATTACCTGTACCAATTGTTTACTGCATTGAATTCTTTTGCGGGTGCAGGTAAAACTCAAAAACTTATCGGATTTCCATTTCTATTCGAGTTTGTGGTAGTGGTAAGTAAATACGCAATTTGTCACAGTCATAAGCCCTACACAGCAGTATTTACTTGAAAGTTCATTGTCCACTAGACTAACCATGAAGGTAAGTCTTGTGTAGATATGTCCAGTTGTGTGAAAGTATTGTGCATTACAGATACTACTTGGCTAAAGAATATCACAAAGAAAATGTTAAAATAACATAACTGGTTTTGTTTTGTTTTGTTTGTTTGTTTTGCTTTATTTTCAATTCAAACAATTGTGGGGAGTGGTTACTATGGCATTGATCACCTGTACCGTATATATTACTTCTTTTTTTTATTACTAGCTTGAATGTTAGATCGTGAAAATCAATCATTTAACAATAGTGTACTTTTAAGCTCGCTAGCCATTTGTGCTCTAGCACTTCACTAGTATGATCCGTGTGAAAGAGTAATGAATCGATAGAGAGTAATGAATTAACTATTACTGGCTAATGACTTTCATGATTGCAAAACTTTGTATAGAATTCCAAAGTCATTAGGGTTGTTTTCCTAGCATTTGAAGAATATTGAAAATTCTTCTAACAAGGTAGTTAGAAATTTGTGATAATAGATAAAGCTAGCTATTTACATACTTGCTGAAAAAGAATAGAAAGAACAACAATTGAAATATGAGCATTGTTAAGAATTACATCTCAGTACTTCTTTGGTACTTTTTTTTTTTACTTTCTTGCATCATATTTCATTATCAGGAATCTTGAAATACTATACTGAAGCACAACATTAGCCCTTTCCACCCCGACTTTCTTCAGCACTTCAGGCGTCTTTTAGAATTCGAATTTGATTTTTGAATTTCTACTGCAAAGCAACTGCAAAAATCATCAAACAAACAGCCAGGCATACAAGGCAGGTAGCTATAGCCTTATAACAAGCAAAATAAGCTTTTAAAATCCTGAAAATTAACCGGAACCAGTCCATCTTATAGCAAGTTTCGAGGAGACTCAGAGGAACTAGCCCAATCGATTGCTCTTGATGCCCGGTAAGAAAAACTTTATCCATATTCTTCCAAAATGCTGAGGAACTCTCTATAAATTGCATTTGACTACTACATGTATTGTCTTATGCAATACAAGAACTAGTATACTAGTGATGTGCTTGAGCACAAATGGCGAGCGAGCCTGTGCACAATCGAAACTTCAAAAGAATCTATCAGTCCATTTCCAAAAGTATAAAGCCATCATGACGATACTTTAGTTAACAAAAACAGAACTACTTACTTACCTTAACTTCAGGAGTACTGGTATTTTCTGTAGGAAAAAAATGATGTGGAAGTAGGTTACTCCATATAATTATCAGCAGTACCAGAAATAGCGTATGCAACTATGCTGAATTTGTTGGTTTTCCTGGGTAAAAGTGATAGCTCCAGGCTGTCTATCAGATCAGCTACTGGTGATGTGGGAAGCTATAAGTGTAAGCAGTACCACAGAAACACCCACAGGGCTGTGTTTAGGAAAAGGAAGCTGCACATGCTAAAGAGACACCAAATGCGCAGTTCCATACAATAGCCTGTTGGCAAGGAGGTAGGAGGAGGAGCACAAGTGTAGCCAAAGAGAGTGTGCCATTGAGTGGCTCAGGATTATTAACCTTGACGTACTGCAGCGAAATCAGCATCCATCTAGCTGTGATGGTTCAATCATTCTGAGTGGTGAAGACCGAGGTTGGCCTCTATTTTTTCTGGGAAGCATTCAAAGTGCAAACTGGGCTTTTTGTATGAAAGCTACATACATCATGGCTCGCTGCTACACTGGACAGATTAGTCACAGATCCAAGTGAAACAGAAGCTTGGTGGAAGTAAAAACCCGTACAGTGTATAGACTCCTACTTTGGCTACCACAGCCAAAATTCATCATTTTGCTTGAAAATAAAAGACACTAAATTGACAAGAGAAAAATCACGACTATTTTCAGCATATAGTATATAGCTATATTTTACACGAAGATATTGGTGTGATTTTGTTGTTAGAACAAACATTGATCTCCATGGATAACAAAGCTATAAGGATGTCTCATGGGAAGAAAAAGTAAAAAAAAAAGGACAATTTTTATTTCAAAGCATTAATTCCAGAACTCGTATGTCCAAAATATCGAAGGATTATGAGAGCCACACATATTTATCATTTGTGTATTATGACAAAATCTGTGGCAAGTACATCTAGGTCAAGACAACACCACAGGGTGGGCATAAAACCACAGGTTAAAACCACTACATGGGTAGCAGACCATATAATAATATTCATAATGTATTCAGTTGTGTGGGTGAACAGTGGTAACAGATTTTTTCAGTACCCCAGAGAAGAGAACTGCAATAATAATTATACATGAGTGGAGTAACTGTACAGCTAAAACACAAATTTTGGCATACAGATTCTATGGTGATTAATACGTTTTATTGGCGAGCGAGCGTAGCGAGCGAGACACTTACAGGGGTAACACAATCGAAAATCGGGGATGTTTATTTATTTATTTGTATATATGTATGGACGTATGTATGTCATTTTGTACTTTGACCCTCGCGTTTTTGTGTTAGTTATGTGGTCGACCCCGTCCCAAATTGCACTAAACAGAATCCTCTGGTTTATCGATCAGTACCCGTATCACCCTAGAAATTGAATTGTTTACCGTTTTGAATTCTTTCGGGTGCAGTTAAAAACTTGAAAACTTAAGGGACTTCCATTTCTATTCGAGTTAGTGGCGGTGGTAAGTCAATGCGCTCTTTGTCACGGTTATAAGCCGTGCGCAACAGTATTTACTTGAAAATACATTGGGTAAGTCTGTGTAGGTGCATGTCCAGTTGTGTCAAAGCATTGTGTGTTATAACCACTACTTAGCTAAAGAATATCACAAAGAAAACTTTAAAATAACGTGTATTGTTTTTTTTTTGTTTTTTTTCCTTCCAAGCAGTTGCAGAGAGTTGTTACTATGGCACTGAAATCCCTTTACCCTGTATGCTAAATTTAAAAACTGGACCTTATTTCAGTAGCTTCAGTGTTAGAAGTCAAAATCTTAATAGTATAGTCTTTAGCTCGCTCGCCATTTGTGCTCAAGCACATCACTAGTTACTTTGTTCAGTGTTGGCTGTATTTATAGATAAATAGGCCCAATTAAGTCGCCTCACGTTCTGCTCATGTGGTTCACCTAGTTTGAACATGTGACTAAATCCCACTGAGTACATAGAGAGGAAAAGCTGTGGTTTTATTTATTCCCATAGACTTTCTATTGACTTTTGAAATTGCACTTTCTTGCCAGCACTGAAGGTCTCAAGCCAAGCATTTTGACTGCTTCAATGCTAGTTTTTAAATGGTGCAAACCCCGGAAACATAGCTACTTCCGTTCAAAATTTATTAATGGTCCTTACCACAACTCAACCTAGACATACTCTAGGACTAAGACTTATAGGAAACCAATACCTGATAACTATTGTATTTTGCATAAATTGTTAACCCTCTCACCGGCAGATAAAATTCAGTTATTTTATTTTTTCTATATGAATAATGTTTAAAAATAAATATAAAATCAGGAGTTCAAAAAAGTACCTAGCAACCATATATCACGTGAAAGTACACGTATTGCTCAACATTTTTGGTCAAATTTGGTTGCTTAGCAACAAACCACTAAGTGGTTTTGGGTACCACAATGTAACTATATATCATAACAAAGTGATCTGTATGCTTCCAGTGCAATATTAGCAATTGTTTGTGCGTGATTAGATATTTTTTACTGTTATAATAGACAGTTATCTCAGCCAGCAATGCTGTTGCTCACTGATGACACCAGGAGAGGCGTGACTGGTAGGTAGCTGGGCAATAGCTGGGCAGAAGAACATCAAGAATACAAGAATATTTTACTAACAATTACAGTCCTCTGCACACACTCACCTCCCTCTAGCCACATTCTTACTCATACTCTTCCTTTTTCATCCATTCAATACTTTGTCAACCTTTCTTCATGCTTTCAACATAATCAGTATTACCATCATCTCAATATTCTAGACCTTGCAAAAGTAGAGACATAATCCTTTGAATGAATAGGAAGTCCAAAGTAATTCAGAGAGCAAAGGTAGCTCAGTCAAATCATTACTCATTGCTGGGAGTTTGTAAGAAAAGAGTTTACATCTGTGACCACATTAGCGCCATATTCCTGGGAAAGCTATTGGGCATAATAAAACTTACCGCCATGTTCCCGGGAAAACTATTGCTTACCTTTTTCCTCCAATATACTGTGTAAATAGCTGCTTTTCTTACCTGGAATATCAAGTTCCATATCCTCTTTGACATAGCTGCTGGTATGTTCGCTACCTGTGCTCTAGTAGCTCTCAAGTTGAAAACTAGAAGTTTCCTCAACTGGCAATGAAATGACAGCTTTAGCGAGCAAGTCCAACTCTCTATCGTCGACAGTAGTACCTCTGCGGTAGCTATATAGCTCCTGTAACCCTTCCCTCTCACGTTCGCAGTCGAAAACATCGTCGCAGACAAGATCCACCGCCGTAGTAGTTGCAACGCACAGTACTTTCACACAACTGAATATACCTACACAAGACTTGCCTTTGTGGTTACTCTAGTGGAGAATGAATTTTCAAGTAAATACTGTTGCGTAGGGCTTATAACTGTGACAAATACAGTATTAACTTGCCACTGCCATTAATTCGAATAAAAATGGAACTCGGGTAAGCAGAGCTAAAAATAGCATGCGGACATCGGTCAATTACCGTACAAAACTTGATTTGGACCGCACAATCAATGATATGCATGGTCATTGTGTCCAGCCAAAAGGTGTTGCATCAAAAAGAACCAGAAATAAAGTTTTCTCACTCGCTGGGGGAAAAATGCGATACGCGACAGGCCAAGAAGCAATAATTAAGTCAGTCGCGTGATCCTTCCGATTGTGCTGAATCAGCAACTTCAGTTCTTCAGAAATTGGGAGTCCGTAATGTAGTCTCGCGTAGCCAGACCCTTTACCAACCCTAACCGCTACGTGTAGCAGTTACGGTTGGTAAAGGGTCTGGCTACGCGAGACTATCCGTAATGCTTGCGCAGAGTCGATTGCTACCTTTCCCTCAAGTTTTCTGCGGTGTTCTTCTGATCTAGCTTCTTGTTAGGCTTGTATGGTTGTGTCCAAGAAATCTACGATCTCTTCGGTAAGTTTATTTCCTGTCGTCAGCAAAAAACAACAACAACGTGCTATTAGCTGTAGCATCTTTTGTAGCTAGTGCTTGTAATCAATGAAGCGCTACTCCAAAGATACTGAAGCTAGACCTGGACCTTCTAAGCAAAGGTGTGTTTCTCACTCAACGTTTAAAAAGTGGCAAAATGAGCTGGACAAAGAGTTTCAGGCTATGTCTTGGCTTGATTGTGAGGTGTCTGGGGCAAAAATAACAAAGCTTGCTTGCAAGGCTTGTAAAAAGTTTGAAAGTAAAATTGTTGGCAGGAGAAACTATAGCAATCATTGTTGTAATAAAATGGGTTGACCACTCAAAATAAGTCAATGTCCAGGCAAACTTTGATTTGTTCGGACAAATTGTCCAGACAATTTTTGAGTGTTATTTTTAGGTCTGGGTAAGTTTATGAGTTTTAACTGCACCCACAAAAGAATTCAAAGCAGTAAAAACAATTTAATTACTAGGATGATATGGGTAATGATCAATAAACTAGAGGATTTTGTTTAGTGAAGTTTGGGACAGGGTCAAACAACGAGCTAACGAGAGGGTCAAAGTATAAAATGACATATGTATGTCCCCACATATATATAAACAAATATCCCCGATTCTCAATTCAATACTTTGTGCTGCTTTTTTCTCATGTAGCCACTCTTTACCAAACTACAAAGCCAGAGTAAGGTCTGATGTCAGACCTATAAGCCTACTCATCCCAGACAGCATATTACATGATCATTTAAACAATGGCATTCAGCATAAAGGGTCTGGCTACAAGTTAATACCCTGAGTACATACACTTCATATGTACCACTGGCACATTGTCATTAGTTATTACCTGGCTGAAGAATTTCAATCACATCTTCATAATTCTTCTTTACTTCAGGGGCAGAGATGATAGAGATGAAGGTCTGCAAATGGCTCGCTTTAATTCGAACTTTGTCCAGTAGACAAGACATCACGAAACTGGCTTTGTTTGCAGAAGACACCTTTACCTCAGAATCCTTTAATTTATCATAGATATCGGGTTTTATTAGGCAATACTCGTTCAGTTTTTCTAGAATGGGAGAAATACTATCTTTTAAAGCTAACTCGAGATTTCTTCTATTGTGCTTCAAAAGAAGAACTTCAGGACATTCTTCCTCCATACTCTACCGCCGAAGCCCAACAATAATAATAAGCCAAAAATAACTACTTTGATCAAACAACTAGCTCTTATTCCCAGGCTCTAGTGCTCAAAGGACACGGCCGGCCGGACGGTCAAAAAAGGAAAGGACAAAAAAAGAAAAAAAGACCCGCCTTTTATTAAAAAGAGCAGGGTTTTTTTTTGCTTTTTGGGGTTTTTTTTTTGTTTTTTGTTTTTATTACCCTTTACCGAGTCTTGTACGATGAAAGGTAAAGGGACATCGGAAACCAAGCACCAAGTGTGTGTGGAACGTTATTAGGCTCACATAGTCTCAATCAGTTGGTCGGGCCAAAAACCCGACCTTTTGTTACAGTCCTGCATGGTTAGTAAAGAGTTAGCAGTAGTTGAGGTTCGCTTGAACTTATAGCAGCCTAGTCTATTAATAGCCTTGGTCGAGATTTCAGATGGCTGTTGGTGTGGGCGATTATGGCACATTCCACTGTCATTGGGAAGGCAACTTGAACAAGTTGTTCCATGAACACAAGCACAACACTTGAGTACCATTACATCTACAGCAGCGGGCAGGAGGAGCTAACTAATCTAAATTTTGAGACAGACTGCCTTTCTTACTAAGGGAATGATTCCTGCTGTAGGATAGAGTGTATTACTTTTCACCAGAACATATTGTTTTTGAACATGCCAATTTCGTGCCTGTGTGCAGCTTGGCTGCTAGTGACAGATTGATTTTTTACCCAGCAAACCACATCAGTCCTGCGTACTTGGCTTTCAGGATACCCTTGTGGACCGGATGTGTAAAAAAAAACTATAAATTGGTTTGTTCACTCTTGAAGCAAAATGTGCTGTTTATCTATGGTTTTATTTATTGATTGATTTATATGCTTGCTTGTGTCATGGGATTTACTTGTGTTGTTTAGTAAAGAAGTTTAGTTTTAGTTATAGTAATTTTGCCATTCTTCTCTAATTCAGTTATAGTTATTTTAATTATAGCTAACCAATATTATTCCAGCTATAGTTGCTTTAATTATAGTTTTACTAAAATGATTTTATTCAAATTATAGCTATAGTAATGTGCACTGTAAATCAAAAGGTGTGTAGTTCAAACCAAATTAAGCGTGAATCACTGGTAGCAATAGTCACACCAAAACATGGTGTGAACTGCACACCATATCAATTTGGTGTGAAGTACACGCCAATTTCAGTGTGAGTTCACACCAATTTTTATTAATCGGATAAATTATTTTATATTAGCTAGCTACTAAATAAAAACTGTGTAGCTTTGTGTACCAAATGTGTGCTGATAGCGCCTGCAGGGCTTCTAGAAGTCATAGGTCGGGGGTCGTAAATCTCAGGCCTCTTCCTAAAATGCTAGTCGCTGCAAGTGCTGTCTAAGATTTTAACCTTCCGTAGTGGATACCAGCACCCACCCTTGTCAGGTTAATGGTTTATAGATTGTTCAATATTAGTACCAAGCGATTGATAGACAGAAAATGACTAATCACAGAGGGAAATGTACATCTGCAGAGCCAAGATAGCTGTTCTTCAGGAAGGCCAGTACAGCGAAGTCCTAAAAGCACTCACTCATCCGGACTAGCTGAGCCTTCTCAATCAATTGTCTAGGAGATGCAGTTGTAACACCCTCAAGCTCCTCCTTCCACCAGGCCCAGTACCTTCTGTCCATCTCGCCGAACAAGCAGTCCTGAGGGGTGTTAAGTCATTCCCTATGGGTCTGCACCAGGGACCTCCAGTCTCCGCCCAAGCCATCTTAAGCAGACAGTGGGATGCTCCTCCCCAGATCAAACGAACCAATTTTTGACGTCTTGCCTGTTTTATTAACATCCTGGCTGCTGGCTGCACACCAGTTTCTGTTATCCAACACCTGTATGGTAAAACCCGGCTTGCTAGTCAAAAACAAAAACAAAAAAAAACAAACAAGGAGGTCATCGTCCGATAGCTGCCGGAGAGGTACTATGCCGTCTTGTATCTAATTACCTGGCTGTTCACACCGCCATCTTGCAATTTCCATCCTCTCTCCTCTCCAATTAGGGGTAGGTGTCAAAGGAGACTGTGAAGCAACCAATCATTCATGCTGTCAACCATGTCCTGTCTCCACCTCATAATAACAATTGGGGAAAAAATTAGTAAAACCTGTGACTGAAATTTAAACTCCTAATAATTGCAATGGAATGATTACTGCTGAGTGTATTAGTTTTGTTTTGAATATGCAAGCAGTTGCAACATATATGTGATTGTATTTTAGTGAAAATTAAAATAAACTTAAACTAAGAGAATATGTATAACAATTATAGCTACTTTCAAGTGAAAACAGCCAATTAAAAATAGAGACAGATAGAGTTGATGTCAGTTGGGATTAAGAGTTAAGCTAGTGCATTGGAGTTGTTGGCTAGTGAGTTTGAGTTCTCTAAGCAATGCTTGCCACTCTCTGTGAAGTTGGCTGTAGGCATTTGACTCACTATCCTCGTCTTAGCCTCCCAAATATTCCTTCCCCTCTGGGATCTCTGTACAGATCCACCATCTATACCATATAATATAACAAAATAATGTTATCTTTAATATTTAATAGTTTATGGAACTTTTTTCTAATAGACTTCAGTTTAAATATACAGTTTAACATTTTAACCTAGCTGAATATTGACAAATAATAGCCAATATAATACCAACTTACTCAATTATAAACCATCTTCAAAATAATATAATGAGTTTTCCCCTACTCTTATATAATGTATTCTGATAACATAAATGACCTCATAATTCCTATCTATTGATCGTTCATCAACTCCCTCCAAAATTAAGTAGCTACGCTACATTTAAACATTTCCCTTAATTCCAATATAAATAGCTACTACTGCTAACATAGAAATGGTCTTTTCTTGTACCTTGGGTATAAAGTCCCAACAATACAGTCGTGGTGAGCATTATGCCAAAACTAAACTCAGCCTCATTGTTACCAGGCGCGTGGCACGATGAATGTGATAACCCCCAGGCTATGCTTGATCAAGATACTGTATTCAGTATAGCTATGCTTGATCAAGATACTGTAGCTAGCAACTAGTTCACCATGTTGCCATTTAAAAAAAAATTTCCTGGCAAAAATTGGATGTTTAACTTTGATTTTTCCACTCTCTTTTTTTTAATGGTCGTCATTGATGAAGGGGAGACTCCCAATCAAGAATGGCTATTACAATTGAGCTTATCTAGTGTGAGAGATAAATAAAATTTTCTACATTATATACTTTATGCTATAAATGTGGAGAGAGTGCACATTGAGCAAATCACAGCGGAAAACACAGAATTCACAAAATCGTGGTGCGGACAGGGAGTACAGCCAAACCCTTGAGAAGAGTATAAAATAAGGAAGGAGATAACCTTACTCTAAGGGGCACAGTGGATGGAGTAGAAATACCCATATTACTGGACATGGAGCAAGAGTATAGTCAGACCAAAAGGAATTAAATTATAGAGAGAAGGTGTATTGAACTATTTCCGAGCCCTGTAGCATACATTTGGCCTAAAGACACAAACTTTCAAAATTGGTGAGCAGAGTGATGAGTGGCAAGAGAAGTTGTAGTTATGTCAAGAGATCCAGAGGGAGGAGAGAAGGTATATTTTTTTGTTAAGCTTAGTTGAAAAAGGCAGGTAAAAATGTAAATCGGGTGCAGAATAGAAGAATGATACAAGAGAAGAAATATGATTAATAGTTAGGTAGATTGTGGACCATTTTTTTGTATTATAGTTACGTGCTGGTCCAAAGTCCAAGTTTTGGTACAGTGAATCTTACCAGTATATAGTATTATTCCAGAAGGGGTGCTGTTCAGCAAGACCTAAAACAAATGCAGAATGAGAGAATTTGTTTGCAACAGATTCCTAAAAATATGCTGTGATATGCGCAAACATTTATATTTTCGCGACACATTGACTTTGTATAGCAAAAATAAAAAACGCGCAAATAAAATACACATGGCTTCTTGTGGTGTGCTGCAAATGATGGATTGGGAAGTGTGTGTTATCAGTGGTGATGGTGGTGGGATTCTGAAGTGCCCAGCTGACAGCAAGCAGAAGAATGGAGCTGACATCTACAGAAATTTTCTGGAGTCTTTCAAAGGATTTCAGGAGTGTAAGTCACTACCTGTTCCAGTACAATTTTCTGGTGAACAATCACCTGAAGAGTTCATGGCTCATAAGGCTAAATGGCATAAATCTTGCCATCTGAAATTTGCTCCATCTAAACTTAAAATTATATTGGGCAAGAAAAGGAACCTTGAATCAGGTCAAAGTGAGGGGGGACCAAGGAAATCCAAAAGGATGTCGATGGGTATGGCAAAGCAAGAGAGTTGTATGTTTTGCACCAAAATTACTGGTACTCTCCATGCCTGTGCCACTATGAAATTAGATAATGACTTGCGACTAATGGCTACTGAGTTACAGGATGCTGAGTTGTTGGCCAGAATTGCTGGTGGTGACCTTATAGCAATAGAGGCAAAATACCACTATAATTGTCTATCTGCATATAAAAGCAAATACAGGAGCATGCAAAGAGCTGAACATGATGCTTGCTCCCATGATGTTGAAATAATTAAAGCTCAAAGTTATGCTGACCTATTTGCATACATAGAAGAAAATGTGGAAACTGGAAACTATATTTTCCGGCTTGCAGAGTTATACGATATGTTACAACGGCTATTGACAAAACGTGGGGTTAACATAACTACTAATAAAACACGATTAAAGCTGCGGATACTGGATCATTTTTCTGACCAGTGTCAGGAGCAGTCTGATGGGAAGAGTGTCCTAATCATATTCAACGAAGGCATGAAAAAAATCCTCAAAGATGCTTTACCTTCACTTGATTACAATTCAGAGGCACTTGCTATGGCTAAGGCAGTAAAGATTTTAAGAAGGGAGATTTTGTCTTGGAAATTGTTGCCTTTTAGTGGGCAGTTTCCACCTGATTGTCAGCGTACGTCTTTACTCACAAGCCTTAAGCTTTTTGTGACCAATTTGTTGTATGGATCAAGTGAGAGAGGAGTACAAGACGATCCTAAGGAACAAACCTCTCTCTCAATAGCTCAACTCATTTATTTCCAGACAAGACGACATTCTTCCGTGGTTACTGCTGGTACGAAGCACCAAAAGGAACGAGAGCCACCTCTTCCTCTTTATTTGGGCTTGAAGGTTCACACTATGATGAGAAGTAAAGAATTGGTTGATGTACTGTATAATTTGGGTGTCTCAGTCAGTTACGATCGTGTGTTTCAGGTAAATCATGAACTGGCTCAAGCAGTTTGCAAGCTCTTTGAGGACGAAAAATTAATCTGTTCTCCAACCCTACGAAAACAATTGTTTACGGTGGGAGCATTAGACAATATTGATCACAACTCATCAGCAACAACTGCTACCGGATCCTTCCATGGTACAGGAATAAGCATTTTCCAGTTTCCTACTGTGGATGAGCCAGGCGTAGCTAGGGCACCTCTTGTTCTTGACAGCAGCAGCAATCCATCATTAAAATATTCCCTTCCTGATAATTATATAAATGTATCAGCTGTTTCGTGTAAGCCTGATAAACTTACTGTGTCGAAGTATGTTGAACCTAACAAAATTACTAGTGTTTTGGAAGAGGGCAAAGAGAGTGAAGGAAAATGGATTAGACATAGTCTTCAACTACTCCAAGATGACCAGCCAGTGTGTGAACAGAATATTTCCTGGTCTGCTTTTCATGCATCACTGGCAAATATTCCTGTTAACCCACCAGTGTTAAGTTCACTCCTGCCCTTGTTTTATGAAAAGGCATCCACCTTTTCTATGGTTAAGCACGGCATGGAAATTGTACGACAGATTACTGAGCATCTTAATCCTGGTCAAATTCCAGTCACCACATTTGATCAACCACTTTTTGCACTTGCAAAAATGATTCAGTGGTGTTGGCCAGAGTCTCATGGAGAAAACAAGCACGTTGTTATGTTTGGAGGGCTCCATATTGAAATGGCTCTTTGGAATACCATTGGAGATTTCCTTGATGGGTCAGGGTGGACTACAGCTCTATGTGATGCTGGAATTGCCAGTGCTGGGACAGCTGATTCATTTTTAAAAGCTTGCCATCTTATGAGGACTAGGCATGGTCACCAAGTAACTCTGCTGGCACTCTCTAAGCTCCAATTTGATGCATGGCAAGCAACATCCCAAAATGATGAGTCATTTGAGGCATGGAGAAAAAGACTAGCAAGCACTTGTCCAACATTCAAGTATTGGGACATTATATATCAGTTCGAAATTCTAATGTGCATCTTTATTCGTGCTCAACGTACAGGAAATTTCAATCTTTATTTAGATGTACTAGAAGCTTTGGTTCCTTGGTTTTTGCTCTGGACCATATAAATTATGCTAGGTGGATCCCAGTACATATTCGGGATATGAAATCTCTCCCTGATAGCATAAAAGAGGAGTTTCAAAGATTTTGGGTGGTGCAAAAGACAAGCAATGTATTTTCTTCTATACCAATTGATCAAGCGCATGAGCAGAATAACCGTTTGGTTAAAGGTGCTGGTGGAGCAGTGGGGTTAACTGAGATCCAAATGCATTGAAACGATGGACAATTGCTGGCCCAGAACAGGCGAGGATATTAACTGAATTTGAGGACCAGTTTAAGGAATCAAAGAAGGATAGCCACAAGCACCATGAGCAAACCCCTTCACTGCAACAGGCATTTAAGAAACAGGTTAACCAGCTGTCAGAAATCATCAAAAGTATGGGGAATCCTTTTCTAGAAGACTGCCCAGAGTTGTTGGCACTTGACACTAGAAATTGCATGAATGATGTGGTAGTGGCTACAGTTCAAAATATTGAACGACTAGGTATTGATCAATACCAGAAGTATGTAACTGAAGTACTCAAGAATAGAGACATACCAATTCAACAGCCAATAAAAAAAAACTCCTTGCCTCTATTTAAAAGGCCATTGCCAAGAAAGTCTGCAAAGGGCAAAGAAGCTCTAGCCAATCTAAAAAAAGATTGCTATCTCTTCAGCCATTTATATATTGCCAGCAAGTTCAGAGATGGTAACCTTGGAGAGTTTTTTTGCCATGAAAACTTAGAATGGCCACCCTCACTGTCTGAAAATGG
>WLWD01002484.1_pt1 | contig 51737 bp, 42 predicted proteins | sample 6712731 | NCBI WGS metagenome assembly WLWD01 (sample SAMN12718690, study PRJNA576275) | sponge metagenome | isolation source: marine sponge | host: Mycale hentscheli | place: New Zealand: South Island, Marlborough, Capsize Point | collected 2014-11-01
TGGTTGTTGTTGTTGTTTTTTACCATGCAAATCAGCTCTATGTAATTAGTGAATAAGTGATGTAATTATAAAATTGTAATTGAAAATTGAAGTAGTGGCATAAACTGCTACAGTCTACAACACCAGTAGTTGCCTATTAATTGCAATATTCATGACAACTCCTAGTGTATCACTGTTTGCTAACAGTACTTCTGTGGCAAGAAAATCTAGTGTGCTGGATGGTCCGAAACTCACCCAAGCCGAGCTTTAGTTAACACTTGAACTGTTTTACGATTTCCCATTTCTCGTCATTATTGGAAGCGTACAGGTCTACACTTGTGATTGTCATCTTTATTTTTTTAGGGGAATTAAATCTCTATTTCCTATCATTAGTTCTGATAGTGATGAATCCATTCCCCAGGATGGAGAGATGGATGATGGAAGTTTTCAATGGCCTGACACATTGTGTTTTTATACAGGAAACAAATGAACCAGTTAAAGAGTGAGGAGGGATTTGTTTAAGAGTAAGGAGGGTGTTGTTTAAGAGTAAGGAGGGTGTTGTTTAAGAGGAGGGAGTTGTTTAAGAGTGAGGAGCGAGTTGTTTAAGAGTAAGGAGGGTGTTGTTTAAGAGTGAGGAGGGTGTTGTTTAAGAGTGAGGGAGGGAGGGGGTGATTTGAGTGTGAGGGGCGAGTGGTGTTGTTGTTGTTGTTGTTGTTGTTTTTTATTTGTTTGTTTTTGCTATGTAAGGGGTTTTGGAAGTAGAACAGAAGAGGTGTAAATTTTTTGTTGCATTGTTCGAAGTATTTGTTGTTGTTTTGTCAATCCTAGGTCTTCATTAAATGGATTGCAAGGCATGACCAAACATACATTAGAGAATGCCAATAATGAAAACATTCTTAGACTTTTTTTGTACGTGGTATTTACTTAAATTGAGAAAAATATTATTGACATAGAATCGTGGGTACAGTATATCTAAAGAATGGCAGCACATAATACATAATGTGTGTGTGAATAACAACTTTAACAAGAATATTGTGACACCAATAGGCAGCAGGTGTGCATGTGGTACATTGACGGTAAGAATGAGCTTGATGCTGGAATTATGTTGAGTTTGTTTCCTTGCTATACAGTCGACATCTGTTCAACAGTAGTCAAAGTAGTAGCAGCATCTCAAAGCATCTGGACGCTCTTTAGGTAGTATCCAGCGGAAACCAAATGCTATATTCAAGTTACGTTGTTTCTGGTATGCATTGAGAGTAAATTTATGGCATTCCTTTCATCCAGAGGGTTCTTAGGCATGGTTCTCTCACAGTGAGATACACATGTACATACATGCATCTCTGTGGTGAGGTTACATGGAGGTGGGGTGAGAAAATCAAGATTTACTGTTGAAGAGTTTTTAAGTTCATTTAAATACCGTTGCTATATTGTTGTCAGGTGTAATAACTTGGCAAGTGTGCAATAACACTTGCCCGGTATTTAAAATAGTTAAAGCATGAGCGCTTAGTGCCTAGTACATTTATCGCACTCAGTCCTCGGGCTGTCGTGCAATAAATCGACTAGAAACTAAGCGCTCATGCTTTAACTATAACTTACACCCCCCCCCCCCCCCCCCCCTGGCTGGAATTTTCTTTTGTCCATTATTTATCTCATACTGTTGCCTCTACATAATATATCGTGTTTTCAATATCTGAGGTATAATCCCCACTCCTTATTCAAAAGGAGCTTCAAAAGTATGTGTGTATCTACTATGTCTTGGTTTTACTTTGTGGTCAGTGAGATCTTCAGACCTTCTGTCAGCCGTGAGAGCGGCCAAATCATCGGATAATGACAGCAAGGCATGCAAAATATTGGCCGGGTCTCTGAAGCAACTGAAGCAGTCTCGTCTGAAGCCTGACCCCACTCTGAACTCTGCCCTGGTGGTCCTGGTGAAAGAGTTCCCCTCCCTGTTCTCCACACCTTCCATCATTGACGGGCTAGTCCAAGTGTTGAAAAGAGAGCCATCCATCATCTTCAAGACCAAGTGCAACCCTTCTGTGTACATCCTGGCTGCACAACTGCTGCTCTTTGCTCTCAAGGATTCCCATGACTGGCCGGACATTGTTGCCAAGGTGTGTGTGTGTGTGTGTGTGTGTGTATGTGTGTGTGTGTGTGTGTTGGCATATATAGGTATGTGCATCAAGTAGTGTGTAATTAGCACTTACGTGCATGTGTAATGGATGCAAGGTGTATTGGTATACACATTAAATAACTTCATTTAAATTCTCCCCATACTGGATTGGGCCAACTCCGAATTTTTAGCTCTTCAGCATATTTTTGCCATTCTTGGATATGGTGGTATGTCAGTTAATCCTTCAGCTTACCAGTACAAGAAAGTAGAGCTGTTGTATTTTAGCTGAACCTAGAGAATGAGGAAGCATACATACTGCCATTTACGGAATGGGGCACTTTTATATACTTATGTCCCAGTCTTCAGAGCCGGGTCACTCCATAGACCCCACTTTGTTGTTGTGTATATTGTATAGTTAGAAGATGGTTATCCATGCACAAACAAGTATTATAATGATGATTTCTTTTCACAAGAAAGCATGTGCAGTGAAATTTTCTTGTCGAAAAATTGGTTGCTTCCGCTAAATTAAATTAATCTTCTTGTGATATTGAGCGGACTGAATCCTTATTAGATGCAGATGTATGTTTAATCCCACGGCTCCCATCCTATACCACAACTATACCCACCCTCTGGCCGCATTATATCTTGCGGCATTGGAAACCCTTCCTAGCCCCTACTACTATAATTACCCCTATAACTACAACTTACCTCTCTTGTCCTCCTTGTGGCCCCTCCATGCCGCAGCACCATTGCTGAGTAGTTTGGCACGGGTAGCCGCAAAGGAACCCCACCCCTAATTAACGTGTGCTAATTGGGGCAAATTAAAGGGGCAGGGGAAAGCCCCTTTTAATCCTGCGGCATACCTTATCACGGCAAAGCAGCAAGCTGCCTACCGGAGAGTAAATGCTATCTAAACCGCCCCCCCCCCCCTTTTCTGCTCAGGTAAGGGTGTGGGAGGGTGGGGAAAACTTAGCTCGTCGTGGCAGAGTTCACTTCTATTAGTTTACACGTGTACGTATGTGGCCAAGACACTAGTTCCCGCTCTACCTCCCACGTGATGCCGGGCCCACACAGCCCAGCATCCCTTTACCACTGCATAGGAGTTCCCGCCTATGATTAACCCCACCTAACCTGCGGCTAAGTGGCCATTAATCCCACGGCTCCCATCCTATACCACAACTATACCCACCCTCTGGCCGCATTATATCTTGCGGCATTGGAAACCCTTCCTAGCCCCTACTACTATAATTACCCCTATAACTACAACTTACCTCTCTTGTCCTCCTTGTGGCCCCTCCATGCCGCAGCACCATTGCTGAGTAGTTTGGCACGGGTAGCCGCAAAGGAACCCCACCCCTAATTAACGTGTGCTAATTGGGGCAAATTAAAGGGGCAGGGGAAAGCCCCTTTTAATCCTGCCAAGGGAGGAACGACCCTGCCCCAAACCAGCACATATAACTACACCCACTAGTACCAGAATAAGATAGATACAAATATTTCATTTGATGTCATAGGTGATGGAAGCACAAAAACAGTGGAAATAGTGGGTAGAAGGGAGGTAATAACGTTTGCCAGAGTTAAACAACCACACACGTGCACGCACACCCACACCCAAACACACACACACATCACCAGTCTAACAGAGCATCACTGAATAGTTTGCCAGCTGCTGTCTCGGAATTTTCACATACTCCAAGTATGCCAGGCTCTTCCATCGGCCCAGTGTCTTAATGATTGAGTCCTCCATACCCCTGGCTGCGGCAACTGTCGCTGCGCCAATACGAAAACTATGACCAGCATACCGATCAGCCTGGACGCCAGCCTTGAGCAAAACTTGCCGCACTGCCATCACAAACCTCTGCCTAGTCAAGGGTCTGCCATCCTTGAACTGGAAAAGTGGGCCAGTGCGCTTACCCCGCACCAGCAGGTATGCCAACATGGCAGACACCGGGCACAGATCGGAAGGAACCTTACCAATAAACAGGGTAATGCCCTTTCTGAAAGGATCAGTCTTGGATGCCTTGAGGTGGACACTGAGGATGCTTGGATTGGCTGGGTCATCCACCGCTAAGTCGCCCCAAGAAAGGTGGGTGGAGGCGTCGAAGCCAGAGTCGCATGGCACAGTAAATTCCCCTGCCCGGAGGAAGCCAAAGAAGGCCAGGCAGCATGCAGCCCATAGCATAACACGATCAGGATCGGACGCCCGCGAGTCCCATACCTCCTTCATCTGGCGAAGCAGCGGTGGGGTGATAGGAAGACGCTCCCTTCTAGGATCACCACCTCCTCCCTCTGTCCTCTTCACCCCCCTCAATACATAATGGAGACGGGGTAGGGCTGGCAGGAATGGATCTGCGAGACCCTCCTCAATGTGAAGGTGACGCACACCAGCCATATAGGACTTGATGGTGCGATGTCGTAGACCCTCACTCGCCAACTTAGCGGCGAACTTGCACAGAACCTCCTCGTCCGCCGGCACCGCTCGCAGACCAGCTGCGGCACAGAAATCCAGAAAACGCTTCTGGCCACTGCTGTACACCTTGTGAGTGGACTGGGCGAGGCCCTTCACGAAGAATGCCTGAACAAGGCTATCCAGTCCACCTTTGTCCAGTCTGGAGTTCCGGACACCAGGCATTGCAACAGGATGTCCGGTAGGACTGTTGGTCTCTCGTCTGCGTCGGGAACCAGCCTCTGAAAGGAAGGAAGGTTACCACGTGACAATGCATCTGCTGCACTATTGCGGACTCCTGGAATGTGTTTGCACCCCAATGACACCCCCCACCTGGCTAGGAAGAAGGACAGACACCTCATTAGGTGCATGGCTCTGTCCATCTTGCACCGTCCAGTGTTCACGATAGAGACCACTGCAGCATTATCGCAGAGGCAGGAAACTGAGAGGCCTACCCACCTGTTGCCCCAAATGGCCACACCCAGCACGATAGGCAGCAACTCCTTGACGGTGATATGAACACCATCCCAGCTCTCTGGAAGCTGCAACTGGAACCAGCTACCACCTGATGTGAACGCCCCGCAGCCCCACGAACCAGAGGCATCAGAAGTCAAAACAATCTGAGGTGCTCTTCGACACAAACTCTCCATTGGGCATGTACCATTCCAGATGGGCAAGAAGCAGCCCCACCACTTGAGGTCAGATCGAAAGGCTGCATTTAAGCGCACTCGGTGATGCAGCTCCTTTACACACTTGGAGAGCTCGATCATGCGCCTTAGAAAGGACCTCCCAGGTCTGATCGCACAACATGCGTGTTGCAATTGACCGATGATTGACAGCAACTCTCTCTTGGTGCAGGATTTCTGACATTCCCACCGTTGAATCTCCCTTCGGAGACGATCGAGCTTCAATGGCGGCAGACGCACCGTCATGGACAGAGTGTCCAGCTCGAGACCAAGGAAAGTCAAGGTAGTACTCGGACCTTCAGTCTTCCTGGGGGCCACCGGCACACCCAGGGCATCACAGCGATCCAATGCTAACCGCAAGGCATGTTCGCACTGGTCTGAGTTGGGGTCACCGAACAGGAGGAAGTCGTCTAAGTAGTGTATACCCTCCAACCCATCCGAGTTCTCCAGAATCCACAGCAGTGCGTCAGCCACAGCATTGTATAACTTAGGGGCTGATCTAAGTCCAAAGGGGAGGACCTTGTCCACATAGACATGACCCTCCCAACTCATCCCGAGTAGCCATCTGTCCTCCGGGTGTACTGGGACTGTTCTGAATGCCCCTTCTACGTCAAACTTTGCTAGAACAGTCCCGCGACCCTTGGCAATCACCCTCCTGCAAGCCTCGTCAACTGAGGTGTAGTGAAGGGAGCAGACCTCAGGCTCAATTCCATCATTCACACTGAGACCTCTAGGGAATGACAGGTCCACAATCAAGCGCCATTTGCCCGGCTGGTGGCCCTTTGGAACAAGCCCAAATCTGTTCACATGCACTTGATCCACTACATCTGGCCCAAGTGGACCCAGCACTCTACCAGCCGCCAATTCTGAGGCTAGGAAGTCACGTATCACCTCGGGCCTCACGTCAGCAGACTGCATGTTAGACGTGGCACTGCGGCATGACACTGACCCATGCCGAAACCCAATCCGAAACCCACCACGGAGACCTTCTATTAGGGTCCTGACGTAGGGCCTGTCTGGGTGACTAGCCAGGCACTCCTCCCACAATTCTGGCACCATCGGGCACTGAATGTGGCTCCATCCTTCCACTGAAGGAATAGGCCTAGTCGATCTTCTGCTGGCCAGGGTCAACAGATCCTCCGTGTAAGGATATGGATGCAGATGCGACCCTACACCACACAGTCACACAACATCGTGTACCTCACTACTGTACACTGCCGGTGTGGAACACCATCACGACATCAGTACTAACTATCACATGACACTGTATCATACAGCCTGACACGACTGTCCTGGAACACCATCAGGACTAGCTGTACCACCTGACAGGACTATCCTGGAACACCATCAGGGTTAGCTGTACCGCCAGGCTGGACTATCCTGGAACACCGTCAGGACTAGCTGTAACTCCTTACATGACTACCCTGGAACATCAGCTGTACCGCCTGACAGGACTATCCTGGAACACCATTAGGACCAGCTGTACCACCTGACAGGACTATCCTGGAACACCATCAGGACTAGCTGTACCACCTGACAGGACTATCCTGGAACACCATCAGGACTAGCTGTGCCACCTGACAGGACTATCCTGGAACACCATCAGGACTAGCTGTACCACCTGACAGGACTATCCTGGAACACCATCAGGACTAGCTGTGCCACCTGACAGGACTATCCTGGAACACCATCATGACTAGCTGTACCACCTGACAGGACTATCCTGGAACACCATCATGACTAGCTGTACCACCTGACAGGACTATCCTGGAACACCATCAGGACTAGCTGTACCACCTGACAGGACTATCCTGGAACACCATCAGGACTAGCTGTACCACCTGACAGGACTATCCTGGAACACCATCAGGACTAGCTGTACCACCTCTGGAACACCATCAGGACAATTGTAGCCGCCTGACACTGGCACCACCTTCAGAAAGGTGGAACAACCATCCCCACCCTATGTCATACCTATGCTATCCCAACCCCCCAAACCACCCATAACTTATCCCACCCTATCCTACAGTTACCTCGTTTCCTCCCCAATATACCTCCCCCAACAACACCCGGACCATCGTGGCCAGTGACCAGTGCGTGTGCAGACGGGCACTCGTAATGATGACATCATAGTTAACTGACATGATAATGAATATTAATTTTGTGGATACAATATCGACAAACCGCAAAAACAACAACTACAAAACAGCCAACAAAGAGAAAGAGCCACCAAAACTAGCACAAGGCAAAGTTAATTGTTTTTCCCTTTTCCATCTTCTGAAGGGCAGGCAGACTTTTTGTGCTCACCGCCACAGCGGGAGCAGACGTGCTGGAATCGGCATGGGATTACAGCACATGGACGGCTGTCATTCCATGCGAAGCAAGCCGTGACTCTACGCCTCTTCGCCTTGGGGACCATCCCACTGTCCGTAGAAGGGCTTTGTGTGGGCTTCTGGCTAGCACCGGCCCCAGACGACAGGAGGCACCTGGTGAAAAGAGCCTGGTCAAGTCTGCCAAACTCGGCCCTCTCCAATGATGGCACCTGCTGCCGAAAGCGAGAGTCATATGCTCGCCACCAGTCCCCCCTATCCCCACCGGACAGGATGACGGCCAAATATGCCCACAGGTCAACTGCCTTGCTAGGGTGGGCCTGTACTACGATTCCCGCGAAGTGGCAGAAGGCCTTGGTCCAGCCCAGGAGATCCGCCACTGGGCGGAGCTTGTGGGGAGGCAGGGGCTTGGTTTCTTCACCCTCCACAGACCGTCGCGCCTCCAACTCCAGGTTCTCCTCCACAAGCTCTGCCATGTCCACAAAATCACCCTTCAGGATGCGGCGGACAATTCTGGCTGGCACCACCGGGAGTGTCTGACCCAACTGAAATTTGGAGGGGGCCTTTAATTCAGGCGCCTTGGAGGGCTCCCCTTGCTTTGGCACCCCTGGTACTGCCGACTCAGGGGTGGTGGCAGCAGTGGCATCAATTGTTGGGAGGCCGAGGTCCTTAGCCGCACACATGTTGAACTCCCCCAGTCGTGGCCCTAGAGGATGTGGTATAAACCATTCATCAACACCGGCCCAAGCGACCCCTATGCAGGCTTAACCGCCTCCGGGAAGCAGCGCACCACCTGTCATTCGGTAAGGGTCACTCCACTTACACAGACAGGGCTAATTCACCTACACATTAGCTATGGAATCACTAATGTAGGTGGGAGTCTCACTACCCACGCCACTAGAGCAGATACAACGTGACAGAGAAAGGGTCACACCACTTATTCTGCTACCATGGACCCAGCCAAGTCCGAGGTCTAGCCCCTGACGGCTAGATGACACTGTTCACAAATAACGAGAAACCGTATTATACCCCCAAAACTAAGAACAGACTGGACAGTAGGGCAACATTCTGTGGGTCTTTATCAGAAACCATATATTCGACCAGTTTCAAGGGACACTATTGCCCCTTAATAACCCCGTTTCTCACTACCCAACATTATTAATTGGCCTGCCCCTCAACCCAGGTGCCACTCAGCCCAAGAGCCACTCAGCTCAGGTGCCAGCTAAATACTAGTGGCTAAATTCTAGGCTAAATTCTAGGGGCTAAATTTCAGCCCCAGCCTTAGCCTACAGCCCCAAATAACTAATGCTACTTAAAAAAACTAATGCTACTTAAAATAACTAATGAAAACTTAGCTCGTCGTGGCAGAGTTCACTTCTATTAGTTTACACGTGTACGTATGTGGCCAAGACACTAGTTCCCGCTCTACCTCCCACGTGATGCCGGGCCCACACAGCCCAGCATCCCTTTACCACTGCATAGGAGTTCCCGCCTATGATTAACCCCACCTAACCTGCGGCTAAGTGGCCAATAAGAATGTAATATATTTGGCAGGTTTATATAGAAGATGCCCTGGGTGATCGTGTGTGGGTGGACCTGGAACCTTGCAAAGAGTTGGTGGCGAATGTGTGCACACTGTTTGGCACAAGGCCGTACACATCTGGCTCTGCAGGAAGCTCCACCCCTGGTGCCACGCCCACTGTTGGAGTGTCATCAAAGCCAGGGGATAGTGGTGGCAAGTCTGGAGATGCCTCAGGCAAGTCATCAGATGGTGCAGAGGTAGCTGGAGCTGGAGAGGGGGGTGGGGCTGAGGGAGCTACAACCAAGGAGTCCTCTCTTACCGGAATCGAGACAGTACCACGGTATGTACGTATGTAAAAGTGATGTCATTGTTGACTACTTGTTACCACAAAACATGTTCTTGATAATATATTACGGTGGCGTGGGGGGGGGGGGGGGGGGGGGCTCCGGGAGCTTGAGCTCCCCCATTATTTTTTGCACAACCACACCAGCAAATCACAAGACATACCGAAACATCTTCCTACACCACTGTACTAGAACATAGCTGATGTAGTTTTTGTATTGTGGCAGAGGAACTTTAAACTGCTTTGGTCCTTCAGAGAGGGACACTATTAACTTAGCGTGCCTGAGATTGCACTTAGTGTCTCATTGTTAAGAGCAGTCGCTATGTTCTAAATTAGTTAAGCACTGCGCAGCCATTGTCATCTGTCATTTTTAGGGTCCCTCATGCCCTAAGTCGCACCCTCGCTGCGCTCAGGATGCTACAGCCTAGAACCTTCAGGACCCTGCAGCGCCTAACTATTATTTATACTATTCTGATTGCACCTCTTGTAGGAAGGTGGGGGTCTCTTATACATTACATGCAGTTGAGTGGTAGCGGATAAAAAGCAGCACTTTTTATATTAACCAGTAGTATTGACTTGGTGGTTACTGTATTTCAGTGCAAATGCCTGTATTAAAGAGTCCCTTGTTGCTTTTATGCCTAAACATCTTCAATGTGATGTATAGAATAAGCAATTACATTATGATGGTATTGTTTTACCGTAGTATTGTTGTTGTTGTTGTTGTTGTTTGTATTATTCAGATTCTCAGCCTCTACCAAGAAGCCTCTGAAGACGTACATACTGCAGGCAGTGCAGGATCAGCTGGGCAGGCACAGTATTCCTACCGATATTGGCTCCAGAAATCTCCTGAAGTTCTTCACGGCTTCAGTGGGTCTGCCTGAGCTCAGGATACTGGTGGCTCAGAGAGTGGATACATGGATTCAGAATCCCAAGGTGGATGGGAATAATCTCTCTCATACTTTTTTTTTTTCTTTCTTTCTTTCTTTTTTTTTTTTTTTTTTTTTTTTTTTTTTTTTTTTTTTTTTTTTTTTTTTTTCTTTTTTTTTTTCTCAGGCCTTTTTTTTTCCCTCAGGCCATGTAATCAGACACATGTTATTTCTGGACTTGTTAATCATCTATCCACTGAACATATAGCAAACATGCATGTTTATTCAAGATTGCATGAACTTTGTACACGGGTCTAAGTACTACATACTTGTTATTCCAAGTTTGGTTTATGTGTGTGTTGGTGTGTTCAGCTTGGTAAGCAATGCCAGGAGCTGCTCATGACAGTAGCCATAAACTGCCACTCCCACAGTGCTGATGATGTCAAGGTCATCGAGGCTCTCATTAATATTCGTTTGAAAACCAAACTTTTCTCCAGTCTCTTCGTGTCTTGCATCAAGTCAGTTAATGCTTGGCAGTTTATGTCCTCCATTGTTACAAACCTACCCCCGTGTGTGTTGGTATGTGTGTGTGTATGTTGGTGTGTGTGTATGTTGGTGTGTGTGTGTGTGTGTGTAGGGAACTCATTGGTAGTCATCCTGCTAACTTTGCCACAGTCATGAGGGGTGTGATTAACAATGAGCTCGGCCAGTATCGCAGTCCCAGCAACATGGCTCTCTTGTCCATGATGGTCCACTCGTGGCCTGATGAAGCAGCCAAGGTGCGGCAAGAGTTAGTGGGAGTGGCTTGTTGACATTCATTTTTAAACTTATTTGTAGCGTTTCATTGTCCAAAAATGTTTCAACTTGAGAGAATTTCAAGAAATGAATGTATAATTATGTTAGTTAATAGCACAGTAGTGTGTATGCACATAAGTAGGTCTCTAAAACAAGTAGTTATACTCGTAGATGAAGTCCAACATAGCAAGCAAGTTAATGATTTTACTGCAATAAATAATTCAATTGGATTGGTATGAAATCGACTTTTCTTACTGATTGTTTGAGGTAATTCAATCCAGAGTTCTCAGATTGGCTGTATTTCGTGGTCTAGCTCAAACTGTCCTTGTATGTGGGTAAATTAAATGTTGGAAAACACACCCTTGTTGAGAAACATTGCATGGTACAGTAAAAAGAGCCAAAATTTAAAGATAATGTACATGTATGTATGTATGTACAGTATATATAATTGTTTTATACATAAATTAAGCCTAAAGTAATGCAGTAAAAAAATACACATTACGCCATGGTACATACATTATGTATCTATATTGCTATCCTGATTGTGTGTGTGTGTGTGTTTTAGCTCCTGGGTTCTATCTTCCAAGAGTTCCTGACACGCAAGGAGGATTACTTGCGTGCTTTGCGAGGATTTCTTCGCGAGATAGTTCGTGTGGTGAGGAATGAGTTTGACTACAAAGCATTTGTGAGGTCCCTCATGCAGGAGCGCTCTGAACCAGAGTTCGTGCAGCTGGAACCCGCCCACAAGGTATGCGTACATCCTTGACTTGATGGAAGTTGTTTACATAGTTTAGTGGGCATAAAGAAGTTTTGTTGTTCTTGTAAAAATGTACTTGAAACCACTTTGTGTGAATGGCTTGCTTGTGACACTAACTTTCTCTGTTTGAAATCTGAAGGTCATACTGCTCGATGGTGGAGGTTGGCGGGGAGTGGGCTCACGCGAACGATTGCTTTTAATTATGTAATGTGACTATAGGGACATCAGATCAGAGGCAACCTGATTTTCAAGATATGTAAAATTTCATTTTATGAGGATATGATTAGTCAAACATAGTTGCATTCAAGTGCATACAGTACACCTTCTCTTTGTCTCAGAAACTATGTTAAACACGCAACATTTTGCCGAACTTTAACCCTTATGTTATAGTCAAGTTATCTTGTCTGCATCCCCCCTCCCCCAAGTGGAATATAAGAGTCCCTTGTACATACATACACACACACACACACACATGCATGTACACACACGCTAGATCATGTTTACTGTATGTGGTACAATAAATCTCAGGGTTGTTATTGTTATCTTATTTCAGTTTCATTATTAAAATCTGTACCTACAGGAAAGAGAGAGAGTGAGCTGGTACTGGTTCGAAGTTTAGTAATGAAGTGTTTTGTTGATAGTAATTGTTAATAGCATAAGTTCATAGCAGCCTGCTCCGTTTCACATACATATCACATATACACTAATAGATTATATCCTGCAATGGCAATTATATTAAATTGGTTAAAGTCTTACAGTAGAGTGGTCAAAGAAAGTAGCCTAACTCAATAAGTTACTATGGTGTAAATTACTGTTGTCTCTGCTAGGACTAGAGTTGCTCCTAACAACTGCAGTAACAATAGATAAGCTTTATCAACGGCGACACGCCTACTCCGTCTGGATCAAGAGTTTCTAAAATTTGAATGTGTTACTTAACAAAGTGGTTGCTGCTTAATTCACATTGGTTTCTTTTACTATTCTTAAATGTAATCTCAGTTTGATCAACTATTTATAGTACATGTGTATCTATTTTGCAATGTGTGTGTGTGTGTATAACTTGAATGGCAATAGTACATAAATTATACACGTACATTGTATGTAGAATGTCATTTAATACTTGAAGAAAGGTAATCAGGGTAACTAAATAAAATAAAAAGATGAGAGGGTGGTTGGACTTTTTTCTTTTTATTTATTTATTTATTTATTTTATTGTTTGTTAACTTTTTTATGGAAAAACTGACTGAATATACTAAATACAATATTTTGGAGCAACAGGCTTCACTGGTTCAAGTTGCCCAGTTGAAGTAGGTACTTGTTATATTTTTCCAGGAACGTATGGTTCACAGCCTGGCCGACCTGATCTGCGTCATCAGCATGCTCACAGCGAGCGTGCTCATCAGAGAGGCTTACATCGGCTACAGCAAGGGTGACCGTGTCATGGTGCCTCAGCTTCTAGACTTCTTCTCCACCCTCAGTCTCATCCAGCGGGACTCGGTGTGGTGGGTGCACACGGTCGTCCCCTCCATGTTCAGGCCTCAACCTGCAGAGTATAAGGCTTGCCTTCGCAAGGTTCTCTTCCTGGAATCTAATGAGGTGTACAGCAAGGATGGCTGGCCACCGGAATCAGACAGAAGGTACTGTGAGTTAGATAATAGAGGCAGGGTGGAATAAGCCTGGGCTCATTTAGTGGGTGGGGCTTACTGTGAACACTTCACTGTGCTCAAATTTAGGTTTATTTATTCCTGTTCTGACACTTTGGTCCTTGACCTGATATTCATTGCACACCAGACAGCAAATTTATATAAGCCATTTATGTCACTTGTATAATCAAAGAGTGCAGTGGAATCAATAGCAACTCAACTCTCTTTTTTTTTTTTTTTTTTTTGTAAGCCACACTTAGAACAATGCACAAGTAGCAAGAGTGAGGTAGTCAATAGTGAAGTGTGGGTGATATGTTGTGGACGTAAGCTTTACTTCTGGTTATCTCTCTGCTTCACCTCAGGAAAATTGAAGACTCACGAGTTATTCAATAGCTATAGAATATGAAGAAATTCAATACATAAAGATGTATGTACCTGAAGATATTTAATGATCACATGTGGTATTGTACATATGTGATAGAAAGATTAGGAGTGAGAAAAAAGAAATTGTATCATTACTGTTAACTGGTATGTGATTTCGCAGTCTTATATTGAAGATGATGGGGGAGGCGTGTCTAAAAGAAGACACTCTGATGCGAGTGCTGGTGATTGGTCTCACGAGAGAGCTACCTCTGTCTGCAGCAGATGCCATGGATGTGGCGGACATCTTGGTGGCTAGAGCAGCCAGTGCTCATACTGATGGTCAGTCATTGAGGATAGGGGAGGTGTAATATAGAACTGTATGGTTTTTTTGTTTTGTTTTTTGTTTTTTTGTTTTTTGTTGTTCTTTTGTTGTTGTTGTTCTTTTGTAATGGTGTGGTGGAGAGACATGAGCAAGTGAGAAATATTTAATTTTAATGGACAGACATAGCACACTTGGTAAGGGACGTCTAGGCATACTTGGTAAGGGACGTCTAGGCACGCTTGGTAAGGGACGTCTAGGCACGCTTGGTAAGGGACGTCTAGGCACGCTTGGTAAGGGACGTCTAGGCACGCTTGGTAAGGGACGTCTGTAGTAGCACACGACAATTGGGTAAAGCTATAAAAACTCAGCCAAACTATCACGCAAAGACTACTAACTAAAACTAAGGGAAAAAGACAAAATATCTCCAGACTTAAACACACTGACTAAGGCCTATCCACTATTCCCAGTATGCTCAAGATCCCTATCAGTACTCAGTCTCAAATTCAAACAAAATGATACAGAACTAGAGAACAAAGTACAATTACAGAACATAAAACAAAACAAAATGAATGATACACAAAAGCAAGCAAGAACTATAAAAAGTATGGACAAGCTTAAGTATAACAGATAAGAAAAGGAAAGCACAAAATAGTAAAGGAAAAAATGAGGGAGTTAAATAACTGAATAGAATGAGAGTGTTACAAGTATATATGTGAGTGGAATGGAATGGGGATTGTTTAAGATAAGGGCAGGCATGAGAAAGGTAATGTTAGAATAGAATAATTGTTTGTATGAATGCAGTGAAGGTACACTAATTAGTGAATAGGTGGTCCATTAGCACCTACAGCTAAATCAGTCCACAGAGCTAGCCTGTAGTTGAGGGGTGGGGCTGCTCCATATTCCCTCCCGAAGGCATCTCTGTAGGAGTGGCTTCTGTTTCACATAGGAGCAGTGACAGTTTCGAAACTGGTCTTCGGTACGTTCCCTTGTCGGTCCGGACATCTACTACTCGAACAAAGCCATCTTGTCCCGGGTAGACTTGAGTGACTCGTCCTAGTGGCCATTTACACTGGAATACAGTCTGGTCTTTTACAAGAACAACATCTCCTATCTTGATATTTCTGCGAGGCTTGACCCACTTCTGATAGCGATTGATAATGTTCAGATATTCTTGAGACCATCTCTTCCAAAACTCTTGGGTTATTGACTGTACAAGGTTCCATCTTCTGTTCAACTTGCGTTCCGTGTTTGTGAAGTCTTTATCAGACAAGGCCGTAATTGGTTGTCCAATCAAAAAGTGTCCAGGGGTGAGAGGTTCCAATCCTGTTAAGTCTTGACTGTCAGCTGGTATCAAAGGACGGCTGTTCAACACAGCTTCGACTTGTGCCAGAACTGTGGAATATTCTTCATAAGTTAATGAATATCCCTTGGTAGTAGATGAGAGGTGTTTCTTAGTAGATTTCACTGTTGACTCCCAAAGGCCGCCGAAATTTGGAGAACGTTCTGGAATAAAGGTCCACTGCACTCCATTGTTGGAGCAAAACTTGACGATGGCATCAGATATGTCACGTTTATTGAGGGCATATGTCAGCTCACGAAGGTCTCGGTTGGCTCGAACAAAATTTGACCCATGGTCCGAATGTATCATTCTAGGTTGACCACGTCTAGCAATAAATCTGCGAAGAGCTGCAATAAAGGCATTAGCTGTCAAGTCTGTCACTAACTCCAAATGCACTGCTTTCACTGTGAAACTGACAAAAATACAAATGTAAGCCTTCACATACGCCGGCTTCCTGACACGCCCCAGCTTCAAAGTAACTGGCCCAGCATAATCAACACCTGTGTCAATGAAAGGAGGTCCAGGAGTAACTCGAGCAGCTGGCAGCTGACCCATGAGCTGGTGATAAGTTGTGGCCCTTTGTTTCTGGCACGTCACACATCCACGATAGATAGTCTTGGCCACTCTTTTGCAGGACAGAATGTGAAAGTCTCTACTTGCTACTGCAATCATTTGCTGTGGACCAGCATGAAGGTGTGTTTCATGTATCTCGCGCAGAATCAGGTGTGAGAGGTGATCCTTGCCATGTAGAATGAAAGGATGCCGATGATTATATCCAAGACGTGAATGGCGAAGTCTTCCTCCTACTCGCATGAGCTTGTTAGAGTCCAAGAAGGGATTGAGACATCTCAGGTTGCTCCCTGTAGGTAGCTCCTTTTCTGCCTGCAAGCACAACACTTCACTGGGAAAAAACACACATTGGGATAGATAAACAATAACATTGAGTGAGTGGTTAAGTTCAAGAGGTGATAATGAATGATCTGACCACGTTCTGTTCTTTTTCTGACAAGTTCTGTAGAAGCGATAGATGAAGGCAATGATACGTTTTAATTGAGTGAAACTAGAATACCGAGATACAAGATCGAATTTCTCGACTTGAACTGTTAGGATGTGTATTTCCGGCGCAGTTTCCTGTTGACTATGAGTCTTCGGAATGACAGGCCATGTAGAGGGTTCATTCAGCAACCAAGCTGGACCATCCCACCACAAGTCATGCTCAAGTAATGCAGAGGGTAACACACCCCTAGAGGCACAGTCTGCTGGGTTTTGACTGCTGGGAACATATCTCCATGTGGAAGCTGGCATAAGATCAAGGATTTGAGACACTCTATTGGCTACATAGGTGGGCAGTTTTCTGGGATTTCCATCTAACCACGCCAAGACTATTTGAGAATCTGACCAAGCATATATCTGAGAAATAACCAGTTTCAATGCTACTCTCACAGTTTCCATTAATTCAGCTAAGAGCAAAGCACCTGCTAACTCTAACTTGGGTATAGTAAGCCTCTTAATAGGAGCTACTCTAGTTTTAGAGATTACCAGAGATACTGTGACACTTGAGTCAGAGTAGAAGGTTCGAAGGTACACAACAGCTCCAAATCCCTTCTCAGAGGCATCAGAAAAGCCATGGATTTGTCTGGAGCTGATCTCCTTGCTGGGGTCAGCATAACAACGTGGAATACATCGATGAGACAGGACAGGAAGTTCAGAAACCCATCTCGACCAATCGGCTAAGATATCGCCAGGTACAGAATCATCCCAATCAACTCTGGACTCCCACACCTGCTGAAGTAATGATTTAGCAAACAGAATTACAGGTGAAAGCCACCCCATGACATCATAGACCTTAGCTATATTGGAGACTAGTTCTCTCTTGGTTAGTTTACCATGGTACTCAATCTTTGGAATAGAAACATACATGTCATCTTTCAGTGTGTTCCAGTGTAGCCCTAATGTTTTGGGACAGTCATCATGGGACACAAACTCCATTACAGGCTCCTTTTCTTTCAACTCATCAGGAATAGACTCAAGAAGTTTTTGAGAATTAGATCTCCACTTCCTAAGCAAAAATCTCCCTTTTTCCAGCAGTTTATTAAGTTGAGGACGTAGTTGTAATGCTGATTCTACTGTGTCAGTACCAGAAAGCAAATCATCGACATAAAAGTCAGTCATTACTATTTCAGCTGCTATCGGAAACTCAGAGTAATGATCTTTAGCTACTTGTCGTAATGTTTCGGTAGCAAGGTAAGGTGAGCTAGTGACCCCAAAAGTCAAACGTTTCATTCTGTAGTCACTTACAGGTTCATCAGGTGAGGAACGGAAAACAAATCGATGTAAATCTCTATCTTTCTCAGCAATTAGGATTTGCCTAAACATCTGGGATATATCTGCAGTCATAGCAACATGATGTATGCGAAAGCGAAGTATTTGTTGCACAATATGGCTGTATACATTAGGCCCTGAAGATAGAATGCTATTGAGAGATTTACCATTAGTTGTCTTTGCTGAAGCATCAAAGACTATGCGTACTTTGGTTGTGGTAGAGCTCTGCTTGGTTACAGCATGCATGGGCAAATAATAACACTGTTTCTCACCCACACTCACTACTTCAGAAGTAATTCTCTCTGCATGGTCTTGATAAAGATAGTCCAGCACTGCATCTCGGAAAACTGGCCAGTCCCCCCGTTTGGTTAGTGATTTCTCCATAGAGTATAACCTTCGGCACGCTGTGTCTCGAGATTCGCCTAACTTGTGAGATTGGATCTTGCGGGGTAGAGCAACTTCATATCGGCCATCTGGCTGTTGGTGTACTGAGTCACGGAAAGTCTCCACTGCTTGCTTTTCTTCAGCATTGAGAGAGCTATCCAAGGAAGTTGGCACTTGTTCCACCTCCCAGAACTTCTTCAAGAGCTGGTCCAAGTCTTCCTCAGGTTCACAGGTCACATGAAGGTGAATGGAATTGTTGGACTGAGCTCCTTCACATTCACCAGTGATAGCCCAGCCAAAGACTGTTTGGAAGGCCATAGGTTCTTTGTCGCCACCTGCAACTGTACTAGGAAGAATAATTCTCTTAAGAACATTAGAGCCAAAAATAGCATCTATTTTCCCTGGCTTGTCAAATAAAGGATCAGCTAAGTCTAAACCTTTTATGAATTCCCACTTGTTTGCACCCAACACTGGACTAATAGGTAACTCATCTGACACCTTGTCCACGAGATATGCTTTCACACTGATAGGATTGGACGGTTGATACTTGTTCTCCACCTCAAAGGATGTCTTCATACGACTTGGTTTCAGTGGACATCCTTGTGCTCCTTTCAGTATAGTGGTTGTCTTTGTCTTTGGCAAACCCAGTCGAGTGGCAACTCTTGTGGCTAGCAAGGATGAAGTAGCTCCAGTATCAATCAGGACACGTATCTTCATTCGATTCCCATTATCTGCTCGCACAATCACTTGGGCAGTCATTTGCAGAGTGGGCAGGTCGTCTTCCTCCATGGTAGCTAGAGCCATTTGGACAGAAGTAGACTGCTGAGGTTTAGGTTCATTCTGCAATGGGGAGACTCGTGCTGTGGAACAGGATCAGTGGCAGCTGGTTTGCTTTGGTGTACTGGGCTCTTATCCTTATGAAGCATAGAGTGATGCTTGCAGTCACATCGACTACATCTCTTGCTGGAGGGACAGTCCTTGGTGCGATGTTCAGCAGAAAGGCAATTGGTACATTTCCGGAGACGCTTGGCCATTTCAAACCGCTCCTCAGCACCTGCATTCTTAAAAACAACACAATGATACAAAGGATGAGGATTACTATTACAAAGATCACACTGAGATGACTTCTCTACAAGGTTGAAGGCTGCTCTGAAAGGCTTCTTCTTCGGAGGAAATGCAGAGGTTGCGAATGGATTGTCATCGTGAGAACTTGGATCACTGTCACTCTTTCTCAGAGACTTGACTTGTTCCTTCAGGAATTTCTGAAATACTGGTACAGGAGGGATGTCTTCATAATCTGCCGTGTACTTGGACCATTCAGCGTAAGTCTTGTCTGGCATACAGAGAACTGCCATTGAAGTAAGAATGCAATCTGCTGCATATTGCCCGGTAGCTTTTAGTCCAGTAACATGTTTCTCCCAGTGTGCACTGAGCTTCATGAGATCGTCATAGTTGTGTCGATAGCCTTTGGTGTCACTCAAAGCCTTGATGTGTTTACGGTGTATCTCCCTCTTGTCATCAAAGGCATCTTTTAGCAATTGGAGCAGAGTGCTATATGTATGAGTATCACCAGTAGGAGGGGACACAATGTCTTGAGCTAGTTTGCTCTTCATAGAAGAACGTAAGTAAGATAGTTTTTCTTCGTCGTTCAGATCTGGATTCTTATCCACAGCTGTTGAGAAGCGCTCCCAGAAGACTGGCCAATGTATTTGTTTGCCATCAAAGGTAGGTAGCTCAATCTTTGGTAACCGAATGTTCCCACCAGACCTAGGCGTAGCAGGTGAAGAGATAGATGAGTGAGTGTCACTATCAGAGCTGGGTAATGAGGCTAGAGGAACAGCTTTGGAGCGTACACGAGACTCCATTTCCCGTTTCATCTTTAAATAACGAGTTCGAAATGCTTTGCGAACATCTTCCAACTCAGTAACATGGCAACTGTAGACTGAAAGCTTGTCGATCTTGCCACTGAGACTAGCAATGTCCTCTGAATGAGTAGCTTCTGAGTCTGCCTCCATAGAGACTTCAAGGGCATGTACATCACCATCTACTTCAGTCGCCAGCTTGTAAAAGAGATTCTTTGAAATTAGTTCATTGGTATTTTCAACAATTTCCAAAGTCAGATCGTAGATATCATCATAGGCTTTATCATCATCAGCAATGCTAGGTTCTTCATCATAGTAAGTTGTCATAATTGTTCTCTCTCTCTGAATGTTGTCGGCCACTTCATCAATAGAAGTTTTTAGCTGTTGAAGCTTGCCAGTATCGACTTTGTTGATGTCCCGCTTAAGGAGTGTCTTCAACTGTCTTCCCAAGCTTTTGGTGGTTTTCTCCATCTGCTTTCGGTTGCTTCGCAAGTTTTTGAGAGAAGGTACTTCTTCTTTGTCCATGGCACAATTAGACAATGATAGAAAACTACAAATAATCAAACTCAAACTAGGAACAGTTGCCTTGCTAACTAGAAGCTGAGAATTAGCAGAGAGCTAGAAGTGACTGTTGTTTGCTGTTGGAATCTGGCAAGATAGAGTCAAGCACAGATCCGGCTCGAAGGACCAATTATGTAGTAGCACACGACAATTGGGTAAAGCTATAAAAACTCAGCCAAACTATCACGCAAAGACTACTAACTAAAACTAAGGGAAAAAGACAAAATATCTCCAGACTTAAACACACTGACTAAGGCCTATCCACTATTCCCAGTATGCTCAAGATCCCTATCAGTACTCAGTCTCAAATTCAAACAAAATGATACAGAACTAGAGAACAAAGTACAATTACAGAACATAAAACAAAACAAAATGAATGATACACAAAAGCAAGCAAGAACTATAAAAAGTATGGACAAGCTTAAGTATAACAGATAAGAAAAGGAAAACACAAAATAGTAAAGGAAAAAATGAGGGAGTTAAAGAACTGAATAGAATGAGAGTGTTACAAGTATATATGTGAGTGGAATGGAATGGGGATTGTATAAGATAAGGGCAGGTGCATGAGAAAGGTAATGTTAGAATAGAATAATTGTTTGTGTGAATGCAGTGAAGGTACGCTAATTAGTGAATAGGTGGTCCATTAGCACCTACAGCTAAATCAGTCCACAGAGCTAGCCTGTAGTTGAGGGGTGGGGCTGCTCCAACGTCTAGGCACGCTTGGTAAGGGACGTCTAGGCACGCTTGGTAAGGGACGTCTAGGCACACAAGAATAAACATTTTAAACAGTTGCAATACAATTACATACAGTATATATTTTATAAGGATTAATAATACTACATTATAATTAGATTTCATTTGAGTATTTATTTGAGGAAAAGACTAAATATATTTAAGTTTGATAGCGCAAACAGTTTAATATTAATGCATTTTCAGGTTGTTGTTTGTTGTTTTTTGTTTTGTTGTTGTTGTTGTTTTCCTTCTTCTTCTGCTCATATTATTTTCAATGTTCCTCTTTGTATGAAATTAGTATTAATCCTTGTAGACATTCCGCGGCTGCCATCTATTGAGAGAAAAGAATTGTTCAGTGCTGTTTTCGACATCACCACCTACAGGCCCCCAGCCAACATCCACCTTCCTGAAGGCTACCACTCTCCTTCCTTGGCCATTTCCAAGCTCTACTGGAAAGGCTGGCTCATCTTACTGGTCCTGTCCGCTTTCAACCCCAAGACGGTGGCATCTGTTGGCTGGAGTGACTACCCCACCTTGAGGGGGATGATGGAGATGGTTATGACGAGCAATTACTCCTTTCCCATGTCCACCAACCTTGAGATGAATGAGGAAGGCACAGCCAAGAGTAAGGACACTGCCATGGTGAGGGAGCTACAGCTTGCTAGGACGGAGAAAGAGGCCATTTTGGAGTATGAGAACCACTTGGCTTCTTCGTCCGGCCAGAAGGTGACCGAGTCTTCCAGCTATCTGCTTAACCAGGTCACCATGCTCAATCCCAAGTGAGTTTACTGTCCTTTGCTGCAGCTACTGAACAGTTTATCTAACTTTTTACATGAGTACAAGTCAAGATTGAGAGTGGCGTGTAATATAAAGCAGTAGCACAAGAGAGTAGTGTTTCACTCTGTTGGTGACCAGGATACAGTGCAACAAAAATAATTAGAGTTAAGAGCATTTGAAGATGCTTCTGTCCAGCAAGAATTGTATACATACATATGCAGTATAAAAAATTTAATTTTTTATTATTGTGTTTACTGTATTTATTTTTTTATCCAGTTTCACGAGATAAAAATGTATTTTGTGTGTGTGCAGAGGTCCTGCTCGCAAGCTTCCTCCTACTGTCATAGAGCTCATCAAGTCCGTGAACCGCACACTAGGACTTGGTCAGTTACTATGCCGATGTCGGTCACCAGACTTCCTTCTGAGCATCATCAAGCGGCAGGGAACGTCAGAGTCCATGAAGTGGCTGACAGACTTGGTGGAGAGCAGCCACAGCTCCATGGAAGTGCTGCCTGTGCCTTGTCTCTGTGAGTTTCTCATGGCCTCCTATCAGGAGCAGCTAGCTGCCAGTCTGAGCAGTGGACTTGAGCCAGAACTGGAGCCTTCTTCTCACAGGTCTCAGTACAAGAGAAAGAAAGCCAACGTCAAGGACAAGGTGATCACTACAACATACGTACACAGCATTTGCCATTCCCTCCCACATAAATACTGTAAATCAATATATAAATCGATATGGACATACATGTATAATATAGTATTATATGTATATATAACATATATATAGTACATAGTTGCTGTTGTTTTTGTTTTGTTACTGTTTGTTTGTTTAATTTTACAAATTGTATAAGCATGTAATTGTTTTCCTTGCAGGCTACTGAGAAACACAGGCAGCTTCTATGCCAGCTTCAAAATTTAATTTTTGGTCCTAAGTCCACCCCACAGAGTTGTTCTGAAGTTCTGACATATTTTCTGGAAAAGCTGACCCTCTCCCACATGACACCTAGGAGACTGGCCATGAATGTATGTACATGTCACATACGTATGTGCATATGATGTACATACTACATACATACATAGATTCTCGCAAACACACATCAGGACTGCTCTCTATAACTGCAGTGCATACATTAGTGACATGTCCATTTGAATGTTTCTTATAAATATTCTACTCCCCACCCCCAAGTCCATTTTCTAATGCTACAATGTAAGGGTAAGTATGATACTTCATAATTGTTTAGAAGGAGTGCTTTCAGTAGTTGACTATTAAAGAAATCTAGACTGATTTGGCACCATTGTTAACTTAATATTTTGTAAAAAAAAAAAAAAAATTTTTTTTTTATTGTTTTGTTGTTGTTTTTTTAATAATTTTGACTACCACTACACATGATTTGATTTCATTTTTAACATAGGCCCTTCATGACATTTTATCCAAGAAGTCTATCAGCTCTTCAAAGACCAGTGAGAGTGTTTCGAGTCTCTCAGATGACACTGCAGATGACGAAGATTTCTCCTTCAGCGGCAAAGACGGAGAACGTCTCATGTCCAGCTTACCTGGTGTGGCTCACTTCACTGAAGTCTTGCCCCAAATCTACCGCTTCCTTCTGCAGAGTTGCCTGGTAGAAACCAACCTCAGTTTCCTGCAACACTTCTTGTTGTTCCTTACGCAGCACTACCCCGACGACAAGCTCTACGAGTCGGCCATCGGCCTATCCAGACTCATCGTGGACCGTTACGACATCATTCAGAAAATACTATGTCCTCCACTTGCTAGCCAAACCTCATCAGATGCTCACAGCTTCCAGAGGAAAACTAGTATCATTCTACTCAGCTTTATGTTCGAGCTTTTTCGTAGAGCAATGGAGGTGGCTATTAGTTCACAGACAGTGCCACAGGTGACCAGCAGCTCTGACTTCCTCTTGGTGTTATTTCCTTCTAAATCCCAAAAGGCTCTCGTACACACTGCTCTCATTCAAGCCATTTACCTTCTTCTCAGCATTGGACCCCCACTAGGTAAACCTGTGTCTGACTTTGCCTACTTGAGGGACTTGTGGGCTCCGACTCACTCTCAGGATATGCCTGAGGCTCAAACTATGGAAGACAAAGATCCCGTGAGTCTTCCTCCTAAGGAAGTCCTGCCTTACACGTTTCTTTCACTGAACTCGGTTATTCTTGAAGCTACGGTTGCTGTGGCCCAGCTGCCACAGCTGTGCGAGCAGGTGCTGAGGTTTGGATGCTCCCGGTCTTGCATGGAGAAGATCTTGGACAAGTTAGACAATGTTTGCAAAGAAAGAAGCTCATCAACTGAGCTTCGTCGATGCATAGCTGATCCAGTGATGATGGCCCGGGTAGTTGAAATACAGATGTTGCGAGGACTTGAGTCCGGTGATGGGTTTTTAACTTTTGTCCGAGGCTTGTCTAATATTCCAGATATTCCACTGAAAGAATCATCCAACCTACTGCAAGAAAAGAGAAATAGTAATTTTGTGAGTGATTTCTCTCAAGAAACTTTATCCGCTCCACAAACAGTTTCCAATCTGGCATCTCAGTCTCAACTTAAGGCCGTGCCACAGAAATTGCTCACGGAATCCACAGAGGAAATTGAACAATACTTAATTCAAATATTTTGCCAGTTTTCAGAACCTAAGAAGTCTCAGAACTTGAATCAGCTGAAGACCCTCCAGAACCAACTTGAGCACGACCTTAAGCTCCTCCTCCACCACCGTAGGGATGGAGGGACTTCGGTGAACCTAACTGGACTGGTTGCTGCTCTATCTAAGGTGACATCCTCCAACAAAGTGAAAGTGATCGAGGGCATGCTTCAGACCAGGTTCTCCGTCACGCTGTTCAGGGTGCTGACACAGTGCATGACTCACAGAGACAGCAGAAGAGATCCTCTCAAGGACCAGCTCAGGAAGATTGTGGATAACGTCTTGAAGTTCTTGCAGTCGTCCAGATATAAGCTCACAAAGCTGCGCTATTACCACTCCTTCATGACGGTACTCAAAGTGGCTAGTCACAAGCTGAGGGGAGAAGGGAGGACGCCTTCAGAGCAGAAAGACTTGAAGGTGATGAAAGATATAAGAAAAAGCCAGAATTTGCATCAAGTGGAGCCAGTCATCACTAAAGTTGTCCAAGAGACACTGCAGAGTCACAACCTAGTCAAATTGGAATCTATGATGAAATATGTTGTGCGCAAATCTATTTCAACGAGTGCCGAAGACGAGTGCATTTCACTACTTCACAACCTCAAGTCAGAATTTGGTGATTTCAGTTCTTCTCTGGCTTACCAGAGCAACCCGGAGCTATTCAATTGGAAGGAGAGTTTATCTAGTGGCTCCAACGGCGTGGTTGTCGCCTCTACTTCAGATAAGCCAGTAGGCATTCCGGATATGTCTGGCTTTTTGGTAGACGTAGTAGAAATCCTTGACTCGGAATTGTATGCTACGTCAAGGGAGGTGACTAAGAGATTTCTGTTTGGCTATTCTGAAACTTTCCATGGTCCTCTCCAGGGCAAGGTTACCAACTTGCTCCTATCTGGTCAGGGGTTTCTCTTGGCTTGCCTTGTGAATAATTCTTCATGGTTGAACTTGCTGGCAGCACTAGACCACATTCTAGACAAGAATCACTTCAAAGAATGGTACGTATGAGTTACGTTGTGTGTGATGTCATCTGTCAGTGTGTGTGTGTGTTACGATATTCAGGATGAACCCTTCAGCCGTCCTTGACTTTATTTGGGCGTGTCTACACAAGCCTTGCTTGTGGCAGGAGCGTGTGAAGCAAGAGGCAGTAGTAAACAGTTCTATTTGTTTAGTAAGTTATTTAGTAATACTGTAATTTATGGGTTGCTTTCTTTTTTTTTTCTTTTTTTTTATATCATAATTTTTGCTTTCTAAAGCTCACACAATCATGAAATATGTATTTGATTCTAATTAAATTCTACAGCATGCACAGAATAGTAAAATGTCCGTATGGTTGAGGTTATCTTTGGATTTGGTTTGGCTGTGTTTGTTTGTTTATTTTTTGTTTGTTTGGTTGTTTTTTTTATTAGCTAGGGGATGTTATGGTTTGTGATTATATCATTAATTTCCCTTTTTCATGGTATATATTTATTTTGTTGCTATTATTGTATGTACATAAGTGATTATGTTCTCCTGCAGGGTATTGATGAAGACAGCAAGCTAAGTTTGAGTGATGAACAGCTCGAGTCCCTGCTCATGTACATCATGAAAGAAGCTGCCTTGTACTGCAGGGACGACTTCAGGCCACTAAATCCTGTGTAAGCAGTTGTTGTTTTGTTTTCCCTACCTTTTTTTTTTTGTTCTTTTTATTCAGGACTTGTCTTATACAAGTGGCATGAAAGTTTACACTTAGTATTTTGTGTTGAAGAGTTGCCTAAGACATTTGAAGAATTGTGAAGAAAGGGAATGTTTACTGTTTCCACCCTCTTACTAAGTTAGATTTTCTACTGTCTCCACCTTGTAAATGTGTTTAACAACTCCTAAGGTGACCCTTATGTTACACATGCACACTATAGAGTCTATTACAAGGACATTGCATTAGGCATAAATATTAGCAGAGAAACTATACGGCCTCAGTTCAATGGAGAGATATGTGCTTAGAAAGGTTTTGAGTTCACCAGCCGTATTTGTTCTGTTTGTGTCGTCACACTTGTGTGCAATTACGTGTGTCAGGACTGCGGAAATGACAGCTGTTCTCAAGTCCCGCCTCCCACTGATTGTGTGCTGCATATCCAGTGACCTCCATCTTCAAACAGTAGCCCAGTATCTGCAGACTAACACAAGGTTTGTTCAAGGTTGGCACACTCGAGACAATATTAACAGAAAGTCTTGTGTGTTTACTTTATCTTTGTGTAGCCATCCTTCTCTTAGCTGGCAGTTACTCGTGCAGCTTTATTACGCCAATGAGAAGCTGATTTTCAAGGTGGATCAGCCACGCCCATTTATGACTACAGCATTGGAGGCATCTTCATCGTCCAAGGTGTGTTGTGTTGTGAGTGGTGTATTTTTACTCCCATTTTCACGTCCTTAATTATATTTGCTGTATAAAAGAGCTGAGAATGTAGTGTAGTTTACTTCAGAGAGTATTCGACTGCAATTGCAAATTGAACTGCAACCTTTACCATTTGAATACTATAATATCAGGGTACTACCTAGATAATTTTTATTTGGGGGAAGAAGCTCAGGGCCAGTTCACTGCCCTATATTGCACATAATGTACAGTATACGAGGTAATTGGAAATGATGTTTGAATATTGACTGATGTTGAATTAGAGTTTAGCCTCAAATCATGCGGCACACAGCATTCGGGAGAAGTTAAGGTGGGGGAGGGGAGGGGGTAAGCTGGTAAGTTTTGGGAAAGTACTAGAATTGATCTCAGAAAGGTTGTTTTGTTATGTTTTTGTTGTTTTGTTGTTGTTGTTGTTGTTTTGCTTTGTAAAGGTTTACAAGATGCTTTACTATGCAATTTAGAGATCATTTTCAGTGGCTTACACTCAGTATTTTTATACATATTCTTCCCTAGGCCCCTTTGCTTGTTAGTTGACTGATTTATTTCTCGTGTACTAATTCCTTGCAGTTGGACAGTGTTCTGCACAGGCTCATCACAGCAATGGCCAACTCCTACCCGGGAACTGCCAGTCTGCAGAAGATGAACAATGCTGCCTTGCAGTGCTGTAGGCTCACCATCCACCATCCCATCCTCATGCTGCGCCAGCTGCCCATGCTGGGCTGGATCCTGCACGGACGTGCCCATCTAAGACCTAACGAATTCAGAAATAGAAACCATAAGACTGTCTTTGAGAATGTTTTTACCATTTTAGAGCTGCTGAATCCGCTGGTGTTTACAGATTCACAGGTGTGTATTGATGCATGTGTATATATACAGACATCATTCTATACTACGTACGTATGTGACCGTGCATGGAAAAGCCAAGCGCTAAGTGGGCCCTTCAAAAAAAGATTTTTTTTTTTGCTCTTGCACCATTGTCAGCATCCTGATATTGAGCTCTCCAAGTTTTTGACCAAATCTTCTATCATTTCTGACTTGCACATCCTAATAGTTTCAATCCACAGGCTTCTTTTATATTTTTTAAGGAGTACAATTAATCTTTTCCCGACGATTGCGTGTGCCGCGTTGGGCGTGATTTTCCAGTGCATGGTCACATAATGTGCATGCATACATGTATGCAGGCACACAGACAAACAGACATGTGTGCATACACACACACTTGTATTTTATTTTATTTTTTTATGTGTTTTTGCTAGACTAATGCCCTGAAATTGTGTCTTGAGGCCTTTTTTGACTTCATGAAGGTTTGTGCAGACATGGTTTATTCAATTATAGATTTATTAATTAACTTCTCTGGGGCCTACAGAACCAGTGCTGTGAAAGCAAGAAATACCAAGACATTGTGAACCGATTCTCAGATTTCTTGGTTCAGTATGCTAACCACAACAGAGAAAAGGCAGTGGAAATTATATTTAACAACTTGGAGATACTACAGTAAGAAATGTTTCGTATTCATTTCTCTTTTCTTCATACATACTTTTTATTGGGGTGGTTAACTGATCCTGTGAAGTCTGGCCATTCCAGATATTCATCCATGAATGTAATGTACATGCAATACATGTAATAAGATTTGGCAGGTTGTGGGCACAATTCTGTGCTCTTATACCAGGTGTAATTTTACCTAAAACTTGTTTGGAATTAAATTTAATTGTAATTTTATTTACTGTACCTAAAAATAGTTTGGAATTAAATTTATTATGTATTGTGTGTATATTATTATAGATATTATATAGCAATCAAGCTTACACTAAACTTGCGTGTATCAATTGGTGGGTTTTTGAAAGCATTACTGCCACCTCTAAAACATGAATTAGCTCGTCATTGGCTGGCATTCTCTACCCTGATTTTGACTATCTGCACCTACTCTCATGCTCATTGATTGCATTGATTACAATTCTTGAATTATTGACAATTCCTTCCGCGTCGTTTCTGTCCTGGAACTCCGGTGCTCACCCAATCGGTAGTTGTACATCAGTTGTTGTTGTTGTTTTGTTTTTTGTTGTTGTTTTTTGTTTTTGTTGTTGTTTTAGGGGGGTAGTAGGTTATAGTTGCTTTAGTTAATTTGTTTATTTTATTGTTACGTTTTAGTTTTAATTATTTCTTTGTAGGTCTCTCAGTGAGTTGTATACTAACAAGAAGTCTAGTCTGAAGCATTTAGTGGATATATTCCCAAGACTGCCTGAGGGATTTGATATGAAGAGTTTTCACACTCTGTTAGTTGTACCTCCGCTGTCTTCTCAAGGACTCTCTCACGAACGAGTGCTACCTTTCTTGAAGATGCTAGAAAAAGGCCAGGAACGTGAAGGTACATGTACATGCCAAATTGTTACTACTACAGTTTGTAATTTAGTTTGTGCTATTTTTTATTGTTATGTTGTTGTTGTTTTTTGTTTGTTTTTGTTTTGTTTTGTTTTTGTTACTGTTTTTAGACATTTTGAAAGTTTTACACAATTTGAAGGAGACCTCACTACACTCGGTAGACATTCTCAAACATTTTGTGGTAAGTTTGTCATGTGATTACTTTTCTTACAAGTCTCACACTCTGTGTGTGTGTGTGTGTGTTTTCTCAGCCTGAACTTTGTCGCATTGTGCAAGAGTCTGAATTAGAAAGTGCTAATTTGGCGCATGACCTGCTACTGCGGCACCTAAAGCATTCTCCTGGGTAAGTCCCTTCAATCAACTGTATAAGCTTTATTAACAACTTCTGTATTACGTATGTAGCTGTGTGAAGGACCTTTTGCCTACATTTGTGAGCTGTCTGGAATCTCAGGATTATGCAGTAATAAAGGCTACACTGCCCAGCATACAGGAAGTGCTTCTGTTAAGTAATGGTGAGTGGTGTGGGTTTTGAAATTTTTTTCTTTCAGAAGTGCTTTAGCAAGCAGTATGAAGAGGTGCAACATCACGTCCTGTCATACACAGGTGTGTGTAGTGGTATGCTAATTGTGTGCAGGGATGTAATCGTTTTGACACATATCTATATAGACTACTTTATTACACTTTATACATGCATTTTCATGTATACACTGCACTGCATTCGATTTTGTACCTCCTCACTGACTGAAAAACTACAGATAAAACAGTTTCCTATCTGCTGATCATGCAGTTTATGAAAGCAAATATTATCTAGCAAGTTACCCCGCCACATGGAGGCATTTAATATATTAATGTTTGCAAAATAGGAATGCAGTAGCAAAGGGTATGTACATTTTATCCATTGTTATTATTTACTTGGTATAGTTACACCAGTCCACTTTTTTCTTACTTTTCTTGACCCATGTGTTCGTGAATGTACACACCATTGTTGTCATCGTTACCGATGATGCTTTACCAACCCAGCTCAGCTTTATTTATGTATACACACGCACCTGTCGTCATTTACTGTTGACGCTTTGTCAACCTGGCTCAGCTGATGAATTATTCACGAATACACACACACTGTCATCATCACAATTTTCCTTTTCTTGACCCATATATATTCAGGAACACACACGCTACTATCATTTGTACTGACGATGCTTTACCTAAGCGACTAAGCTGATTCATAGATACACACACCACTAACATTGTTACTGACGATGCCTTACCAACCTACTACTGACGATGCTATACCAAACCGGCTCAGTTAATGAATTATTTATGCACGCACACATCATTGTTGTCATCACTTGCAGATTTTGCTGCAGCAAACTGGTGCTTCCTTGGATTTCTAACCTACTAACCACTTTTTATTAGAGGATAGGACTAAGTATACATAGATGGGTGAGAATACAAACAAGGACAAAGTGAATGTCTTGAGCTGTGTATTTATTATTATAATTATTATTATTATTATTATCAGCAGCAGCATTCCATCCTCTTATCCTTTTTTTTTTTTTTTTTTTTTTTTTTTTTTTTTTTTTTTTTTTTTTTTTTTTTTTTTTTTTTTTTTTTTTTACCATAAATTGTCTATTATAACAGAAGTAAAGATATTAGGCAAGTACTCTGGATTGGTCTTCGACTCAATTAGAAAACAATCATTTATTTCTACACCCAACATTCTAAATTGTCAAATAATGTACAGTAGGTACATTTGCTTGTGCCATTAGTATGAAGATATTAAATTGTAGACATTGATGATAGTCTAAAGTCATGTGATTTATGCTAACTGTCATGTATGTATATGACTTGGGCAGTCAATCTTTACTTGGTTTTTATATCATCATGTATAATAACAGAAAGTAGTAAGTGCTGAGAAACATGAAGAATTAAAAATAATATTCACCATTAAATTTGAAACGACTTTTTTAGAATAATATTGTAAAAGAACAGGAAGTATTTATTTACACCTGTCACTGTATTTGCAGGGCCCGATGCTCACTACCTGTTGATGAAGATGTTCAGACTGGCCATCAGTTCTATCAATTGTACCTCAGAACTCCTCAAATGTATTGAAGCTTTCACCCAACACACTGTAATGGAGCAGTAAATTTACATCTCTTTATTTCTATCTGTTCTAAGAATCATTATTTCTTCTATGGCACTTTAGCGACTTGTCTGAAATAAGAAAGGATACATGATCTATACCACATGGAGAGAAAAAAATTGATGAAACAAATTTTAGTGGAGGGGTAGAAAGTAATGTCATTTTATTTACTAAAACTAAAACCCTTTAGTTTTGGTGTCTTTGGTAAGTAAACTAAAACTAAGCTGTAGAGAAAAGATGGCTACCAGTTGAGTAGACAATAAACAAGCTGAACAACTTATTATTACTAATTTACCTCAATTCATGCAATTATAATGAAGCTATGTCTAAGTAAAAATGTCTATACTACTTATGCTATTTAAGTAAGAGTATTTGTATACTTAGAATTATGCTATTTTTATGGAGTCCGATTGTTACAGAATTGAGCTCATTAGATGTATTTTCTCTCTTTCGCAGGCTTTTTTTTTTTTTACAATACAGAATAAAAAATATTTGGTCGCCACTGGGAATCGAACCCAGGACCGCTTGTATAGCGCACAAACATTCTGCCACTGAGCTACGACAACCACCACCCGGCGAACAAACGATCCAATTACTGTTAAGGGGGTACTGCTATGCTAGTCTCACTCTCAACAGACCTGAGGGATATCTCAAAAAAAGCCCACCCATGGCTATGTGATAGTATTTCATAAAAGAGATACTAGGAATCCAGATCATGAGATGTTCCAACCATATCATTGCAAAATACTACAACATTGAATTAGCAATCATTTGCACCATTACAGTGACAACAGACAAAATGCAGATTAAACAAATTAATAAAATGCCAATTCCACATTATGCAACAATCGAGTGAATAGTTTAAAATGTGTGAGACAGAACATAGTTTTAAGACAGAGCTATATTAATTATAGTTTCTGATATCTAGTAAAATCTGCATTTTCTTTTCTTACCAGCTTCGTTTCTAATTTATAAAACTATTAACACAGCAGGGTAGTTCATCATTTATAACTTTATTTAGTGAACGATAACATCACAATCTAGTTCATCAATACTGTTTGTTGAAATTGGCTATTATGAAATGTGGGATTACTATCTAAGATCAGCTCTTTGACCTTCTGAAGAAGAAGATCACTCTGCGACCTGCAGATCGTATTCTTGTCACAATGTGCCGTGTTCGACCTTGCCCATGTTGTTGGGATGTTGTCGTTGGAAGGACATTAACAGATGGAGAGTCTGCATAGACCAGTTGACCAGGTTCTGCTTCCACAGGCTCAGCAGTTTCATACACATGCACAGATACGACAGAATGAGTTGAACTCTCACTTGAAGCAGATGACAGTTCAATATCATTGGTTATTAAATCCAGAATGACAGCTGGTGGTTTATGATCCTCTCTGGATGTTAGAAATGAGTCTACTTTCATTTCATTGGAATTTTGTTTCCCACATATCACCGTGTCAACAACTTCTGCACACTCTACATCATTTGCTTCCTCAGCAACAATGTGAGCAGCTTTGTCTTCTTGAATCAGTTCATGAGACTGAGGATAAAGTGGCAGAGTTGTGCCACAAAATGGAGATTGGGAAGTACACAGGTGTCTTGGCTTGATGTTGCAGAAAGCAGAGGGAAAGCTCTTCTCAATGGTGAACTTGCTATCGCCTGGTACTCCTGTCCAGAATGGTCGGATGCTAGGTTAACCTGTTAGCCAAATATGGGAACAAATTTCTGATACCAGTGGTCGCGCTGTCATGTGATCTACAGTAAGTAGGGATTTCACTAAGCTGTTATATTCTAAATAAAAAAACAACAACATTATCTAGTAAATACAAATCTTAAATTCAGGTATATAATGTGACTATAGCTACCTTCTGTCTGGCCACTTCCTAACTGAAGGTTTTCATAGTGCCACAGATGATTGTTGAGGACTTGATCTTTCCCTCCAAATGGATAACACCCCTTCACGAAGGTGTACAAAAGAATGCCCCTGAAATTAAAGTATTTTAATTGTATGGCCCATAGTGTGAATAGAAAGTTAGCACTTACATGCTCCATGAATCTGCTTTGAAATGATCAAACTCTGAGACTAGAGAAAGAATCATTTCAGGTGCCTTGTAGCTCAGTGTTCCAACTGGAGTAGAACACAATTGTTTTTTGGATTCCAAAGCATATACCTAAGTCTGTATTGGGAGAGAAAAAACAGGTGGTTTAAACACAAATTTGTAAACAGCACAAAAAACTACTGTTCAGACTTACCCCCTACTTTGACATCCATGTTTTTGTCAAAGAATTATATTTGCAAGTTTAATATCTCTGTGGGCTATGCCCAAAGAGTGGCAATAGGAAATGGCTTGACATATCTGGTCCCCAACATATCACAGTGCCAATGTAAATTTGGAGCTGGGTTTATGCAAGCTTTGGCATAAGATTGATTTGTATGGATTGAAATTAATGAACATTGGTTGCTTTTGTAATTGTGCCTTTTTAGTCTACCAATTATTGTTATGGATTTTGTGAGAAATTTTAAAGATTCAGCTGGCATATATACCCAACATTTATTCAGCTGGCATACCCAACATTTATTCAGCTGGCATACCCAACATTTATTCAGCTGGCATACCCAACATTTATTCAGCTGGCATACCCAACATTTATTCAGCTGGCATACCCAACATTTATTCAGCTATGTGAACACAGACATTGTTCAGTGCATATGCAGTTATCAAATAATAATAATAAAAAGCTTATAAGTTCTAGATGCTACCAAATATTATGCTTTTTGGTCTATAAAGTTAAACTAAAGCCGCAATTTAAATTCTAATTCAAAAATATAATTTTACACCCCAGAAAATCCAATGTTTGAGGTGTATTACATAGCCAGAGGCATATGTTCATCAAAAATATTCTTGATAGGTGTGAATCTAAAACTTTATGAATGTCAGCATATGGGTTAAATCAATAAATGTATTATACCTTGATCTATGTCTCAGAATACCCTCTATGTCACCCACCTAACTAACTCATGCCATTGAAAATAATGGTTGTGGGGCCGTCCTAAGGTTAGAACTTTAATTGACTGTTCATCGTCATTTATCTGTTTATTGTTTTTCATCTGTTTTGTGTTCTTACAGTCTTCCGTCTGTATTGTGTGGAATGTGCGTGTGATCATGTTAGAGTGCCATGTGCTCACCCAATGGGCATGCTCACACTGTTTTTCTATTTGTTTCCCACCGGGCTTGCCTGGGTTGTATATATTCTGGCCTTGAGCAAACCCATTTTTAGTCACTGCCCAGTTTGTGCTCCACTGCACTATTCTGTCACCTTTATTACTTTGAATATAATTAGTTATCTCAAGCAACCTTCTACCCTAACTCGGGGATTAGGTAGAGGGACTAGTTAGAGTATTAGGAACAGATCAGTGGCCACTCAGGAGTAGTAACTCTGGTGGCAGAGTACCAAACCCTTCCAAGTCCAGGAGCTTCTGCGATAGAGGGAAGTTTCCTGGGCGACATTGTGTGCTTCTGAGGCCGGGCATTGAAAGGGACCGACTTGCAGACCCACAATGGTCAATAAAACAACACAAGATTCCCTCAGAGCAATGCTCTCAAGCATTTTTTTTTTTAACTCCAGGAGGTAAAATACCATTTCAAAAATCACCAATAGCCTTATTCACCAAAAATGATACCAACTATTAAAAAACTGAACCTTTGGCTCATGGACTATAAACTATCATAGCAGACTTCAGCATTATAATATTGAAATAAATGGTCAATCAAACTCATGGCTCATAGACTATAGCTATCAAAGAACTTTCTACTTGGTCGTCCTTCCTTTGTCTCTATGGTGATTTTATTTTTCTCAGCCACTTCACACAGAAATTGTGTCTGACACAGAAACTCCATTTCACTCTAGGGATGTGGGAGACATAGTGACTATGAACTACAAAAAGCCCTTTTGTTGTTGTTGTTGTTGTTGTTTTGGTTCTTTTTTTCTTTTTTCTTTTTTTTCCTTTTTTTTTTGTTAAGCCCTTCAACGCGTTTCGTAATGCTGAGATAAAAGTTCTCTTCTAGGTCAGATATGAACAAATCAAGTCAAAGAGGTGAAACTTTCGCTTTTCACCTCCTGAATTGGAGGAAAACTATGAAGTTATACCAAAGTTTCCAAATTGTAAGAGAAAAATGATTTAGCTAATAGTACAATGAAATAAAAGTTGGCAACGGTACCTAAACATCCATGGCTCCTTGTCATAAAAAACTGCAGGGGTCGGAGTTTTAGTAATGTAAATTAAATCACTGGCAATAGCCAAATCTCTCCAGTTACGACTTTTAGATAATATTCAGTGGTTATAAATTATACTGAAGTCGAGCCTCTCAACAAATGAAGTCCAAAAGGAACCGTTCATTTTGAATTTAACAAAATGATCTACTTAAATGGTAAATTAATTCTAAATCAGTCAAACTCTCTGCAACGGTCAAAAGAAGGCTGACATTGCGCAGATCGTGCTATACCACTTTAACAAAAACTGAGACAACTGCTTAACTTTTTTACTGTTTGCTCATTCCTACCTCGTGCGGCATCAATTCAGAAAAGAGTCGGCAAAACCTGATGCAGCGCATGCCTTATGGTGGACTGCGTAGGTATTTAAGCTGCTGAGTACGCTAAACGCTATTATAATTTCCTATTATATTTTTGGAAATGCAGTGTTAATTGCTACTGTAATAGTTTAAAGGTATTCTGGAGAAAAGTTCTTAAGCAATTGGATATGGCTAGCCACACTTCAAAACCACGAAGCCCAAAAAAGTATCTAAGGTGTTCCGCAAAATCAGTTCCCTGTGTTCAAGCTCTGGGATATACTGTGGGAAAAACATTGGGAAGTGGGGCTTTTGCCAAAGTGAAAGCTGCATGGTCTCCATTTGAACACCAAATGGTGAGGATTCTTATAGTTTGTGTATATAAATTTAGTTTTGAAGTCACTTATCTATTAGGTCGCCATCAAGATTGTCGATAAGGCCAAGTAGTCTGGCGTCGCCGACCCCTTACCTTCCTTTTTGATTAATGGGCGGAGGAAGGAAGGGGTCTGGTGTCTCTAGTACCAACGACTTGTGCACGCCACTATAGTTGCGTGACCAATCAAATTGTAGTATTTCAGTTAATTGCATTCTTGATTACCGGTAAAGCCTGCGAGTTTCTAACTTCGCGTTCCTTGTTCAGCAGCTATGGGTGATCTATCGCAGCGTTTGTCTGAAGCATTGAGTGAAGCCTTCCAGGGGCTAGGTTTTTCTATGGTTAAGCCAGAGCAGAAACAAATTGTTGAAGGACTTCTGCAGCAAGATGTATTCGTCGTTCTCCCAACTGGCTTCGGAAAAAGTGCTTGTTTTCAGTGTTTACCAGCCTTGTTTGATATGCTTGCTCCATCTGGTGGCCCTTCAATTGTAGTTGTTGTAGCACCACTTACAGCTATTATGAAAGATCAAGTGAGTAAAAGTGTAGTTTACTAGCTAATGTGAATAGCTGTAATATTATTATAAACTCAACGACCTAGGTGGCAGCTCTTTCTAAAGCTGGAATGAAAGCTTGCTACATTACTGGAGAGCAAGATGACAACAGCATTAAGGAGGATGTGGAAAAGGGACTCTATCAATTGGTATATTTTACTCCAGAAATACTCATACAAAGCAAGAGATGGCGACAGCTTCTTAGCAGTGAGGTGTACTCCAATAAGCTGCGTGCATTTGTAATAGATGAAGCTCACACTGTCACAAAATGGTAAGATATTAAATACACTCTCATGATTGCTAAATATGAACTCAAGATATATGGCATAGGGGTAGCACCTTTAGGAAACTGCTTTTGAGGATTGGAGAAGTAAGAAGCCTGCTACCTCCTCATGTTAATATTATGGCCATGACAGCTACGGCTACGGCAAAACTAAGAACTGATGTGTCAAGATTAATCGGCTTGAGGAATGAACTTGTGGTAGCTAGGTCTCCTTCAAAACTGAATATTACTTACACCGTTGAAGAATTTATATCTATTGAAAAGACGCTTGATGAAGTTGCTCTGAAGATCAGAGAGGAAGGGGCAAAATCTCCTCGAATAATTATTTATTGTCAAACATATGACGATGGTGCAAGTTTATATCTTTATTTTCGAAGATATCTAGGCAGTGGATTTACCACTCCACCTGGTGCACCAGACTTACCTAGGTTTCGTCTTGTGGACATGTACATGGGATGTACAGAATCAGCTGTGAAGGATGAAATCATTGATTTGTTTTGCCGGGAATCACCTTTACGACTAGTAGTAGCTACAGTAGCTTTTGGTATGGGCATCGATTGCCCAAACATTCGTAAGGTTATGCACTATGGCTGTCCAACTGACATCGAGTCCTATGTACAGGAAACAGGGCGAGCTGGACGAGATGGACTTCACAGCATTGCTGTTTTAGTGAAGAAGGGGAATGCAGGAAGACGTTTGGAAAGTAATATGCAAGATTATGTTTCTAATAAGAGTCTGTGTAGAAGAGACACCCTCTTTAGAAATTTTGATGGATATATTCATAATTTTGATGGACCTCTGTGTTTATGTTGTGATGTTGCAAGTCTTGTAAGTGTTTAGAATGTAAAAAATTATAATATTATCGCGTCACCTAAAGGCCAATGAGGGGCGGGAGGGAGGGGGGAGGGAGCCAAAGCCAAAAAGCTGAGTTAAAAAAATGTTAGCTACATCTAGCTAACTTGAAAACTCTTGGAACAGTCTTCCTGTCTGTTCCAAGAGTATACAAGCTAGTTACAAACAAGTGCATTCAGTTTTTAATTTGTGGCACAGTTGTACGGTACCCTTTGTGGAGATGTAGCAAGCTGTAACCATTAACACTTCTTTAGAGGGCTCTAGCTGGCTCAATAGGCCCTTTAACACTTTTTGAGGGATAAAATATTTCCCATCCAAGCCCTCCAGGCAATTAACAGCTATGCTTTAATTAGTTTTGGTTTCATCTGTTATCCCAGGAAGTGATTCTAGTGAATTAACTTTACACTAGCTCTGTTGTGGGGCAGTTGGGGAATAATGTGGAGCAGAGAAGCAGGCTAGCTCTGAGAGACCAGTACAAACCCTCCCATATATATATATATAACAGAAAGTTATGTAGCTCTGCAAAATATAGCTATCGAATCATTTCAAACACTCTTGCACAAGCAATTGTGTACAATTTTAGAATATTTTGTAAGATTTAAAATTGGTCTGCACAATTGAAATTGTAATAGTATTAAAACTAATTAGAATTGTACTACACAAAAGGTAAAAGTCAGAACCAACTATACTACTGATTATCTCTTAAATGTTTTTGTATCCAATCAATAAGGTCATCTTTGCCAGTGGAATGCAAAACGTCCTTAGGATTTTTAAAAGTTGGATGGCAGCGATTGGGGACAACAGAAAAAATATTGGATTGGATAAGACAATCAATGATGACATCGCGGTCTTTTGTCCAGCTGGGCACTTTGTGAGACCCTGATGGTTTCCTGACAGAATTGTCACTATCAAAATTGTCGAGAACAGGATACAATGTTCCCAATGCCTTTCCCACTCGTGTCACAGCAACTTCAGTTTTGTTAGCTCTCAGACCTTTAATGGATTCCTTAATGACACGGTTGAGGTGCTCTTGGTGAAGATCTTCAGGAATGTTATGTCCTGGAGCAGACTTGGTACTCACAAATCTAGACCATATGAGTTCTTGAGCCTGTCGAGGTGTGAGGTCATAGTGATACTGACGTAACATGTTCAAGACCTCAACCGAATAATTTCTGCGACCAGAGCTCTTGAAAACTGGTAGCAAATACTTCCAACACCGTAAAACCCGGTGACCGTCACCTTCCCTGATGGCATCATGTAATTCGAGATAAAAACACCCAAATTCAAGCAATTTTTTACCATAATCATGTACCTAAGCAGTTAAAAAATACAATTATATGCTTAAATTTTGACATACAGTGATTACTATGTTATGTGTAACTAGCCTTATCACTGGATGACGATGGTGATTCATTAAATTTGAATGAGGCAAACTGGTCCACCACATCTAAACATATAGATAGAAGGACTTCTTTGCGTCTCTCAGCAGATTCCATCCAGAGGTCAGCAGCTGGAATGTCAATATCTGATAGTGTTGGATTGTCATCTAATGTCTGCATGTTCAGAGATTTCATCGTTGCCACTAAAACATAGCAGGTTACCACCATTGTGAAGAAATCATCACATTCATTAAAGTGATGAATAGGGTCAGTGGAAACATTGCTCCGTCCAATTGTATTGCGAAGCTGGTACATAGTGCCAAACTCTGCAGCTGAACTAGTGGAATAAAAATACTTCCAAGCAATCTGTGAATCATAATAATATTTTCACATCTTAAATATTCATTACATTTTAAAAGCAAGTTAACTTACGTCCAGTAAATTGAGAAGCACATGAAAATCAGCAGCAGTCGGTTCAATTCCTTCTAATCTGGTAAGTGGTGATAATGAATTGGCCCTTGCTCTTCTTGCTCCCCTAGCTCTAGCAGCTGTAAGCTGATCTCCTCCTAAAGAATCTTTGTTATAGAAGCTTGAGGAACTTCTACTGTCTCCTCAGTGGTCATCATTTGTACTGTTTTCTTGTACTCAATGGAAGGAACATACTGATGGAGATGAGACATTATCTCCACCATGTCATCTCTTTTATTTTCATTTTTCAGCAAAACTCCCAGGGGTACCTAATTATAGTACACTTACATTAATAATAATTAAATAATGCTACACTTGTAATTGCATACTAACCACAACTGACGTTTGGCACATCTCAGAATAATATTTATGCTTTATATGCCTTGTAACTATTCCATCAAATGTATGATGGAAAAAAGGTATATTATCAACTATAATCCTTGACACAAGAACAGCCATGTTTGCGCGAAGATCATTATCATCCTCTACTGATGGCAGCAAATGTAGTGCTCTTCGCTTAGGACTGTTCAAGCAAGTTGCTGGGAAAATGTCTGGAAAGTCACTGAAGTCTATCCTGTTCTGGATAGCACAGAAGTGGAAATAGTGCAGAGATTGTCCACGATGCTTCTCAACTCTCATATATCGAGGTTTTACTCCTTTATCAATGTTGTCTCCAACAAGTTTATAGCCCAACAACTTAAGTGGAGCAGAATTGGATGCACAAGGTGAATCTATAATGGTTAAAAAAGATTAATAATTCTCATTTATTATGCAAGCTACAACAGACCACACCTGAAGACACACAGTCCATATTTGCAGCAGTAGTACATTCTGTTTCCGTACCTGCATATCAATTAGCTTGGTAGTTATTATGCACACATATGCCTTAATTTTTTCCCCCATACCTGTGGAATCAACCTCCATCTGTGGATCTAACAGGTTATTGTCAATCTCAATGTCATTTCCAGAATAGGCACTTTCAGAGGTAATTGGAGAGAATTGTGGAGATTGAATACTATTGCTTTCACGAGGGCTGCTACTTGAGATGGAGTCAGATGAGGGGTCTGAAGGATAATCTCCACAGTCCAGTACTTCTCTCTCTCTTAATGCGCTACTTGAGCTCTTTTCATAATAATGTATAAATAGATGTAAACAATTGGAATATGTTTAAAGACTTACCTTGAAATCATTATCTTTAAGACATGATACCAATTGATTTCTCCATTCTTTTGCCAAACTGTCATGGTCAGCTCCAAGCTTGGTTAAGAGCCGATTAGTAGCAACATGTGACATGCACAAGCCTACTTTCTGTAGGCGTTCATAAACCTATTTCATGAAGAGCAATAACAGCTATTAAAACACACACACACAAAGCTTACTTGTTTTGCAACATTTCCAGCGTAAAGAATTAACGAAACAATTTTCTGAAATAGGCACATCTTGGAGTAGCGAAATTTAAGTAAAACTGCACAGCACACTCCAATCACTGCATTTCTATTTTGTCTCAGCGTGCAAGTCTCAGTACAAGACTTTAAAATGGAGACCAAGATTGGAGCATGACTGGACAATTCGGTCATAAGTGTGCTCCAAGTAAATTCCTTTAAAGTAGTCGTAGAATGGCTTTTCAGCACTGACTGTGCCCTATCCGAACACATACTGGTGAGCTCTTTTCTTATCAACATTCCCACAATTTCCCACATGTCTGATGATATATCTTTTGGTGATGGGGTCCTTTAGGGAATTGGTAACAAGAGCGTTTCTGCTACGCCGGGCTATAGCTTTACCCACATACTTCCTGCTTGGTGTTAAGGCATACTTGCGTATTCCATGACTATATTGTACATTTATCTGCAATGACAATTGTTTTTATTGATATCATTAAAATTAAGTGAAATAATTTACTGACTGAAACATTTGGAGAACTACTATCAGTAGTAACATTGCTTGTAGGTGAAATAGAATATGTAGGAACACCAGAAGACATGACAACAGGTACAGTAGGTGTGGAAGACGTGGCAACAGGTATGCAGGAAGACATTGCAACAGGTACAGTGAATGTGAAAGATGTGGCAACAGGTACAGTGGAGGTAAAAAATGTGGTAACAGGAACAATAGATGTAGAAGGCATGGCAACAGATACAGTGGATGTGCAGGAAGATGTGGCAACCAGTACAGCAGATGTAGAAAATGTGGCAACAGGTACTACAGATGAGGATGCAGCCACAGCTGTATGAAAAAAAGTCATTTATTAAGTGTGCAAAATCAAACTAGGAGAAAGGTTCTAAGTAGGGTCTGTATATAGTTATTATTTTGTGACAGAGTAAAAGTAAACATAAAATCATTGGCAAATTGAACCGAATATTCCAACCTGATTGGAAAGTTGTGAAATTTGAATATCACTGGCTACCAAGCAAGCAGGTAGCTATATTAATTCAGATTTTGATTGAACAGTGGGTTATACATATGTACCCTTATCTGAACAAAATATAGAAATACTGGAAGAATGGTTGAAAGTTGATGAGTCGATTAATAAAAAAAAACAATAACAACTCTAGAAGTACGGGTCACAACAAACATCTGAGGTAATTTTTCAGTAGTAATATGCCATTTCTTACAAAATAATTACCAAATCAAGCACAATAGTTTATCACATCTTAGAGCTGTAATTCAAGTTGTATGATTTGGAAATTCAATACCACCTAATTAGTTAACCTTGCTGAATAGGGGATGATGTCTTTGGAGGAACCAGCCTTCGTTTAGCTTGTGGTAAACTTGTAGCTGGTTGGCTAGTGCAAGGCCTCTTCCGTTGTAGATTTGTGCTACACTCAAAAGTTGAAGATGGTATCTGTACGTCTTGGGATAACTGTGTTCTAGGTGTAGCACCAATATTTGCAAGGATTACACATACCGCAACTTGCATTTTTGAAGCTAGCATCTATAAAATGATAATGAATTAACAACTGCATGAAAACATTAACAATTGATTACCTTCTTTGCTTCTAGTAGTTTTTCATAAGCATAGAAACATTTCCTACACATATAGGCTTCTTGTTGACTGCTAATCAGATTATCCAGATCAAGCGCTTCTCCTTTCTTCTCTAACTCTCTTTCAATTTCTTCTTTCCACAGAATACTCACCCCATCACAGCTTTGTGTTTTAATTATTCTCCTCGATCCAACAGCAGCCACTCCACCACACGCTAGACATATTGCAGACGTCATAGCAGACTTCATACAAACGCACTAATTTAATGTTCGCGCGGGTCTACCGCTATGATGTCATCAGACAACGACGTGCACAAGTCGTTGGTACTAGAGACACCAGACCCCTTCCTTCCTCCGCCCATTAATCAAAAAGGAAGGTAAGGGGTCGGCGACGCCAGACTAAAGGCCAAGGTGGATAAAGAAGACCTGGCCAAATATATACCAGGAGAGATCACCATCCTTCAAAAAGTCTCTCATCCCAACATCATTGACACTTTCCAGATTGTGGAAACCGAACATCGATGCTTCTTTGTTACTGAGATAGCTGAAAATGGCAGCCTTCTGGATTACATGATGTCAAGACATTCCAACATATTAGAAGCTGAGGGCCGATATGTTTTCAACCAGATATGTCAAGCCATTTCCTATTGCCACTCTTTGGGCATAGCCCACAGAGATATTAAACTTGCAAATATATTCTTTGACAAAAACATGGATGTCAAAGTAGGGGGTAAGTCTGAACTGTATTTTTGGTGCTGTTTACAAATTTGTGTTTAAACCATTTGTTTTTCTCTCCCAATACAGACTTTGGATATGCTTTGGAATCCCCAAAAAAATTGTGTTCTACTCCAGTTGGAACACTGAGCTACAAGGCACCTGAAATGGTTCTTTCTCTAGTCTCAGAGTTTGATCCTTTCAAAGCTGATTCATGGAGCATGTAAGTGCTGATTTTCTAATCAGACTGTAAGCCATACTATTACAACACTTTAATTTCAGGGGCGTCCTTTTGTACACCTTTGTGAAGGGATGTTATCCATTTGGAGGGAAAGATCAAGTCCTCAACAATCATCTGTGGCACTATGAAAATCTTCAGTTAGAAAGTAGCCAGACAGAAGGTGTAGTCACATTATCTGAATTTAAGATTTACATTTACTAAGATAATTTATTTCTTTAATTTATAGAATTCAACAGCTTAGTGAAATCCCTACTTACTGTTGACATGACAGCACGACCACTGGTATCAGAAATTTGTTCCCATATTTGGCTAACAGGCTACCCTAGCATCCAACCATTCTGGACAGGAGTACCAGGTGATAGCAAGTTCACCATTGAGAAGAGCCTTCCCTCTGCTTTCTGCAACATCAAGCCAAGACACCTGTGCACTTCCCAATCTCCATTTTGCAAGACAACTCTGCCACCTTATCCTCATTCTCATGGACTGATTCAGGAAGACAAAGATGCTCACATTGTTGCTGAGGAAGCAAATGATGTAGAGTGTGCAGAAGTTGTTAACACAGTGATATGTGGGAAACAAAATTCCATTGTGAAACTAGACTCATTTACATCCAGAGAGGATCATAAACCTGCTGCCATTCCGGATTTAATAACCAATGATATTGAACTGTCATCTGCTTCAAGTGAAAGTTTAACTCATTCTGTCGTATCTGTGCATGTGTATGAAACTGCTGAGCCTGTGGAAGCAGAATCTGGTCAACTGGTCTGTGCAGACTCTCCATCTGTTAATGTCCTTCCTACTACAGCATCCCAACAACATGGGCAAGGTCGAACACGGCACATTGTGACAAGAATACGATCTGCAGGTCGCCAAGTTATCTCCTTCTTCAGAAGGATTAAAAGGTCAAAGAGCTGATCTTAAAGATCGTACAATTTGTCATAGCTTACTATTCAACAAACAGTACTGATGAAGCTATACATACATATAAATATTATAATTATGATATAATAACCTGAATAATGTTATGCATCGCCATTGTAACATTTAAAATAATACCTATCTCTAGTAGTTTTGGGGGTTATCACTTACCAATTTCAAGCCATCTATAGTGTAGCGAGAGTTGTCCTAATCCTAATAATAACAGTTTTTCTCAGCACTATATATGGTTTCATCCCTCTCCTGTTCTCTTTCTTCCTGAGCTATACCAGGGTTTCTTATTTCAGCTCTTCAGCTTGGATTCCGTTCTCCTCCTTTATCTATCTCTCCTGCTTCTCAGTGTCACTGTCCTTTTAGTTTCCTTACCACCATCTTACTAATTGTGTCAACGTTTACCTGGTCATATGTACTGTGGTGCTTGATGTACTAAGTTTATACAAATAAGAAATTCCACATATAATTTTTTTTTCGTTCCTCTGCTGCTGCTCTCACCTAAATGTAATTATCTTTCTTCAAAGTCATAATATTTAATGATATATTGTCTTTGTATCAACCATAGTCCTAGCTAGCCAGATCTGGAAATGCTTGAAATTCGGAATACTAGCACATTAATATCATATTAACCTTTTTGTGGTTATGTGGTTACTTTTGTGGTAAGAGGGACCTGAAGTGGGAGCTCAATTTTAAAAGTGTTTAAGCCAGAAAAAGAGCAAATATTGATATGAATCTTTCTAATTTGGTATGCTGGTTATATATTAGCTATAATTTCATTACAAAAAAACAAAAAATTTGGTGCCATAATATGCTTTTAATCCACAACAATTAATCAAAAGCACATAGCTAAATCATCAAACATAAGCACGTGCTGTCATGTCAACTGCTAAAATTCAAATGCTTGTATAATAATCATGCCTTGAAACAAACTACTTTTTTGGCAGATTGCATGGCTGCACAATTACAAATATTCCTTCAGATTGCTGTCAAAATGTCTCTTTTTTTATCAAAAATAATGCTAATGCACCATTTTCATCTCTACCTCCACATCCAGGTTTTCTCTCCCTCTCCCTCCGTCTCTCTCTCTCTCTCTTAATAATATTTGTAGCCGCAAGTGTTAGGATTCATAATTTTTTAGCCACCTAACATTCCGCCACTTAACTTTCCGCCATGCACCAAGCTCGGTACTGTCACGAAAAATCTGGTCCCCCCTTACCCGCAGTCCGGCCGGACTGTATGTTGCCGCCAAAACTGGTCCGCCCTTGCCATTTCTAGTCTCCCCCAACCTCAGTGCGCACTAATTATCCTCCGCACCTCATGTCCGTGGTAAATCATGGCTTCTGATAATAATCTGCCAGCGGAAGAGGCGACCGCTCCAGGAGGTGATAGGGAAGTGGTGCTCATTAAAGAGGCGCTGGAGTATATAAGAAATGGATTTTATCCTGCAGGCGAGTTTAAATAAATCTAGATGGCTAGTGGCAATTGCGGGATAGCTACTATTACAACATATATTATTTTGAATAGGTGCTTCACATAACCAGAAAAGAATTATCAGAAGAAAATCCAAATCTCTTAAGCTCAACAAGAATGGAGAAGTTTTCTTTATTAGAAAAGATGGAACAAGAGTGAGTGAAAAATATAATGACAAGTGTGAAGGAAGGTGCTTTTAAGAAGTCAAAACAAAATTCTATAGCCATGATGATGATAATGAGGATGATGATGATGATGATGATGATAGCTATTAATAATAATAATAATAGTAATAATAATAATAATAATAATAATAATAATATTATTATTATTATTATTATTATTATTATTAATATGATTAAACTGAGTTTAGACTTCCATGTAATTAAAGAACATACTTACCTCTTTTTAAAAAATTCATTTGGCTATATGAATTACGTGTAAATGGTTATATGAACTTTGTTAGGTCCGCTATGTAACTGATCTGGATGAGAGGTCCAGAATTGTGAAATCGTGTCATTCAGATCCAACTTCTGGTCATTTAGGCACCAAGAAGACCGTAGCCAGAATTAGTGACAGGTTTATGTGGCAAGGAATAAATAAAGATGTGAAGGGATTTGTAAGTTCTATTATAATGTGTATTCATTGAACATCAGATAAACATTGTTGATAGATTTTTAATTTATAGATACATTGACAGCTAATATTTGCATTACCAAACTAACTCTTTACTTCAATTTATATTAACCACATGACCAGTGCAGTAGAGTAGAATTACAATGTAAACTAATTGTTTTTGTATTTTTTTCACTTTATTATTTTAGATAAGCAAGTGTGATGCATGTCAGAGAAGCCAGACAAAACTAAGTATATCCGCTCCTGAGCTCAACCCAATTCCTGTAGTTTCACCTTGGTACCACATCGGGATTGACTTCATTGGTCCTATATCCCCCAGTTCTCATCAGGGAAATAACTATATTCTTACCATTACGGACTATTTCACAAAGTTTGTAGAAGCTGTGCCAATGCCTAATAAGTATGCTGTGAATGTAGGAGCTGCTTTGTTCAAGGTTTGTTGTGTACAGATTAAAAAATTAAATATAATATGTATATTATGATTTGATGGTGGATTCCTTCAGCTATTTATGAAGATGGGAATAAGTCGAGTTGTAACCTCAGATCAAGGCACGGAATTTAACAACATGTTGAACCGACAGTTGATGAGGCTACTTAAAATAGAGTATCGTCTTACAACTCCTTACCACCCTCAGGTATCTCATTTTATTTTCTCTAATAGCTACTTAAAACAAGAATTGATTATTATTTAGGCAAATGGCGTTAGTAGAACGTTTTAATCAAACTTTACAAAATATGCTAGTAAAGTTTATCAATGACAAAAAGGACACATGGGAGGATTATCTTGACACCTGCATTTTTGCATACAACACATCTAAACAGGAATCCATAAAATATTCTCCATTTGAATTGATGTTTGCCAGAAAGCCAGTTTTGCCAATTGATTTACAGTCTGGTACAGCATCAATACATTCTGAAGTAGGAGGAGTGTCACAAGGTAAGTTTTTAGATATTTGTTATCATGCTTTTACTATTTATAAGCTGAATTATACAGATCAAATATATTCTCATTTTGCAAAAACCACTGAAGTATTGAACCATGCCAAGACAAACATATTGAATGCACAGTTAAAGCAAAAGGAGGTGTACAACAGGAAGCATTCAAATCCGGAAGTATATCAAGTTGGAGGAAAACTTGACCATAAATGGGTAGGACCTTATATCATTGTAGCAAATCTTGGTAGGGGCTTGTATCGTTTACAAGATGTAAATGATTCCACTAAGTTCATTTCCCGAGTGAATGGAGTTCATCTTAAGAAATACATAATCCCAAATGAGGTAAACTATAATAATTTATTAAGTTATGGTTTATCTATTACCTTTATGGTATTTTTATTTGCAGTTATCTTCTGAGAGTTCTTCTTTGGACTCTAAAAGCTTGCAGGACAAAATGTCATTATCAAGAGAAAGAACCATGAGTCCTATGGTATACACAAACAGAAGCAATTTTATTAAAGTTATATGTAATTTAGTGTGTTTATTTCATTTTTAGCCTCCTTCTTGTGAAAGTTCAGACTCTCAGTTTTCAGATGTAGATGGTTTTGAAAGAGTAGCAGAAACACCTTGCACTCCTATGGTATAAAAGATTACTTGTTCTACTGGAATAATTGATGTTGTCTTTTTTTCACTTAGTCTTCTGAGAGTTATACACATTTATCTGGCTCACATGGTTCAGATACGGAAGGTTTTGAGTGTGACCCACATACACCATGCAGTTCTATGGTAAAAATGAAAGTAATTACTAAATAATTCACATTATTGTGGCATAATATCTTCTATAGAATGCTATTGATTTGTCTGGAAAGAATCACGAAGTATCTAGAGGCAATTCTGAAGTATTCAGCGAAAATTCTCTACCTGTTAGTGATCTATTTTTAAATTACTAACAATGGTATATGGTACTTGTGCTCCTCTCCCAATTGTTGTAGGCAAAGACTAATGTCTTACATTTGTTTCCACAGCCTTCTGAAAATGTCCCTAATAGCAAGTTTTCCATATTGTGGTGTTTTAGTAGTTATTCATGACAATTTTATTTATGTATGTAGGAGATATCACATCATTACTTACTGAAGATAATGGTCATTTCAATTTGTCAGCAAAAAGTCAAAGTAAGTGCAGCTCTATTTTGTATTTTGTTCATATTAACTCTTGTCTGCTGGTTTTAGATACACTCAGAAGTGCAAGCAATTGTATATCTTGCTTGACATCAGATCAATATGAAGCTATTCTAGCATTTTTAATCCCACAGTTTTGTGTCCATGATATGAAGGTATTACAATAGTATAGCTAGCATCTTTGAAATCATTATATTATTTTGGATGTTGTTGTTAATGTTGTTCAGCTCTATTCTTACACATTGGATGTTCTGTATCCCCTTGGCCTAAAATATTTACTAAAGAATATGTTTGGCATAAGTGAAGAAATGGTTAGTGATATGAAGCCTCTTTTGCATTACAATATATATGATTTATCTGTCCCATACTTAGGTTAAAAGAGTTCTGTATTCCAGCAGGAAACGAAGAAGATCTGATAAAGGAAGTGACTCAAAAGTAAGAATGTATGTTACTTTAGTATGGATTCACAACTATTCAATCAACTAAGTAACATGCTTATTTATTTATTTATTTATTTATTTATTTATATATTTGCATATCTCAGCTTGCACTTTATTCTGTCTTTATTTATAAACAAGCATATTCCTATTTTAAATTGCATTCATGTTAGCCCTCTACGAATAAACAACAAAAGCTAGGGGGAGAAAGTGGCTCAGAAGTAAGATAATAAATGCAAACCATTTGCAGCTACATGATATTTATTAATTTTTATACAAAAGAAGTCAGATAGTGAAGACAGAGCTGATCAGGAAACCACATTGGGGGAGGAGGTAAGAATTACTTAGCTGTATCTGTAAACTTCAGGTATATTTCTCAAATACATTAATATTTAATAGTGTGTTAAACCAGATAAAAAATATCTGCAATTAATTTAACCCACATGTGCATGCATATTGAGGGTCAATAAAAATAGCAACAACATGCTGATGATATTTTGTGATATTCCAAATACATTAAATTACCTGAGTCATGTTGCAGATTTGCATAGATGAAGTGAACCAAACCAAGGCCTTTCCAGCACCAGATTTTGATTTTTAATTTCGAAATCTCTAATATGATTTGTGGAGCATGCTATTTGTTAGTTATAATGACAACTTTCTTAAAAGTAATCTTGCAAGGGTGGTATTGTTAGTGAAGATTATTGTGTCTTATAAATTTCTCTGTTATGCTATTTAGAATGAAATATCAAAAAAAATCTATCTGCCAAGATTCGAAGGAATTGAATTATAATCCAAGTAGATGTATAAAACGTAATACTATAATATTTAAATGTTTTTCAATTCATATTGTATGATCTTGTTGGTATTGTAGGAAAAAATTGCAGGAAATGTAAGGGATGTATGACAAATGATTGTGGATCATGTGTATATTGCAAAGACATGAAGAAGTTTGGTGGCCCTGGGAAGAAGAAGCGAAAATGTGCCAAAAGGAAGTGCACTGGAGCTACACAAGTAAATATCTTTATTATTATTCCATTTGTGTTCTGAAATAAGGAAATTTATTCATACGGGAATCATTAAACGTGCTGGACCACTATTTAAGTAATCAGTGCCGACAAAGACATTCCATTAAAGGTGATGGAAACTGCTTGTTTAGAAGCATATCCTTCATTCTTTTTGGAACCGAAGCCAATCATACTCAAGTACGATCAGTTCTAGTGAAGTTTGTTGAAATGAATAACAGTTACTTCAAGCCATACTGTTTTCCTTCAACTGTAAAAAGCCACACAAACAAAATGAAAAATAATTGTGTTTGGGGAACTCATGTTGAAATTTTTGCTTTGTCAATGTACTTTAATAAGCCTGTTTTTGTCATTCTGGACAAAGGATATAGCAATTATTACTGGGCAAAGATGTTTTTAAGCCAAAAACCAGACCTGTCATTCCCCACTGACTGCCAACTAAATACTCAAGTTGACATCAATCATTTTGAACTTTGTCATGTCAACAATAATCATTATGATATTTCATTATGTACTGATGGATCACTTCCAAGAGAGCCACCCTATCAAAGTAGTGCATCGTCATCACTTGCTTGTGATACAGTTGTTTTGTAAATGCAGATTTGTCTTTAGTATATACTACTCATTAAAATGTTTATTTCAGTTATTGTTACTCTCTTTGATGCACATTTTTAAATTAAATATCATGTCAAACATTATATCCTGACACATGTAGAATTTATGTGCATAAATATTAAATATAAAGTCTTGATTACTATAGCTAGACATAAAAATATTTCAGTATATTCACTAAAATGATGACAAACTAAATTTCTTTTTGTTGACCAAACAAGAAAGCCCAGCAACATTTATGCATTTTATTATATAATTTTTCGAATTACACCCTATTTAAATTTTTGAATATTTACTGGATTATCGAATAGATTAATAAACAATATAGCTAAAATTATTGGTAGTCCAAAAATTGAAGATATAATTTTAGGGTATAATAATGTTTTGTCACATGCATGAACTGGCAA
>WLWD01004310.1_pt1 | contig 51733 bp, 23 predicted proteins | sample 6712731 | NCBI WGS metagenome assembly WLWD01 (sample SAMN12718690, study PRJNA576275) | sponge metagenome | isolation source: marine sponge | host: Mycale hentscheli | place: New Zealand: South Island, Marlborough, Capsize Point | collected 2014-11-01
TTTTATCGCCGTAGCTTTAGCCATTCCCGCTATATATCGCCTAACCGTTCCCTTCGTTAGGCTTATTTAATACATTTTTAAGAACTAAATCGATCTTTTTGCGACGTCTACGCATGCCGCGTTGTGCCCGATTTTCCCGTAGACGGTCACAATTTATTATTCATAAATTGATTGGTGTACACACACACACACATGAAATTCAACTTACATGGGCATAGTAGCCCCGATCCAAAAAGATCCAGAGTTCCCTCCCAGGTTGGATCCGGAAGTGCCACATACTGTTTGTCCACGGTTGCTCTCTCTCATTCCACAAATGCACGCACACACATACACACACACACACACACACACAAGAAAAAAGAAGATACAGGTGAATACAGATCATAGAAATAAATGAATAATTTATTATTCATAAATTGATTGGTGTACACACACACACACACACACACACACACACACACACACACACACACACACACACATGAAATTCAACTTACATGGGCATAGTAGCCCCGATCCAAAAAGATCCAGAGTTCCCTCCCCGAGCTAGATCCCTCCCCAGAAGCGCTACTACAACATTCAACTCTCAAAAAAAAAATGCAGGTGAATCAAGAAATAATGAATAAATACAAAAACTTCCCCCAGCTATTTTTCTGTTTAATTTTTTGTTATTTTTATTATTATTTTTGTTTATATTTTATTTATTTCTGTGAATAGTCTGTCATTGTGTGGTATTCCCTAAAACACTGTCTCCTCTCACCGCCCGCCAAAGGACTACACAAATTCACTTTACATACAGTACACACACACATTGTATCCCGACGCTTACCATGGCGGCTTCTGCACACGACACACTCACCCTTACGCTCTGCCCTGTCAGCGAAATGATCTAAACTCCTATTGAGACGCTCACTATCTACCTGAGGGGTACGACCACGCTTCCTACATCCTGTATAAGAACCTATCAATGCTTTCGCTAAGTTTATTCGCTGCTCAAGAAACCTAAACTTCAGTTTTTTCGAACGAGGATTTTGACAACAAAAAAGCACATAAGCATTCAAAATAGAGCATTCGACAATATAAGTAAAAACACGCTTCCACCACTTTTTAGACCGGCGACCTATATTATAGTAACCTATCATCTGATCCCCCCTGTCAACGCCGCGCATGTATTTTTGATAGTCCGGTAGACACGGGGGGCAGTCTACAGCTACGCGAGATCCAGTGACCTGGGTACGCAATACGGTGGTAGGTGAGCTAGAAGTAGGCTTGTGGATGGTCGAAAGCATATATAAAGGCCGCTTGTCAAACCAAACCATAGCTGTGAGAGTTTGATTTGACCGATAATCGTACTTACCTTTGTTCTTCTTAGACTTACTTATTTTCAAAACCTGAGGAAATTCCTTCTGATTATTCTGAACGGTACCACAACAACCAATTCCTATCTTGCCTAAAGTAAAAAATAACCTAGGGCTGGAGTAATAACGATCCATGTATAGAGTATTACCACTATAATCAAAACCCTTCATGAGGTCAAGCACTACACGACTACACAAGCCAGTAGCATTATCTAATGTTTCGTTTTTGCCGGTGTAAATCTCAAGTCGATAGATATAGCCATTCGTAGCATCGCTCAGCACAAAAACCTTTATACCCCATTTTGTTGGCTTGTCTTTCATGTACTGCTTGAACCCAAGACGACCTTTGAACTTAATCATAGCCTCATCTAAGCTCAACTCCTTATGTAAAGTGTATACAGACTCAAATTTGGGAACGACTAGGTCAAGCAGCTTGCGCACCTTATACAGTCTATCGTAATCGGCTACACCAGGCGTAACCGATGACGGGTCGGTGGTGGCATTTACATGTAAACACCTCGACAACTGAAAAAAACGATCCCTGGGCATTACTTTTCGAACTAAAACAGGAGCAAACTCTTCGTGAGTCGTCGACCAATACATCGCCAAACGCGGGAGTTGAACTATACCCATTACAATAAGAATGCCCAGGTACGCCTTCAACTCTCTTTCATCGGTATCTCTCCAACTACCCGGTATTATTCTATTACCGTAAGCATTCGTCTCAGACACCAGTAATTCCCACACTTGAGTCGTAAAAAAAACATAAAATGCATCTAGAATTGTACACATAGGACTTACCACACCTCGATGAGGACCAGCCACGCATTGATATGGAATATCAATGGGTGTGTTGTCCTCTTTCTCCCACTCACCCTCTACCTCATCCACTCGACTCTTCTTCTTCTTCGGTGCACGCCTTCTCCGACCACGAGGACGTCCAGAACTCGGAGCAGGAGGAGCCACTTCCTCTTCTTCATCACTGGAACCTGCTGCCTCTTCATCTGCTTCATCATCGGAAGACTCAGGTCCGGCATCCTCTTCTTCATCACTGGAAGACTCTGCTCCTGTCGCCTCATCCGAGTTATCTCCCTCATCCGAGTCCTCTTCGGGGTTGGTGACTGCATACACATCAAGTCCTAGTAGTACATGTGGTAAAAAAAAATTAATTTATGTTTGAAAACTTGAATTTGTTCAAAAAAACCACAAACCACTTTCAAATCTCAAAACTCAATGAAAATATATATATATATTATAGCTATACAGCTTTCTCTATCTCAATATAGCTAAATAAGTCCTTTCCACAACAGAAGCTTGCTAGTTTTCAAGAGAAAAAAACAAGAGAAAGACAAGCTTACCGGGGTTATCTTCTTGACTCCCATATAAAATTTCAGTATCAGAGTTAATGGGGTATGGTCCACCAACCCTGATACAGGGCCTCCTATAGCCGTAGATGTCGTCTCCCTCCTCTCCGCTTGATCCTGAGTCGCTAGAGTCAGTATCAAGCAAGTCTAAAACTTGCACCGCATTGTAACTTGTAGACGCCATCTTCCAAAAAATGACTTTGAAAAAAATTTTTTTTTTGCTTAGTTACCGGGGTCACACGACACTCTCGCTTTTTTCCTATGATGTAATAAGCATTACCTAAGACTGTACGTAATAGGGAGGTCCCCAGTTGAACTGGCGATTTTATAAAAAAAAAAGAAGACAGTAAGTCAAACCGCAAAGACTTGGTCGGCAAAGAAGCGGTTGTTTCAATATGTTATGGAAGGCTACTGGGCTCAAGCAATTTTTAGCTGCTTCTACAAAGCTCTAGAAATGACTGGATCCATAAATGAAGTTGCTGTGAAGAAGGTAACTTTTTTTAAAATTCGACGGAGAACCGATGTTGTTGTTTTTTGCCGAGGAAGAAATAAACGCAACTGCTGTGAGGTACTGTCGAAGCACTGGCTGAAAGCTATTTTAGATGCTTCTTCAATGCATTGGGCACCTGTGTATGCAATCTGAAGGTTCTAGCTATAAAGTAACTATTTTTAAAAATTCGGAGAAGCCGACCGGTCTCACCCCGCTTTAAAGCGGGATCCGGAACGAAAGGGTTAATCCTCCCTAAGGGGTGGGGGAAGGGCGGCAAACTAGATTTAAGGAGATGTACAAGCCCCCATCCCTCCTCCGCTCCCTGAAAACAACAACACTGGTTTTACACAAGATAGAACAATACCATATAACTGTGGTTAGGAAGCAAACCGGTGGGTCCAGCCACTAGTACTACGGCTTCAAGCCATGAAAGCCGAAACATCATCGCTAAAGTTAGTCCAGCTAGCAACTGTCTTAGAGAGAATCATTCCTGGCATCACGTGATAAAATGCAGAGCAGTGATAGAATATGAGAATGAAGTTAAAAGTCATGCAAACACACACACACACACACACATACAAAGCTCATGTGTATGGTCTGTGAAATTACACACCTCTTCACTACCGTACAAAAAACATTGTGTACTGGCTATAAATTATATAATACAGATAAGCTTTAAATAAGAATAATAAACAGAACAAAAACACAACAAATGAAGCAGCAAAGGTGCGAACCCTCAGTGCTATTAAACATTACCTAGCTATTATAATAATATAATCTCCTTCAAAAAGAACAAAGCAATCTGTTAGCTATTTATTGAGGCATCAATATAGCTCAAGCAATGAAAACAGTACATGGAAATGATGTCTTCATAAGAGAAGCTAAACAAGCCAGAAACACTCACTGCTATAATTTTTCAATGTGAACTTCACTTCATTCAAATCCATCGGTTAACTTCCCTGAGCATAAAGCAAACTACACTGCGGGCTGCAAGAAGTCAAGTGATTATGACGTGACGCTAGGGGGAGTTACCCAGCTGGTACCAATGTGGAGCTGAAAGCTTCACGTTTTATCAACAATGAGCCCCAAATTAAAAAAAAGTAGCACAATAAAAGGACCTAAATCTTCTTTCTGAATAAGTTCATACCTAAATCACAGTTAATTGTCAGTAATCTCCAAAATCAAAGCATGACAGACAGACTGACAGGGAAACTACTACAAACCTCTTGCGCATACGCGCTTAGGGTTAACAAACAAACAAAAAAACAACAACAACCACCAACCAACATTGTCTGTTGAAAAAAATTCTGTCTACCAGTCCCAAATCCACATCGTGACTTATAAGACCTGCAACTACCTCTATGAGATCATAAGACTTGCATTTGGTAATGGTCATCAATACTATACTGTATCATGCCAAGTTGCTTATGACCTTAGTGGTTGTCATAGCTCCTATGACTTGTCCTAGTCTTATTCTATGAACTGCATGTAAAAAATGGCCATTTTTCTTCCATCACTGCACATCTGAATACTGGAAGCCAATATATTTGGCCAACGGAAGAAAATTCTTGTTCCCTATTCTCACAACATCAGCTGACAAATGCACAAATGCTTCATAGTGACATTAGAAATTGGGGAAAGAACATACTCTTACTTCAGAAAAAGCATATGATGACTAAGCTATCAGGGTGTCATACTGGATTCTGCGCTGGGGGTGGGAAACACTGGTGTACTTGGCCAGTCTCATTTTGGAAACCCATACTGCTTTGATGGGCATGCCTATATGAAAGTGTATATATCTTATACTAACCTGTGCTTTGTCACATAATTAAAGCTTATAGCTATTGTAGCTACTTACTAAATTAAAATTCTAGGGGAACTAAGGCTTGGAAGAGATGGGGGATTTCAGGGTGCCCCTACCACCTTGGCACGAAACCTGGTTATACAAGCTAATATGACACTGTGCTTCTGAAGCTGTGATATTAGCACTTGTACGCTTAGAGAACTGACAAATTCACTGACATTGCCTCAGAGATACATAATAAAAACGGATAATCACTTAATAAACTGTTTAAACCATAATTAAGCAATGGGCAATCTGAAAAAGTCCTTCAACAACAGCTCAATGAAGAATAAGCAGATAAGTAAAATGATTTCACTGAAGTTTATCAGAATTGCATGAACTAGAATGACAGGACTTCATACACGATTTACACTGGGGGGGTGGGGGAGGGGGGAGAGAGAGAGAGATAAGAGAAAGATTTGTAAAGTCACAAAAACCGTTTAGCCACATGAAAATGGTGAAGTCATGATCACGAAAACTTCAACAAACTACTACAAATTCCTACATTTTTTTCATAACTTACATTGAAATAAATTCAGAAGGGGTAAAAAAATTAGGGTGGAAATCCCAGGGCTCCCATAACCTGCATGAAACCATGGGCTTAAAACAAAGTAGAAAATATAATAATACGTTGAGTTGTATGCAATAATTATCTCCCCTTCATTGTCCAGGAGCACACTAAAGGATGTTAGGGTGGCCATGGGAAAAACTATGAGTGAGGATAATTTTGGTGGAGCATGTTTTGGAACAATTCAGTAACTAGAAACCATTCCAACATGCACCCACACTTTCTCACAAAGAAATGAAATTTTCAAGAGTACTGTGGAACAAACAAACTGACGAGCCCTTGTCATAATATATCTTGCTGTTTACTTTCATTAATTAATTAATTCATACAGTAGCTATACATAGCTTAGAAAAAATTGTTCAGGAAACACAACTTCACCAGGGGGAAAAAATGACCTGGGTGACCCCGTGCAGCTAAAATACTTAGAAACCCACTGACCGCTAGCCATAAAACTACTTACCCCAGAAGCATAAGCCAGGGGTAGGGACAGCGAAGCTTCCTTCAAGTTCACCAAGACACAGTAGCGTAGCCGTAGTAGGAATCAGTAGACTATATTACTAGTGGTGTGCTTGAGCACAAATGGCGAGCGAGCCTAAAGACTATACTATTTTTATTGACTTTTAACACTGAAGCTACTGAAAATAAGGTCCAGTTTTTAAATTTAGCATACAGGGTAAAGGGATTTCAGTGCCATAGTAACAACTCTCTGCAACTGCTTGAATTGAAGGAAAAAAACAACAACAACAGAACAATACACGTTATTTAAAAGTTTTCTTTGTGATATTCTTTAGCTAAGTAGTGGTTGTAACACACAATGCTTTGACACAACTGGACATGCACCTACACAGACTTACCTTCGCGGTAGTCTAGTGGACAATGTATTTTCAAGTAAATACTGTTGCGCACGGCTTATAACCATGACAAAGAGCGCATTGACTTACCACCGCCACTAACTCGAATAGAAATGGAAGTCCCTTAAGTTTTCAAGTTTGAACTGCACCGGCAAAAGAATTCAAAACGGTAAACAATTCAATTTCTAGGGTGATACGGGTACTGATCGATAAACCAGAGGATTCTGTTTAGTGCAATTTGGGACGGGGTCGACCAAATAACTAACACAAAAACGCGAGGGTCAAAGTACAAAATGACATACGTACGTCCAAACATATATACAAATAAAATATGGAATTACGTACTTACCTCAGCATCCCTCGAGTAGTAGTAGTAGCTTCCTTAGCATTAATACTTTATGAGCTTACATACGCTTTTCAGAAGTAGTGATTGCTCTCTTAGTACTGACTACAGGTGGCTCTTGACAACTAACAAGCCGCACTTAGCCGGAAAAAAGGCGAAGTTTTGAATTTAAATCTGGTAAAGGGTCTTCAATGCCATAGTAACCGGTCGAATCAACTTTTTGTTTCTTGAAAAGCAAGCATTTTCGAAGGAATTTTCTCACACTTTGGAGCTTAAGTATTAAGTAAGGCTTGCTTAATGCTGTAGTGTCAGAATAAACTGGGGTCAAGCCTAAAAAGCCGCGTTTTTTGAAGAAAAAAGTTCCCTGCGCGCGCGTTTAAAGGGCATACGTACAATCCATACATACATACATATATACATATATACATATAACATATACCCGATTTTGCATTATCCACCCCTAATACTGTCTCGCTCGCTTCGCTCGCTCGCCAATAATAAAACTAAGTATTGTTACTATGTTTTAGCTTAGTTCATGCAAACACTATAATAGCAGTTATGACCTTTTATTTCAGCAAACAAGTACAAAATCACTCTCTTACCTGATTAATGGTAACTTTTGTAGTATCAAACATCTGCCATTCTGATAATCTCAATCACCAGTAACTCTTGAACAAGCTTTCAGCTACGATAAAAAATAAACCAGTGTTATTATTTGTAATTTTAGCCAACAAATATGGAATTACTACTTACCTCATTCTTGAGTATTGATAACTTCTGTAGTATCAAATTGAAGTTACTTTGACCATCTGAATTACCTTGAATTCTTGACAACAAGCTCTCACCTACAAAAACAAAAGACAATCAATTTTAGCACACAAATACAAATTACTTTCTTACCTCATTTTCTTGAGCAGTGGTAACTTTTGTAGTACCAAATTTGAGTCCTTCTGACTTTTACTTTAGGTCCTAGGTCCTACATTGAGCGCATCGCGTAGCGTCACCTTGTGAGCGCATCGCGTCGTGTCACCTTACAATTGATCGGGTTCAGCTATAAGATTGATGGCGTCAAAGTGTAATTAGTGGAATTTCAATGATATTAAGTAAGATATAAGGGTTATATAGAACCAAAATTGGTTGATTAAAGTGGGTATCGTTCCTTTACATGCTCCTCACTGTTGACAACAAGCTCTTAGCTATATAAAAGAAAGGCCAGAGTTATTTTGCATATTTAATACTTTATGTGCTTACATCCGCTTTTCAGAAGTAGTGATAGCTCTCTTAGTACTGACTACAGGTGGCTCTTGACAACTAGTAACAAGCCGTAATACTTTATGTGCTTACATACGCTTTTCAGAAGTAGTGATAGCTCTCTTAGTACTGACTACAGGTGGCTCTTGACAACTAGTAACAAGCCGCACTTAGCCGGAAAAAAGGCGAAGTTTTGAATTTAAATCTGGTAAAGGTCTTCAATGTCATAGTAACCGATCAAATCAACTTTTTGTTTCTTGAAAAGCAAGCGTTTTCGCAGGAATTTTCTCACACTTTGGAGCTTAAGTATAAAGTAAGGCTTGCTTAATGCTGTAGTTTCAGAATAAACAGGGGTCAAGCCTAAAAGCCGTGTTTTTTTAAGAAAAAACGTTCCCCGCGCGCGCGTTTACGTACAATCCATACATACATACATATATACATATATACATATAACATATACCCGATTTTGCATTATCCACCCCTAATACTGTCTCGCTCTATTCGCTCGCTCGCCAACTAGTGGTGTGCTTGAGCACAAATGGCGAGCGAGCCTTAAACTACACTATTGTTAAATTTAATTTTAACAACTAACACTCAAGCTATTAAAATAAAGTCGAGTTTTTACATTACAATGAGGTAAAGGGGTTTCAATGTCATAGTAACCGCTCCCGCAACAGTTTGAATTGAAAAAGAAGCAACAAAATCAAATCGCGTTATTTAAAATTTCTTTGTGATATTCTTAATAGTAGTTGTTACGCACAATACTTTCACACAACTGAACATACCTACGCAAGACTTACCTTTGTGGTTCGTCTAGTGGACAATGCATTTTTAAGTAAATACTGTTCAGTTAGGGCTTATAACTGTGACAAATAGCGCATTAACTTACCACCGCCACTAACTCGAATAGAAATGGAGCTCCCATAAGATTTGAGTTTTAACTGCACCGCAAAACAATTCAAAGCCGTAAACAATTCAATTTCTAAGGTGATACGGGTAATGGTCGCTAAACCGGAGGATTCTGTTTAGTGAAGTTTGGGACGGGTCGAACGTGGAGCGAACACAAAAATACGGAGGGTCAAAGTACAAAATGACATACGTACGTCCATATATATAAACAAATAAACAAACATCCCCGATTTTCAATTGTGTTACCCCTGTAAGTGTCTCGTTCGCTACGCTCGCTCGCCAATTATAGCGCGCAACAATAGTTTAGACGACCATTTCCAGACGAGAGTTTTATGGTAAAGCGTTTTAAACTTATTTAACCCGGCGATACTTACCTACACGTAATTGGAAAAGGGTTTTCCATGAGAAAATGCAGTATCTTTGCGAGGAGGAACAGCCTTATTTTAACGGTCCGGCGTCTCGCGCAGCGAAGTACTTAGGGCCTGAAGGCGGTAGTTCAAGATGCACAGAGCCGCCTATGTCTACGCAACAGTATAATAGCCTAACAAATATTTAACGTAGCTACATTTTCATCAATGCCGTTGGAGGGACATTATAAACTCAAGGTGGGGTCACTATCTAATTGTGTCTTTCTCTGGAAGGACCTGGGACCTGAGTGATCAAGTAAAAAACTGCACCAGTTATAAAACTGTGCAGTAGTATGCACACTGGATATGCTTGCGCTTATGAGGCATTCTTCTTCAATTAATCATCAGCCATGTTACAGTTCCGAGCTTTCTAATTTTGTTTAATAATATAATGCAAGAATTTAACTAAAACAATTAGTTAAAACGAGCACCTTCAAGCAGTGTGGAGTGTGTTGAGAGGCTATCAAATTGCAGAAACAAAGGCACATTTTTGTAGAACTTAAAGCTCACCATTTCTCCCTCTGACTGGCTAGTAAAGATTTTTTTTTTAATGACTCTTAGTTTATTTGTGATCAAATGAATAAAATATACTTGGCACAGTACAACAGTAACGAGTATGAATATTTATGTTCTTCATCCACAGCTCCATGTTATACCAGCTTGCCTTTATTGCTGCAATGGAAAATATAACAACAAATAAAACAAAACCAACAACAAATAATAAAGGAAAATTATTATAAGTCGACAGGTTCATTATAGCTAAAATGTTGGTATGTAAAAAAAGTATTCCTGAAAGGGTGTTACCTATTATTCCTGACAAAAATACACTCTTTTTGGTATGATCATAGAGTGTTTCGCAGTGTGAGTGTAACAGCACACCCTATGAGTGTAACAATACACCCCAATGCAAAAAAAGTGTTCCACTTAGGGTGTAACTAAACACCCCGGTTTTTACAGTGCATGTGTATCACAGCTTCTAATATAGTAGGACAAAGTCAACTTTCATGTGTAAACAAGACTCTACCTTACATACCTTCTACAAATGATATTGAATATTCATTATTTAGAGTCGGGGACTCCTACTCATTAAATCTGAGTATACAGGTAGTTAATACATATGAAATACATAGATGCTGATTTTAATTTTTCCCTTAATATTTAGATGTCAGAGTGTGCACTAAATGGTAACAATTTGTTTGCTTTGCTTCGCAGTCAAAATGTTTCTCTGCCCACATTGTCATCAGAACTTGTTACAATGTGTCAACAGTCATAATTTCAGGTTTAAGTATAAGGTTAATCTATAACTTAACTATTGTATCTAACAACAGTTTAGGAGTAGCATTCTCTGAATCTCAGCAATTCTGTAAGTGTATGCTAAGTAACTGGTTGCTCATAATTATAATTATCTTCCCATGTATTAGGTACAAATGACATTGTAGGAGTTAATATTTGTCCTACAATGAGGACTGGAATATATAACATATCATGTGACTACATCATAGGATGTAATTATAGTGGATGTTCCTATGAATTATCATCAACTAATAGTAATATCAATGGTTCTATAATAGGAAAGAATTATGAGGTAGTGAGTATTGATGTAAATACACAATACAACCTCACTGTCACTGATATCAATGGAGATGATGTGACTTCAATGCAACAATTGTATGTTCACTTCATTTATTGATGTTTACCAGTAACAGGTCAGAAATACAACATTAAAAATTTATTGTACCTAATATAAATACGATTGATGTTTTTGTGTAGGCGCTGAAACTGTAACTGTCAGTTTAGCAACAATTGATTATAATAGCGTATTAATTACATCTGTAACTGTTGGAGTATTGGTGACTGTGTTGATAATCATAGCAATACTGGTGGCTTTTGTCAATGTACTTCTAATCAGAAATGGTAAGATACAATGATATGGCAAGGATTATTACATGAATGATTGTTGTTGTTAATAGATAAGTTTTCTTGTAGAACAAGAGGAAAGTAAGTATCCAACAAATTAATATGTAAATATTTTATTATAATATACTTGTATAAAGATCTGATGCGAGGAAATCAAAAGCTGCAAAAGTACGTATGTAAAAAGAAAAAACTTTCTATTTGCATGTGTCCACAAAATTCAATTTTTGTATTTGGTGTTGAGGAGTTCTAGGAAATCTATATTGTTCTACAAACATTGCTTATGTACATTGTTGAAACTTTTTTATTTATATTTCTAAAAAAAATAGTTTTATACATCATAGTGAAAGGTTGAGTTATACTAATTAACTTTAGTGTTAGACCTAGAAAATGTTACAATTCCAATTTTATGTTTTCTGACAAAATGTCAAAATATACCTCACTTAAATTAACTAGACGTAGAAATCACTTTAAATAGGTTGCCTTAAGATAAGTGAATTTTAATGAGCTAATATTCAGCTAATTTAATTTGTGCCTTATTCGTTAATAATACTATATTATATAAGAATAATTAACTTGCATAATAAAATTAGGAGAGAATCAAAGTAAAAAATAATTGTGAATGCTTTTACATTATATTAGGTTTCTCTCCAGTATGACAACAATGTATCATATGGTGTAGTTAATGTCATATCTACTCCACCAACTGATGACTTCATATGTGAGACTAATCTGTCATATGATATTGTGGAGAAGAAAGATTGTTCCACTGTATCACAGTCTAGTTCGGTTCCACTGTATGAAAGTGTACAATAAAACTATGGTTGATCTTTTATAACAATAATTACCTGCTTTGTTTTTGTTAATTTATCAAATATTTAGTGTGTTTGTAATAAGTTCATAGTAGAAACAATTATGTCACTGTTAGTTCGGTTAGCTAATGCGAATTAGTTCAAGCATAAACTAAGCATAAATAATTACATAAAATTTAAGCGTAGCTCTGTATGTTTATGATAATGGCAAAGAATGTGCAGCTTATTCAACAAACACACAGAAAGTCATTTATTAAGTTACAACTAGCTACCATATAAAATGTAGTGAAGTTTTCAGTACATCCTACTTAGATGAACACATTACTGAGAGACAATGTACAATAGTTTATTCTGCAAATAGTAATATTGCTATTGGTATAAACTGAATCGTAGTTTTTTCCCTTAAACAATAGATGTAGCATTGAGCTATAATTCAATGCTATTCAATCTATGGCCTTATTCATTACAATTTAAACTTTGCACTTAGGTCGAGACAGTGATTTCCTATAGGATGATCTTAAATTAGTTTTTTAATACAAAAGTTCTCCTAAATATTTCTCCATTCTTAAATGCTGTTTATCAAACACACAAACAGTAGTTTGGGTTTGTATATGTTTCAGTTGCATTATGTTGATGCTGTGAAAGCATAAACTAAGCAATATTGGCAATACTTGGATCAAAAAATGTATGAGTGGTTAAATTCTTGATTCTTGAAATAAATTGAGGGGTTTCAATCAGATTTTTTGCTATATACAACATACAATTATGTTTGCAATATACAATATGCAGTATATTATTATTAGTATGCTGATTGAGATTACCGCATGAAGTTTGGAGATATAAATGCAGGGAGTAACGAGAGGGAAGAAGTGTGAAAAAAGTTAATGAACAGATGGAAGGAGGGTTGAATGATAAATGAGACAATGGATATAAAGGGACAAGAGGTGGAGAAAGGAGGAGTTTCAAGTATGGAAATGTATGAAGAAAGTGTGTTAGATGAGGAGATAGAGAAACGGAGCGTTCAATGAAGAAAAAGTATGGTGAGCAAGAAGATAGGAGAAAGCAGAATTAGGAATGAGGATATTGAGACAATATATATTTCTAATTTGCTAGGTAAGAAACATCAAAGCAATATGTTCAAATTTATCAACTTATCTACAATGATTGTGTGTTCAAGTATGTTTATCGGACAATTAAATGCTGCTGCTTGAAAGGCTTATAAAAATAATAGTTGTAAGAGTAGTCATTATTAGCCACATACACAGTGGTGTATTCTAATTGGCTTTAATGCACACAATAGGTACAATAAAAATGTAATTGTGACCCCAGATAATATTTTGATTGTAAAGTATAGAGTTTACTATTAAGAAGACATGATCTGTGTGAAATGCGCTACAGAGAAAGTAAGTTATAACATACTAAAAACACAATGGCACATATAAACTAGCTCGGTTTACTATTTTCAAGTATTGTGCTAATTCTGACTTGTATTCTCAGTTTTAGTTGTATGATCAAAAAAGCGCGAAGGACAAGATACTATGAAAGGATTAACATGGTTTTATTAGCAAGATAATTATAACATTTGCTTTAATTATCTTCATTAATTATAAAAATTTAATCACATACTTGCTATATTCTTTCACTTATGACTACAAGTATAACCTTAAAACTTGGCAGCATATCAAATCAATCTCAACTGACAATATGAAAGTAGTTGCTTCCAGACTGTAAACATACTATGACATGTGGCGAAGTATGCTTATGCGTATGTAATACAGCATTATGGTAAAAAAACTAGTTTGTGACAATTTTTGTGTCTGTGCGGTATCGTATGAATTAACTACATCATCATACTGGTATTTAATTATTGAGATCATGTATATTATTACATCCTGTATTTTCTGGTTCATTTAATTGAGTGCATTAATATACATGTACTTTATAAACATTTGAGTGATAACAAAGGTTTGTAGTCAGAGAACCAAAGATAAATCAGTGTATTTGCCGTGGAAAATAACATTGAATATTGGTTAAAGAAAAATTTCAATGTGTAAAGCTTACAAATTATGTATGCATTATAATTCAAAATTTATTACTATGACAATCACTTTATAATTGGTTCCTTTATTTCTTTGCTCCATAACTTACTGTCTATGTTGTTTTTGCATACTTTGTTGCCACATTTCCAATAATATTAAAGACTAATCCTTGAGAGGAGATGAAGAATGAATAATATTAAAGACTAATCCTTGAGAGGAGATGAAGAATGACATGCTGTTTGATATTTCGCTATCACAAGAAAAAAATTGCAATTAGCTATTATAAGAAAAAATGTTTTCAATTATAGCTAATAAAATGGTTTTTTTACTTGTCAAAGTGTATAACTAGCTAATTATTTTAGGTGACTATATTAGTGGTAAGGTCATCATTTCTTCCCTTTGATGTTGCATAAACTAATTCAATGCTATTCTTTATGCATAATCTGAGGCCTTGTTCATTGCAATTGAACTTTCCCTGGAAGTCCAGACTTTTTAAAGAGAATTTCAGCATGATCTAAGACGAGTTCTTTGTTCAAAATAAATTAAGTAGTGTTGTGCATCCCTTGGTAGCCTACCACCAGAGAATGGTGATGTGAAGAATAATTTTGGAGGGGGTTGCTCTAAAACCTCTCCCGCCCAACGCCACGGTCAAAGGAGTTCGCTCAGTTCAATTTAAAGAAACTGATGTTACAACCACAATTTGACTCACCGACACACACACATTCCAACCAGCGCCTTGCCCTCAACCACAATATATAAGACCACAGGTTGTGCCGCCACAATACACTATACATCATTACGATAGAGACGGGTAAATATATAAAATTCTGACAAGGTAAAGTGTCACAGATCAGACCCATACAGGTCAGCAAAGTAAAAGGTTCGAAGTTAATATGGGGATGACTCAACGTTTGCAGGTCATTCACCACTATTAGTAGTTGGGAAAGAAAAATCTCCAAAATAATTCACTGTTCTTCATCAATGCTTTATAACGGACGTTTATTTGAGGTGCAGTTTGAATCTGTGACCATACCCCTACAAGATGTTTTAGATTTTGTATAAAATAATAGTCACTGACCATTACTAAGATATTGAAGAATATACATCACATATTAAGTGCATGTAATAAATTCATTGGCAATTTTATTTACTACTAACGGTTCTGACTTTCTTACAGATGTAACTTGTTATAACTTCATGATCACTTTATAATCACAGTGATAAGCATATATTTTCACTTTTATTTTGATATATTATGATTATTTAGGTACACATTATTTTAGTGTTTATATTTGTCAATAATGGTTAAAATTGGGTTTAAAAAGTTCTCTTGTGATAGCTTAAAGCTTATAGTCCTTTTTTTCAAGAATGTTTACTTTTAAATAAAAAAAAGTTTTATTACATCTAATTAGACAATAATATGAATTTTTTCTCTTTTTAACAGCCAATATTTTTAATTATAACTTAACCGACGTTATCGACTTCTTGGAAGTCCTTTTCAGGAGTCAACTGAGATCGAACTCTCCGTGGCGATATAATAACAAAGTCAACTGAGATATTTCTGGAGGGCACGCCTACTGCTTATTTTATCCTGGAGAGTGATTTGCACGCAGCATGGACAGCCAGCATCCTGGAAGCTCTAAACCTATGTCTCTAAACTTGTTGTTGTCAGGTGTCATATGTATGTGTAAAGCTTCCTTGATCTTCAACACGCGATTCTTACTAGCTCTGTCTACAACTCTTACCTCTTCCCATTTAATGGGGTGATGTTGCTGCCAAGCATGTTCAGCAATGGCTGAAACCTTCTCATCACCTCTCTTACAAGCATCCTGATGTTCTTTTACTCTCTAGTTGTTTCACCTATATACTAGTGATGTGCTTGAGCACAAATGGCGAGCGAGCCTAAAGACTATAGTCTAGTGGACAATGTATTTTCAAAGTAAAATACTGTTGCGCACGGCTTATAACCATGACAAAGAGCGCATTGACTTACCACCAGCCACTAACTCGAATAGAAATGGAAGTCCCTTAAGTTTTCAAGTTTTAACTGCACCCGCAAAAGAATTCAAAACTGTAAACAATTCAATTTCTAGGGTGATACGGGTACTGATCGATAAACCAGAGGATTCTGTTTAGTGCAATTTGGGACGGAGTCGAACGCCGAGTGAACACAAAAGTACGGAGGGTCAAAGTACAAAATGACATACGTACGTCCATATATATAAAAAAATAAACTAGTGGTGTGCTTGAGCACAAATGGCGAGCGAGCCTGATAGTTAGGTAACATAAAATGTTACTATGTTTTAGCTTACTTCATGCAAACACTATAATACCAGTTATGACATTTGATTTCAGCAAACAAATACAAAATCACTCTCTTACCTTATTAATGGTAACTTTTGTAGTATCAAACATCAACCATTCTGATAATCTCAATCACCAGTAACTCTTGAACAAGCTCTCAGCTACGATAAAAAATAAACCAGTGTTATTATTTGTAATTTTAGCCAACAAATATGGAATTACTACTGCATAATTGTGTGCAGTTATCAGAATTCAAAACACATTCATCAACGTCTAATAAGCACAAGCAACAAGATCACAGTAATTGTCTAATCAAATAAAAACTGACTCACCTTGGCAATTAAATCCATCCCCATTAATTCCAGAATTACAAGAACATTCATAGCTACCAATTTGAGCTTACATCATTCTTGAGTATTGATAACTTCTGTAGTATCAAATTGAAGTTACTTTGACCATCTGAATTACCTTGAATTCTTGACAACAAGCTCTCACCTACAAAAACAAAAGACAATCAATTTTAGCACACAAATACAAAATTACTTTCTTACCTCATCTTCTTGAGCAGTGGTAACTTTTGTAGTACCAAACTTTAGCCAATCTGACTATTTGAATCTACCAGTCACTGTTGACTAGCTCTTAGCTACAAAAAAGAAAGGCCAGAGTTAATTTTGCATATTTAGCTAACAAATATGGAATTGCGTACTTATCTCAGCTTCCCTCGAGAAGTAGTAGCTTCCATAGCATTAATACTACGGCATTCTGACTACCAACGGCTCTTGACAACAAACAACCGGCACTCCGTATCCCCCATAAAACGGCGAAGTTTTGAAATTAAGTCTGGAAAAGGGTCTTCAATGCCATAGTCACCTGTCGAATCAACTTTTTGTGTCTTGAAAACAAGCGTTTTAGCAGGAATTTTCTCATACTTTGGAGCTTAAGTATAAAGTAAGGTTTGCTTAATGCTGTAGTTTCAGAATAAACTGGAGTCAAGCCTAAATAGCCGTGTTTTTAGGAGAAAAAAGTTCCACGCCCGCGCGTTTAAAGAGCATACGTACCATCCATACATACATAGATATATATAACATATACCCGATTTTGCATTATAGTCCGGCAGAACTTGAGCTAGGATTCGCAATTGAAGTCCATAGTTTTTTTAAAAGCAGTTTCAGATTGTTCTAGACTCATATAACACATTTCCACCTGCTGACACAAGTGTCAGCAGTGGGCATTTTTCTGTAGAGGGGCATTCTATTTGTGACAGTTGTCTGCAGGATTTGCGGTAGGCGCGAACATTTATATTTTCGCGCCCCATATTGCGGTAGGCGCGAACATTTATATTTTCGCGCCCCATAAGAACTGAATTGCGAAAAATAAAAACGCGAAATTTTTTATAACAATTTTTTTTAATAATGCTAGTATGATAATTCTTCCTCATCTGATTCTTCTAATGCCCTAGTGTGTTCATTGTTACAAACAAAGGTGCTTCCTTGACAGTGACAAAACATAGTACAAGCCAAATTGGCTGCCACACATCCACATCGACTGGAATGGCAAGGCTTTTCTGAAGCACATGAGCAGCAAACAAGTTTAAGAACATAATCTGGTGCTGATAACCTTGAGGGTGGAAGCATAACTGGCTGAAGTGCTTTCCTTTCATCATCTTTGAACCACCCATATGCAGTAGGGTCCAGCTTCAGAGGTTCTTGAAGTGCTCTCCTCCAAATTGCACACTGATAATGGGCTCTCTTCACATTTTCTTCGAAAGCTTCTGAGGTAGGTTGCAGAGAACACAGTTTTGGAATTTTTGATGCTGCTTTTCTTCCAGTTCTTGCTGCCCAGATTTTTATCCTCGCCTCTGTCATCGTTGTTACATTTGGCACATTGTAACACTGGCATATAAAGGCTGTTGCTTGCCTGATGATGTCTTCCATACTTGCATTTACATCACCAAGCAAGTTAAGGCTACATTGCTTAGCTTTGACAGCCTTCAACATCTTGCTTTTCCCAATTCCATAGCACATTGACACAGTATCGCATCCACTCAGAGCATGTGCAGGTAAGAGTTGAGCAATAATGTCTTTCAACTTTCCAACAGTAGCTGCTACGTCAATAGAAGTTCTTGCTGCCTGCGTCGGTTGCAGCTTCATGGGCATATTAAGAGATTCAGCTAGATAATGATAGAGTAGCATAATATAGACGTCAGTGTCATCTGCAACAACAGCTACATATTTCCTCTCCTCCTTGGCTGCAGAGATAGCCTGAGCTACTATGATGGCGTCTGCTTCTTCATGAGTTGTCTTCTTATCTTCTCTTCTAATAATCACCCCATCTGGTGCTATCTCAATTGGTGTATCTTCCTGACCAGTAATAATGAGACTGCTTCTGTATCCTCCTGGCACCTTGGCTTCTCCTATTAATGTAGTGACAATGATTTCGATCAATTGCTTCTTGTTGTCCGCTACAGTAAGAACTTGCTTCTGAGGTGGGAGAGGAACATTGATAGACAGCTGAAATACCTTGCAGCCACCAGGACCCCTTGCCTTACGTGTGGAATATTTCGTGCTAAAGTCTATGTATCGATCAAATACTAAATAGACATCACCCCATCTTAACCAATGCTGCAGATACTGCTTGAAAGATTCCACATAGTCTTTGACTAGAGCTTGATTTGTAGGGCTTGAAGTTGGCCATGCAATACACCAGAGAATAGCGCATCCGTCAAGAACAGTGCAATCCATTCCATCCATGGTCCTGGATACTTTCACTCCAGTAGCCTTCTTTAAGTCAGCTTTGGACTTACAGATCCGCATTTCTCCTATAATAAATAAACAATTCAACTTTGCTACATACACATGGGAAGTATTTACCTGAGTCATCAAATAAAGCTGTTGGAATAGGTGCAAGCTCGTATGACAGAACATCCTTGAAGTCTACTTCTCTTGAACTAGCCTGAAGACCCATAACTCGTGAAAATATTAACTGAGTGTCATACAGAACTTTGGGTCCAACAGCTATTCCTTTCTTTGTTGCTGCCATAGTTTTAACTTTCTTTTCGATTGGTTTCCAGAATCCAAAAGGCAACTGTTTTTCGAACTCAAGCAATTGACTTTGGCCAATGCTGACTGCCTGATCTACATTGATCTTTGATATTCCAATGGTACCATTTGCCACATTGACTAGTTGCTCTGGATGTAGCTCTGGCTTAAGAGCTTCTCTGTCCTTCTTGTCACTGCTAATCCGAGAAGCTGCTTCTTCTTTATGACTGTCTTGGAATCTGTATTCATCTGACTCACCTCTCAACTCGGCAAGATCCTCCATGAGTTGAGAGCAGATGTGACGGCTAAGTGCCCATGTTTTGAGAGTTTCTGGTTTCAGTGTCATTCCAACAATTCCTGCCCGGCCATGCCCATACCTCATGAATGTTGATTCAATAAACATATCACTCCAGTTTCCATTCCACAAGCCTTTCATATGCCTCATCACATGCTCTCCTTTGAGGAAATAAGCAAGAATACTCCTTGGCAAATTCTCAATCGCTCTCTGGTACACCAGACTAGATCTTGCATAATTTTGATGGCCAGCAGCAAAGAAATATGGAATCATAGCTTTCACACAGTGGGCATGCAGTAGCCAATCTCCCTCTCGTTCAGCTCTGACATATGCCATCATTAACAGCACAGGCTTGATTAGGCACTCCAACCAAAGCCTACATGTCCGACTTTTCTGTGCTCTTTCTTCCAAGCTAGCCATTAAAGTGTCGTAGCATTGCACTTTGAGGTCTTTGATGAGTTGTTCAAGTATTATTTCAACTACCATCCTGAGTGCCCTCATGCACATGGGAAATTTCTTGCCGATAAGCATTTTGTGCACTCCACCAAATGCAGAAGAAAGGATATCAGCCAGTCCAGTTTCAGTCATCAGGTTTCCAACTGAACCAATAAAGCTCATGAGCAAGTGCATGCCTCCAAGTCTTACGATGAAAGAGGAAGGTGGAAAAACTTCTGGAAGTGCCCATTGAATCTCAACAGCATATCTGTAGAGCTGCTGGTCAAATGTAAGTAGTGTGAATGATTGTCCTGCTAACTCAGACAATCTCTTGACTTTAAGCATGGAGGTAAGCACTATGTCATATTCTGCAGGAGGCATATCAATCAGAGGAAGGTAGATTGCTTTAGTCTTTGGCTTCAATGAGTGACCTTCTTCCCTTGCTTTTTTCGTGTTGTAACCACTGTATTCTGGGCCTCCTTTGCACACATCCCTGAGAAATTCAAAGTCTCTTTCTCTGGCCCGGCTCACGAGAATTGCAGTTTGTGCTAGATCTATGAGAGTGGGAACTTTTGCTCTCAGTGAGCTTTCTGGTGGTGCCGGCTTTTTTGGACCAGTGTAACGACAGATTTCAATGTTGTATGGAATTTGTTGTGCCATTTCTGACTTTTTAAGCCGTGGTACTGCCTCATCTTGTTTCTTCTCATCATTTGTCTGAGTCATAAGTAGAGACATGGAATGCGTTTGTAGCATTCCATTTTGGGAACTGATTTGTTGATCAAAATTGTCTCCTACTCCTTGTATTAGGCCATCTGCTTCTTTGTTTAGTCCAGTAAGATCCATGTTGGAATTTGCACTACAGGCTATTGATTTCTTGAAACGAAGTAATTCATCGTAGGAGCATGTTACTTGGAAATCATGGAAGGCTTTGACTTGCTCTTTGGAATCCCTGAGAAACACAGCCAAAGCTATTTGTAGTGGAGTGGCTTGATTCTTTACTAGAGGTGTGATAATATTCCCTATCAACAGAGCAGGTAAAGATTGCCTCATTTTTGGGTTTATTTTTGACAAGAGATCTTCGAGGGTGTTACTCTGAAACCTGGCACAGATATCTTTGTTGACGTGGCACAGATAATTGTTCCTGTCAATTTCCATGTCGCCTATCTCAGATTTGATCTTCTTGGCTATCACTTCAATTGCCTCACTTACATAATCATCACCATCAGACATTGTGTAGAAAACTTTAGCAGCACTTGACTTGAATGCTAGTAACGAAGCGATTCCAGGAGATGACAAAGTAATCATATCTCCTTCAAAACTTTCTACCAGCTTTGCTATCAGCATTCTCCTTGAAAGAGTTCCACCATCATTCACATACTTAGTGTGTATGTCACTGGAATTGTGAATAACATCTCTGTTTTCAGCCAAATACTCGATAACCAAATCAAAAGCAACTTCTTTGAACTCAGTGTCGTTGCCCTGACGAATAATTGATGCCTGTATTGATTTTGGAGATAAAAATGTTGCTTTACAGTCCACATGATACCTGACATCTGCCGCATGTAAATCTGTAAGAACTCCTGCCATTCTCACCAGTATTTGATCAGATTGAATGTCTGTTCTTTTCCCACAAGTCTCGTAGCTATATAGCTTCTTTTAGCCCTCTGCTTTCTCCTTCCCGGCAGACATAGGCAGGATGCCATCTACTTGGATGCTTAGGATCTTTCTCAACATCACATCTTTCTCCACAAAAAAGACAATGTTGGAGAAATGAAAATTTGGGCTGCACAGACCGTCTGGCTCTTTTGGGTTTACTCACAAGATCTTCGGAACATGGACTTCGTGCTCCTTCACGTAAAGCTTTCTGAATAGTCTTCTTATGACAGTATTTGTCAACACACTTGCGATGCACTGAAACACTACTCATTTCTTCAAGCTGTGTATGGAGACCATCTCCATACTGCTTGCTTGCTGTAGTTATCCTTTCTGCTGAGGCTTGAGACAGAGGACCTTTCTCTAAGCATGAATACAGCTTCTCAAAGAAGCATCTATCCTCCATTTTCAAAGAAAGCAGCTGCTGTGAACATGTGCTAGATATTTGAGCATGTGCAAGTTATTTCTTGCTCAAAATGTTTATAAATTTTCGCGCACAAAATTTTCGCAATGTATTAAGTATAGGGCGCGAAAATATAATTTTTCGCGGATACCGCAATTATTCTAGGAAAGACTATCAGCCAGTGTATAGCCATTATTTCAAGTTGCCCATTGCTGACAGAGAGTCAGCAAGTGGAATGGTGTAACTGACTCTCTAGAGAAGGGGTAGAACCAATAAAAAAAACTATGGACCCTTATTGCAAGGTTCAGTCAAAAAAACCCTATCTTCTGCTGGACTATTATCCACCCCTAATACTGTCTCGCTCGCTTCGCTCGCTCGCCAATAAACAAACATCCCCGATTTTCGATTGTGTTACCCCTGTAAGTGGCGAGCGAGCGGAGCGAGCGAGACACTCTCAGGGGTAACAAATTTGAAAATCGGAGGTATTTGTTTGTTTATATATTTGGACGTACGTATGTCATTTTGTACTTCGACCCTCGCATATTTTTGTGTTCGCTCCGTGTTCGACCCTGTCCCAAGCTTCACTAACGGTTTAACGATCATTACCCGTATCACCTTAGAAATTGAATTGTTTACCGCTTTGAATTTTTTTGCGGGTGCAGTTAAAACTCAAAAACTTATGGGAGCTCCATTTCTATTCGAGTTAGTGGCGGTTTTAAGTTAATACGCTATTTGTCACAGTTATAAGCCCTACTCAACAGTATTTACTTGAAAATAGACGAACCACGAATGTAAATCTTGCGTAGGTATGTTCAGTTGTGTGAAAGTATTGTGCGTTACAACTACTATTAAGAATATCACAAAGAATATCGTGACTTGATTTTGTAGCTTCTTTTTCAATTCAAGCAGTTGAGGGGAGCGGTTACTATGGCATTGAATCCTTTTTACCGCATATGCGCAATTTAACAACTCGACTTTATTTAGTAGTTTGAACGTTAGTTGTTAAAATCAATAGTGAAGTTTAAGGCTCGCTCGCCATTTGTGCTCAAGCACACCACTAGTTTACCACAGCTGCAGGGTATACTCTACACTATGGATGACTCTGTGGCAATTGGCGAGTGAGCGAGACACTTACAGGGTTAACACAATTTAAAATCGGGGTTGTTAGTTTATATGTTTGGACGTACATGTCATTTTGTACTTTGACCCTCCGTATTTTTGTGTTCGCTCGGCGTTCGACCCGGTCCCAAACTTCACTAAACAGAATCCTCTGGCTTAGCGACCATTACCCGTATCACCTTAGAAATTGAATTGTTTACCGCTTTGAATAGTTTTGCGGGTGCAGTTAAAACGCAAAAACTTATGGGAGCTCCATTTCTATTCGAGTTAGTGGCGGTGGTAAGTTAATACGCTATTTGTCACAGTTATAAGCCCTACTCAACAGCATTTACTTGAAAATTCATTGTCCACTAGACGAACCACAAAGGTAAGTCACGTGTAAGTATGTTCAGTTATGTGAAAGTATTGTGCGTTACAACTACTATTAAGAATATCACAAAGAAAATTTTAAATAACGTGACTTGATTTTGTTGCTTCTTTTTTAATTCAAACAGTTGCAGGGAGCGGTTACAATGGCATTGAAACCCCTTTACCGCATATACTTAATTTAAAAACTCGACTTTATTTTAGTAGCTTGAGTGTTAGTTGCTAAAATCAATCATTTAACAATAGTGTAATTTAAGGCTCGCTCGCCATTTGTGCTCAAGCACACCACTAGTAGGTATAGTATCTTTGATTTTAGTAAGATGTGACCGACTTAAATGCTGTTTTGATGTCAAAGTCTCTACACACTTCTAATTCGCGTTTTGTGGTAATTTGGAACACCGCATTTCCCCCAGGAATTCATTGGTCCTGTACAGCGCCGCCCCCCCCCCCTCCTCACTTGACCGGACCCTTTCCTCGTTTTTCGTTTGGTCTGCAGCGAGACTAATTCGGACGCAGAAAGTGCGTGGATGTAGTATGCGCAAGCGTCAGACCTTTTTTTTTTTTTTTTTTTTTTTTTCTGATGTTTTTTTTAGCACAAAACCGCGGCTTCGCTTTAGCTGGCCTCAACCTTCCTAGGGAAGTATTTCGAACTTGCGGAGATTCCTAACGGTTCAGTTGGATGTTCATTTGGGATTCCTGGCCAGTTTGGGGTTCCAGCCAGTTTCAGAAGTCCCAGCCGTTGATCATATTATATTTGTAGATACAGGTAGCTATACAATATATACGTAGGTGCATTATATTCAGACAAAGTGATTGAACCTGTCGGACAATGTGGCGACTCTTTGTTCTCCCTATCTTTGTGATAGTACAGTGCCAAGGTATGTTACTCTAGCTAAATTAATCATCAACCTATCAGGTTTCATCTTTGTGGTTAATTATATATTAAGTAGTTGAACTGATTACTGTGAAATATAGCTTTACAGCTATATTCATATAGATACATAACAATGAATCTCTCTAGGTATTTATCAGTGTCACAGAAAACAAAACTCCTTCAGAATGTCAGATTTAGTACAGTATGGGAGCCCTGAAATCCACCACACCCTTTGCAACAATTTGAATATTGAATTTGTATGTAGTAAATATTTCATATATATTTCTATTGAGAATCTTTACATATATAATCTGTTATATATACTATATATAGTACTTATTACATGAGTCAAGAGTGTGATATGGAGAAATATTTCACGAGCAGGCCAATTTATTTTCATGAGCCAGATGTGAGTGAAAATAAAGCCTAAGAGTAAAATATCTTGCCATATCACACTGCCTAGTGTGGTAAGTGGTTTATTCTACCCTAGACACCTTCACTACTGTAGTTTGTACTAGGACCTTAACTCAGGAATGTAGCTGTAAAAACCAGGGAAAAGTGTTGAACTTAACTGGTTACAATAAATACTAGGGTAATGAGCTTGCCAATACAGCCATGAGATAACACTATGTGATAATGTGAGTTATTTCATGGGTCACTACCTAAAGATAACAATGTGAAGACATCTAGTGTGGAATAAATTATATTATACATAATAATATTATGAGTATTATTATAATATAATATATATAATATATATACTATATTATACATTTATTATACATAATATATATAATATATATTAGTATGTCCAAGTTAAGTAGGCAGCAAGAAAAACTTGAATAACTTTAGAACAGAAGCAGGTACACATCCGGAGAGGGAGAGGAGGTGGGAGGGGGGTGGGGGGTGAATTCCAATATCCTATACTAAAGTCTATGGAACAGGAAAAAAAATACGGCTTCCCGCTCTACTCGCGCCCAAATTTTGTCACGCAGTTCGGTACAATCAAGTGTGTAAAAGCTTTCAATGAGATTGTAAATAACGAACTTATCTCTTCTCGAGTGAGTACTTTCTATCCTTGTATTCCATTACTAGTGTTAGCTATGAGAGCCAAAGGGTTGTGTCTAGGATACAGTTAAGTCAAACATGCAGGTAGGTTTAATTTTTATACTTGTTTAACAACTAATGCTGAGCTGTAAATACAAATAATCCCAGCATTTAGCTAGCGAAGTGTAATGTAGCTGTAATATCAGTAATAGGCTATAGTAAATCAAACATATCCCAATTGTGTTATAGTTAGATTTTTTTATGCAGATTTCTTACCCTTCCACTAATTTTTTTTTCTAGATTTATTGTGGCAATTCTAAGTGACTCCATCTTCACTTGGGGTTAGCTACTACACAAGCTTTTCATTATCATTAATTCTTATTTCTGTACTATTGTTGTGTAATATTAATGGTTACGATTATTCAATAGTAATAATATTGTGATCAGTGAATATAAATAAATGAAATAATTGACAATATGAATTATCATGAATAATAGTACAAATTTCAAACAAGGACAATAGTGTCATTCTTGTGAACTACAGCACAATTGTCATAGGTAGACTCCATGGATTTTTCACTACTCTCAAAAAGCTTGCAATGTTGGGCTGCCATGGTCTTCTGAGGTTGTTAATTTTACTCCTTCAAACTTAACAGCGCCAGGACAAAACTATTCGGAACTGCAAGACTGCCTCAACTACTTAGCAAAATTATTGCATTAATAATGTGCACCCGAGTAGCTGTCCCTTTTCACGTGAATGTTCGTTTACTCGCGCGTCACCATTGCAATTTGTTCACATGACTAAATTGCTTCCGGTTTTTTACTAAGTGCATTCCTCGTTTTACCATGCTTGCAGTCGTGCCAACTCAACTTGGACGTACTAGTTATAAGATGATGGTATCAAAACTTGTATCAGTTATGTCTACAGTGATGTAGTGAGTGATATTAGTGTTATAGGAAGTTAAGATTTGTTAAAAGTGCATATCACTAAGAATTATAAACAAAATAATTTGTTTTTGTTCAATACTGAGAAAATAATGATAGTCATTTTACTTTCATTCTGCTATGATTTATGTGCAAATGAAGCGTAAATATATTAGAAGTGGTGATGTAAATTATAATCAACTTACAGTGTCAGTGGAGTAGGAAGATAAAAAAATATTAGGAGAGTCTATGTTTAGAGCAAATTGTTAGGGTGTATTTGTCCCCCTATCAAGGTCATGGAAATGAGAAACCCTCTTGACATTAAAAAATTGTTGATATGACTCCTCTCAAGCATAGTATTAATAAGTACCCTGTACAAATGTTGTAGAGAGAAAAACAGATTGAAATCTGTTATAGCAGCATAAATTTGTTAGCTATGGTTTAATTGCTTGATGAATTCAGGCCGTAGTTTAGACTGTATGTACAAAGTTTACTACATCAAAATGTTGCTACTGAGGTCAAAGTGTATCCGTGTACATGTTTAGTTTGGATAAATTATTTTTTATCGGAAGGAATAAAATTACCCAAAGAAGATTATATGCTGCACTAAGTTTTCTTTTGGTCTCTAGTAAGCCAAGATTTGTAGAGGCTGCCATACAATGATGATATATCTGAAATAGCATATTAGCTGTTTTAGCACTTGCTTGTTTTCAATGCAGATCTGTAATTTAACAATAAAGATCACTCGTCATAAATGTAAAGCGTCTAGTGTAGTATGAGCATGGGTAAATATTGGGGGGCCCAGGCCTCCGTTGAGAATTATTGGAGGGCTCATGACCCCTCTGGCACCCCCCCCCCCTTTTACTTCTTACTCCACTGCTGCACTGAGTGATATTAATTAAATAGAGCAATTGTGACATTGGTATCTACAAAATACACAGTTATTATAAAACATGCAATTGTAATATAACTCTGAATATTTATGATGGTAATATTTTTTTTTGTTTTAATGTTGTTAATGCCAATTTTTGACTGCTTCAGTTGCCATATTTCCAAAGGAATATTTAGTCCTTCCTATGAATACTGAATCAAGGATATTCTGTAATGCTACCAATGGATGGATTCTACGGACATGGAATATATCAGGATTTGACCAGCCATTTGTTAATGATACAGATGGCTTAGTAACTGATGGGATAATCATTATGTTTTTTACCATGGATAGGACTTCTTCTGTTCTCTTACTAAATACTTCACAAATAGCCATTGATTTTATAACAATAGAATGTGTTGGTATTAATACTAATTCTTGTGAAGTAATTAATGAATTTCTAAATGTGACTATATATGGTAAGTTCTTATACTAGATAACTATTGAAATAAAAATAAGCTGTTATGTGATATACAATTAAAAAAGTATAATAGTAGCTAGGAACATGTAAAATTGCAAATGAGGAGAGCATAAAATGGGAAAGAACTTTATAACATTACAATCTGGAGGCCGAATTTTATAGTACGCCTTTAAATTGTTCTCAGGTTACCATACCGGAATTGAGCACATGATTTTGAACATCAATAATGCTAAAACAATGGCATAAATGTAGCACTTAACCCCATTTTGAATAACCATGACAAACAAAAACAAATATGTTAAAATCACTAACATTAAACTCCCTATACCGAAGCATAACTCCATAAACTATAATATGCAACTTATGGATTAACAAACAGCAACTCGAAGCTAGCCAGGCTGAAAAATAGCCTAAACTTTTTATTTAGAATAAAAGTTTCTTAATTGTGTTTATTTTGAATAGGTATTCCAGATCCTCCAAATATAGGGGATATACTTCTGAATGGTCATTCATTTATGACTTCATGGGATTATAGAATCATTCCTACAGTATCTGTTAATTTCACTATTACTCTCACATTCTTGTGTCCAAGTCAATTGAATAACATTACTGAGAATGTGACTGATACTGACTCCTATAAATTTACACTGGAAGGAGTGAGGTCATGTGATCCCTTTGCCATGTGTATCACAGCTACTAATATAGTAGGACAAAGTCCTCCTTCATGTGTAAACAAGACTCTACCTTACATACCTTCTACAAATGATATTGAATATTCATTATTTAGAGTGGATGACTCGGCATACTCATTAAATCTGACTATACAGGTATTTATATATAATATTATACAACAGTAGCTGATTCTAACTTCTCTGATAATGTTTAGATGTCAGATTGTCAAATAGAAGAAGGCAGTTTGTGGTATGCTTTGCTTCAAAGTCGAAATGCTACTTTGCCTACATTGTCATCAGAACTTGCTGTTACTAACTCAATGTCAACAGTCATAATTTCAGGTTTAAATAAAAAATCAGTTTACAACTTAACTATTATATTTAATAGCAGTGTAGTGATAGCATTCTCAGAATCTCAACAATTTTGTAAGTGCTGAAAAAATGTTGAGCTTATACTCATTACATGTCATTACTATTCTTCACATGTATTAGGTACAAATGATATTGCAGGAGTTAATATTTGCCCTACAATGAGGACTGGAGTATATAACATATCATGTGACTATATTGTGGGATGTAATTACAGTGGATGTTCCTATGAATTATCATCCACTAATGGTAATATCAATGGTTCTATAATAGGAAAGAATTACAAGGAAGAGAGTATTGAGGCAAACTCATTAATCAAAGTCACAGTCACTGATATCAAAGGAGATGTAGTTGTATCACGGGCAATTAATATTGATTCTAATTTTTTATGCTCTACAGGTAAATCCAATTCACTGATATTTAATACTCTAAGTATTGCATGCTGATTGTAAATGCAGAACGAGATTCTAATAATGAAGAACCAACTATTACAGCAAGTAGAAACAATATAACTGTGATAGTTGTGAGTGTAGTAATAGTTATTATTTCTATTGGAGTGTTGATATCTGTTATCCTACTAATGATTTGCCTTCGCCACAATGGTAAGCCGAATGATTTTATATATACCTATTGGTGTGACTTAATTATATTTTTTTCAGGTTACAGTGTCAGTCAATTAAACGTATTGCAGAAGTGAGTATTAGTTCAATCAAAGTGTATTATATTATATCGTGAATATTTCTTTTCACAGGTCAGAGCTGAAAAGAGGAAATGATATTGCAGTTAAGATTAATGTAAGATAGTAAATATCCAGTACATAATATTAGAGTTCTGTAAGTGAAACCTGAGTCTGTACTAAAATGTATTCAAACAGACTACATCATGAATTAATATTTCGAATTTTTCGAGATAAAATGAACTTCCATGTGTGACAATAATATTTCATATTCAAATCTACTCCATTTTATATAATTAAAATATATTACAAATTTAATAATTTCTAGCATGCAATTTCACTGTAAAACATTAAGGTTAAAAAAGAGAAAAAGCACAAACCAGGATAATTTTTTTTGAAGTAAGCCTTTACTATTTGAGATTATCATAATCTAAATAATTCCTCACTGCCTTATGACTAAATCATATCGTCAAAGTCATGACATTATTCAGTTCAACTTTCCAATTATTAGGTTTAGAAATTAATCTTATTACGAAGTGCTGTCTAATATAGGGTAATAACAGAACTGAAATCGTCCTCAAATTAAGAAACAGAGGTTATGTAGACACAACGGTAAAGACAGACCTATCTGAGCAAGCTGTAACAGATGTTATGTATGATGTTCTAAATACTACAAAACATAAGAAATCACTGGAAAATGCAAAGCAAGAAAATTATTCAGAAATTGGAAAAGTAAGTTAGTATTGGTAATTTAGAGTTAGTTGAAACAACACAACATTTATTTCTTTTATTTGTACTATTATAAATTCTAGTTACCTAAAAGCTGTAGTATGGAAAATGAACAAGTATTGTAGAAATACAATTGTAAAAAAAATAAAATGAATATTATACAAATTGTATAATTGATAAAAGGCTATTAAAATTATTTAATTATAGTCAAATATTGAGCTAGAATTATCTACATCAATCTAAGTTTCTGTCACATTCATAGCTATAAATGTCTGAAGTCATAAGCACTTACTCCTGTCTTTCTGGCATGTGCTCATTGTATTCTTGTCACTGTAATATTAAGGCATGTCTAAATGCTGATACAACATTTAATCACTAGAATTATAGTATAATTATGTTATGTCTACCTTCATACAAGAGGCTACTACGGTTACGTTTAAGGTATTGTTTTTCCAGTCACAGTGCTTTCAAGATACTGATGCATCTTTTGATATAATCACAGAATGTAATATCACAATAAATATAATTTCTTGTATGAAAACTGTTTTCATAGATCTTTTAATGATTGTATTGCCAAAACTTGAGTCATGAGTACTTCTTCTCTATTAGATGCCCATATATCATGTGCTGGAACAAGAGAAACCTGCAAGTACTACAACTCAGCAGTCCACAGCAACCAGACAATTTCCTGCTTATGAAGACATTCCAGTCGATGAAGACGCTCCACCTATTCCTGAGTTCAACCCTGGTAGTGATAATGCTCCTGCAGTTGAGAGTCCAACTACAACAAACTCTTCTCCAGTAGATGTCATGTACGCTGAGGTAGGAACCAGATCCGCTGCAAAAACATGACATATGCATATGTAGGCTTGTAGTTTGTGGTACGGCCATGTGATTTTTTTCAACCCATTAATTTATATAGCACCTTGTGAATTAAATCACTTACATTTGATTATATCCTCAACATTCAATTAATGTATACACAGACATCACAGCATCAACACAGATCACAGCATAAATCATCATTAGCATATCCAGAACATTTTGCTTGTTCCCTAATTGGAATTCCTATTACATATTATTTTGTCATGGATATTATTAACATGTTGTTGTAGTGTTTTGACAATACATCATGACAAGTCTATTTTTAAATAGTATGCCAATGTAGCTGGCACGTGGTGTTTAATATGCTGAGGTAGCCAGAGTTTAATATCATTAATAATATCATAAGAGTAGTCCGCAGTAAGTAAGTGATTATGAGTGTGTTTGCTTGTATAACTTGTTATTGGTTCACTACACATTCTGTTATTTGTTGTAGCAGATCATCTTTAGTGTGAACATGGTAATGTGGTTAGAACAATTTTTTAGCATACTTAATTATTACCTGCAGACTCAATGACAATGGTATAATTGCGCACAAGTCATACAAGCAAAAAGGGTCAGTTAGGAGCTAATTGTGCAGCTTAATAGGAATCAGCTGAGCCAAGACTATAAAGGCAATTTGTTAAGTTGATTAATAGGTAGGAAATGCCTTTGGTGAAATGAGGAAGAGCAAAGTAATGCATTGACTAAGCATAGTCATCTCTATGTATGCAATATAATGGAGAATTCAACATTTGTAGTTTCCCTACACATGTAATAGGTGATGTAATTACCTATATATTCACTGATTATTTCCTTTAAATTGGGCTGTTTTGAAACAGAAATGGCTTGTCCCATAAATGTATACATGTATATACTTGAATAAACAGTTTTGTCCCAAGGACTTCATGGTATACACAAACTCTGTACAGTGTTATAAATAGCAAGAGATGTTTACTCAGCATTCACAACTGTTATGGTAGGTGGTCACATACTCTATATAGCGTGACAACTTGTGTCAAGTCTTGTATGTCAATATTAGCTGCATAGCAACTGGAGTTTGATTTGTCCCCATCTCCTTCCCCCCCCCCCCCTATTAGTAACTGGCATTCCCAATACCTGACTAAACACTACCAATTGATTGTGTTTTAATATGTCTTTTTTTTCCTACTAGATACCAATATATCACGTGCTAGAGCAAGAGAAAGCTCCACCCACGGCCACACAGCAGTCCACAGCAACCAGACAATTTCCTGCTCATGAAGACATTCCAGTCGATGAAGACGCTCCACCTATTCCTGAGTTCAGCCCTGGTAGTGATAATGCTCCTGCAGTTGAGAATCCAACTACCACAAACTCTTCTCCAGTAGATGTCATGTACGCTGAGGTAGGAACCAGATCTGCTGCAAAAACATAACATATGCATATTTAGGCTTGTAGTTTGTGGTACGGCCATGTGATTTTTTCAGCCCATTAACAAAATTTTATTTTATAGCACTTTGTGAATTAAATCACTTACATTTGATTATGTCCTCAATATTCAACTAATATAATACACAAACATCACAGCATCAACACAAATATCACAGCATAAATTAAGTATTGTTGAGTTTGCTATGGCAATGTCAACACATTTGCTATGGAATAGGTTTCATCCTATAAATTAGTACCAAAATAATACAGCACCAAAAGTGCAACCCTCAGCACTTCTATACACTAGCTAGATATTACAAATCATTTCTCAGACAGAAAGAATAATAATTTGGCTGTTCCTAATCAGCTATCAATATCTCAATCATTGAGAATGGTAAATATAAATTGTTCATTCATAAGAGAAGCAGCTAAACATGAGAGACACTCACCCGTCTATAATTTCAGTGCAAAAGTTCAATTGCACGATGGGGGGGGGGGGGGGGGGAATTGTCTACAAAGCTAGTATAGTGCGCAAAGCTGACAGGTACTCGTTATCTCAACTATGCACGAAATCATAAAAGTAGAACATAAAATATCTTAAATCTTCTGAGTAAGTTCATACCTAATTCAGTGGTTAATGGTCTAGTAATCTCCAATATCAGAGCTTGACAGATAGATAAACAGATAGACAGGACAACTACTATAACACTCACACATGCGTGCTGAGGGGGTACGTCAGAATTCACACATCACAACACATAATCTAAACAGCATAGTGATGTTAGTTTCACACTGCAGCTCTGTCGAGTAAACGAAATCTTGTGTGTGTGAAAAGTTTGTGTGTGCATTTTTTATTTATTCTACCAATAATGCCTCACATGGTATTGGATCCATTAGCAAAAGGTGGCGTGACCAGGTTTATGCAAGGCGGCTCTAGGAATGTGTTTGTTGTCACCCACCATGTAAGTAGTGTGGTAATTGCCAAGCTATTGAAGTGAACTTTAGCACATTAATGAAAGTAGCATTACATGCACTTCATTTCAAGCCATAAAAAGATATTATTACCCCTCAAGATATCTTTAGTAAACAATACCTTAATGGACTATAAACATGTTTTATGTTGTATATAAACAACATCTAACACTTCAAGCCAGCCTTAAGATCAGCATTAACTAATCTATACTTACAGCTACTAAAATAGGGACTGTACATTTGTGGCAATACCTAAGAACACCTATAATAACAGAATGTTTGTATGTAACATTATGTGAAGGAATTGGAAAGGAGATCGAACCCAAAATATTGATATGCAAGCCAGTATTTTTAAAAGGAGTGGGGAGGAGGGAGGGGGGGGGGGGGGGGGGGGGGGGGGAGGGTGAAGAGGAGAGTGTAGGTGCACTCCCTGCTGTGACAGAAAAATCATATAAGGAAGGTTTTGGCAGATCATTGTAAATTTCTTATTCAGTGATAGCTTATGCAATTCAAGCATTGAGTTTTGGTTTGGACATGTTGCAATGGTGGTTTAGTTGCTGATGCAAGGATTAGTGGTCACTAACACTGTAAACTTGGTTTACCACAAACCAGCTGATGTGGTATTTACCTGGACCTCCACATGGTCCCACACTTAAGACACAGTGATTGGTTGAGTAATAATAATATGTAGTTGTATGAGCATCTCCTTATCAGTTCGATATTCATATCATTTGTACCATGTGGTGGGTTCACACGTCCAATTACAACACTGCTCAATTTACTTGTATACCCACCTCCTTTTGTGTCCTCAAAGCATGTGTATATGGATGACGACTCCCAAGATTGTCATTATCAATTCAAACAAATTCTCATTTAGGGAGTGTTAGTCCAAACTTGAGATGCTGAATTAGTTTTAGAATTGTAGTGCTGCATTTGTAGTAGAAGTTGTGTAGACTGGATGTATATGGTTTTAACCAGTCAGTTATACACAAACTTTCAGGGAAGCTTGTACATTTTTCTAAAACGCCATTACTACGCGTATCTCAAAATTTACTATAAAGATATAGAAGGGGGGAGGGAGGCTATAATAAAATATTAGGTTAAAATAATATTATTTTGTGCCCGAGTTTTAAAATTTAATATATACACCCACACACATAATACACCACGCACACATGCATGTGGATACACACAACACATGCGCGCGCACACACGAGCATGTCACACACACAATTACACATGAGCAAGTCAGCTTTTGAAACGGTAATTTGGCTGTTCCTAATCAGCTATCAATATTGTTCATTCATAAGAGAAGCAGCTAAACATGTGAGAGACTCACCGGTATATTATTTCAGTGCAAAAGTTCAATTGCACGATGGGGGGGGGGGGGGGGGGGGGGGGGGGAAGGGGGGGTATAGTGCACAAAGCTGACAGGTTCTCGTTATCTCAACGATGCACTAAATTCATAAAGGTAGCACATAAAATATCTTAAATCTTCTGAGTAAGTTCATACCTAATTCAGTGGTTAATGGTCTTGTAATCTCCAATATCAGAGCGTGTCGGATAGACAAACAGATAGACAGGACAACTACTATAACGCTCACACATGCGTGCTGAGGGGATACATCAGAATTCACACATCACAACACATACTGTAAACAGCATAGTGTCATGATGTTAGTTTCACACTGCAGCTCTGTGGAGTAAACGAAATATTGTGTGTGTGAAAAGTTTGTGTGTGCCTTTTTTATTTATTCTACCAATAATGCCTCACATGGTATTGGATCCATTAGCAAAATACATAGTCACGTGGCGTGACCAGGTTTATGCAAGGCGGCTCTAGGAATGAGTTTGTTGTCACCCACCATGTAAGTAGTGTGGTAATAGCCAAGCTATTGAAGTAAACTTTAGCACATTAATGAAAGTAGCATTACATGCACTTCATTTCAAGCCATAAAAAGATATTATTACCCCTCAAGATATCTTTAGTAAACAATACCTAATGGACTATAAACATGTTTTATGTTGTAAACTACATCTAATACTTCAAGCCAGTGGCAGCTCTCTCCCTCCCTTTCTCCCTGAGGGGACTCAGGGGGCTGGAGCCCACCCCCCATAATTGTTTGGTACTATTTAAAATGTGATAGCTATCTCATTAGCACCCCCAGCAAATCTATGAGAAATAGCCTGTACCCAGCGTGTTCCTAGCTCGAATCATGCTGGCATGGCTCAGTGCCATTAGTGCGCAGGCATCCTGGCTCTGCCAGATGCACATGACTCTCTATTATAGCGGCAACAAGAGAATTTGCACTTGTGTATGTGTGTTTGCATGCATGTTTGGTCCACAATAGAAACTATACTTCCCTCCTGTTTCCTACATGCCAGAGACATACAGCGCCACTGGGTCTGATTCATTAATGATGTTTCCTCCTACTTTCTTAGCAACTGTAAATATATTGGGACAGTGTCCATTCCTCAATGGATGGCACAACTGGAATGTCAATAGTGAGATTTTGTAGATTGAAACAAACAATAAACAATGACTCAGCACAACTGAAAGATAATGGATGCTAGACTGAATCATGAGATGATGGATGCTAATATGAGATGATGGATGCTAGACTGAATCATGAGATGATGGATGCTAGACTGAACCATGAGATGATGGATGCTAGACTGAATCATGAGATGATGGATGCTAGACTGAATCATGAGATGATGGATGCTAGACTGGATCATGAGATGATGGATGCTAGACTGAATCATGAGATGATGGATGCTAGACTGAATCATGAGATGATGGATGCTAGACTGAATCATGAGATGATGGATGCTAGACTGAACCATGAGATGATGGATGCTAGACTATAAATGAGTGAAATAGCACTGGACAAAGTGAAATGTCACGGTAGCTTAAGTAAGAGTAAGTGCGCAAACATGCAACTCTCTAGCCTTGGAAATGTACAGTTGTAGTTTCTAGTTGGAGACAACGTCATTCTTTAGCGCAGAAGCTATACCCCTATTAGACAACGCGATTAAAACAACACGAGGCAAATCCGAGTCCTATTTGAATAGCTTTGCGAGCGCTACTGATCCTTAATAGAACAGGTTACCCGTACTATCACTCGCTAGCAGTAGACCAGTGTTTTTTTTTAATCATTTGCAGTGTAGCTACACTAGATAGTGCACTTACTATCTGTATATTTGAGGTTTAACTTTCTCAGACACTTCCGATGGCTCCCTTTCTAATCTGTTGAAAAAAATCCGTTGCTTGTGCTATTAATATCGAATCGTACGCCTGCCGGTACTATTACTCCTACTAAAGTGCATTACGTTACACTTTATAAAGAATAGATGTAAGGTAGCAAGCTTTACTCATGCCGATATGAGAGCGAAATTTTGTATCCAAGGAGCTGAATGTTTATTAGGTCACTTGGACTCAGACTAGGCCAGAAACAACAGATAATTCAAGCTCAGGCTCAGCAAGATTGAACAGATGACTATAATTCCAGAAGTTATATGTGGGGTGTGGCTAAATATTTACTTCCGGTCACTCTAAAGGGGGGTTCGACCGAACCCCTCGAACCCCCCCTGGCTACGGGTATGCATCAACACTTGCAGTAAATGCCTAATACTCATGGGTTGACTGGGTGGGTGGGAGGGAGGGACTGGTGGGTGGCAGAGAAAACCACAGTTGGAAAGTCTGTCAGAGTGAGGCTTGAACTCTGTGACCTACAGTACACTCTGGGCCCAATGTCCAAAGATGTTAGCACTGGCGGTCTCCCTTATGTTCTTATCATAACTGACTGCAGTCTATTGTATGGCTTTGTGTCAATTACATACATGGCCATCCTGTAGTGTATTTGCAACTACATATATACACTGCAAATTGACCCACCACATAATACTTACACCAATATAAACATACAAACATTACCAACCGATTCCCCCCCCTCCCCCCTTTTAACTTTTACACCTCTCCCCCACCACTGGTTGAGTGTGTGTTGGTGTAGCACAGTGGTTGTGTTGTGTTTCCATTCATATAGTCAGTTCCGAGCTACTGAATGTATTGAAAACATCTGTCACATGTTGAAACACAATTAATACATGATCAACACCTTGGGGAAGATATACTGAAGTACAGAATCGACTATTGAGACAACTTGTATCATCTACTTCTGAATCAGCGAAGAACAAAAAAACAACAACAACAAAGTGATTAAGCTAAATTTTGTACAGGTATAAAATATCAAAAATGTGATTTGGAGCCATACGTGATAGTGTGTGATGTGAATCTCATGTCCTGTTGTTTGTTGTTGCACCACTCCCACTGATGTTGTGTTAGCTGGCAAACGATGTAGAATAAATGTTATGACATCTGCCATGTCAGCATGTTAGGAATAAACTAAACTAATCCACTGACTGAAAAACTTACTTACCCACAACTACAACCAATTATGATAACATCTCTTTTGCTACATTTCCTATCTTCAATCTTCTATAGCTCATTGCACCATTAATAGCATGAGGGGGGGGGGCAGAGTGAAACCACACTGTGGTTATGAGATAAACTTGTGGTGACCTCAGTGTCAGTCCATCACTGACTCAGTACATTACATCAGCAAACTTTCTTCAAGTTGTTTCATCATAATACATATAAGGGACTTTACACTGTGCACAGACTCCCTTTACCAGTCCAATAAATCCAATACAATTATTAGGTTAAAATAATATTTTTGTGACAGAATTTAAAATGTAATATTTTTAGCTAGCGTTGATGTGCTCATGGAGTAGTTTTTATGTTTTTTATACATGGTTCGTGAATCTCGGTCTTTAGTATGGGTGAATTCTAGAATCCAGTGAAATTCATTCTCTGCTCTCTCGCTATAAGGGGACTTTATAGTGTTCAATAGAAACTATACTCTCTAAAGGTATATACATACCTTGAAAAACACAATAGTGAGCATTTGTGCTCAGACGGTCACTGTCAATTCAGTTGCTTTCACTGCTCAAAACAGGAAGGGAACACACACAAGAAACCATAGAAAACTCAGCAAAAGAAAGCTGCATAGTTTGTAGTATATACACTTACAGCGCTTCACTATATACACCCACACACATAATACACCACACACACATGCATGTGGATACACACAACACATGCGCGCACACACACGAGCATGTCACACACACACACATACACATGAGCAAGTCAGCTTTTGAACGGTAAGTGGTCATCACAAAGACTTACTACATTGAGAGCAACACAAAGTAGTAAATACTTTCAATTTTTCTGTACCCAAAACCTCAGAATAAGTTGTTGTTGTTTTTAATACCACGACAGTTATAAATATTTGCATAGTAAAAAAAACAGATGTAAAATGTACACAAGGGTCTGTTGATCAGCATTAATTACAGTCGGACCTCGTTCAACGGACCTTCCGAAAAACGGACAACCACGATACAGCGGACAAACACAAAACTACAGATGGATTTCCTATTGAAAATTGTATATTAGGAGCTTCCGAGATGCGGACCTTCCGAGTTCCGGACAACGGACAGAACAGATTCCCACTATTGCTACACCATACAAAAAGTGCTTCACTTAATGGACATTCATTGACACATATCAAAAATTTACTACAGTTCAGACAATTTTAATTAATCAACAAGTTCTATCTGTGGTTCACAGAGGCGGTAGATGAAGTGTATTTCTAACCCGCAGCCTAGTCACGCGTAGCCAGACTTTTACCAATCGCTAAAGCGGGAAAAGGGTGAACCTAGGGCAAGTTATGCTTGCACAATGTACTCAGTGTGCATAATATAAGTGTGATATTTTAGCGACCCTTTGCTCTAACTTCCCGAATGAAATTCAGTTATTCACGTACTTTTAACCTCCACCAAATAAATATAATAATAGATCATAAATGACTGAGATAGGGAATCCAGCTTTTTCAATTAACAGGAAGAGAAGATGATAATAATGGTGACAGCCCATTTGTTTTATCCTTCACCAAAGTTGAAGTTCAAAGAAGCAATAGGAAAATGTAAGCTCATACTTGGAGCATCATGACCACACAATAGAAGCCAGAGAAATAGGACCAACTATAAACAGTATTGAAAACTAAAAATTTTCATGGTTAAAACAGACTATTTGATGTGATTATTTTTGTTCAGAAAAGCTAGTATACTATGATCTATTTTTTTTTTTTTTTTTTTCACTCAATTCATATAATCTAATATACTTTGTACAATCAATTATTAGATAAACCAGTCAAAAAGTGATGGCTTCCGAGAAGGGACAGTTTCTCAACAATGGACAAAACTGGTGTTCCCATTTTGTCCTTTATTCAGAAGTTCGATAATTCCTAAATGACTTTTTTAAACTCCATTCACAGGAAAGTTAAATTTTGTGTATTTTATAACAAAATATAGAGTAGCTAACAAAAAACAGTTCTAACTGCCCAAGTATAAAAGAACAAATTGAGAAAATAATCAATATCATAAATTGATCTACTATTGGCCATTGCTTACATCCTTTAGTTATGATTGGTATGTTATAAAAATTGGGTTCAATGGGAATTTGTGTTTAATGAATAATATCATTGAACATTTCAGGTAAATTGTATATCGGGGACTGAATTATATTTTCAAGATTTTTAAAGTGTAATTCAGATACTGCACACATACACAGTATTTTGCTGACTCATCACTTTTGGGTATCGGCTATTATGTTTTGTGCAAGAAAGTGCTTAGCTACAAGTATAGTACAGGTGATTGTTGACTAACTGTACATAAGCAAGCAGTTTGAATTGAGATCATCATGCTGGCAGACAGTTGTTTACACCACTATAGTTGATTTTTTTTTTTAATGAAAAAAAATGATATTTAAATTTGAAAAACTTAACTTTGAGGGCTGTTGACAACTTAGTAGGCTACTGCTATTTTCTTCTTCCTGCTCCTTTTTAGAGTCAAATGGAGCCAGCTTCCTGATCTTGCAGCACACCATGAGTGAAGTGCCACACCATGAGTGAAGTGCCACACCATGAGTGAAGTGCCACACCTTACCAGGTTGACCAAACTTAAACATTGGAACGTTCTGACAGCTTCAGAATTATTATGTCTGTCCAGTGACTACAAATATATTTTAGTCTGAGGTTAGAAAGTATCATGACCTGTTTCCTAGCAGTGCCAATCTAGAGAGTGCCAATTTCAAGATGTGATATGATCATACATATAGGGGGAATGAGTAACTCTTAAACAATTGTAATTAGCTAATAATGACATTAAATGCTTATTTGAAATTTAGTTTTTGTTCTTCAAAACTATGCACATCGTAATTTCAATTGATAGTTATGGATGTACAGGTGACAATTGGGTTAACATCTTGGTTATCGTTAAAAAAGGAGACTATATAATAATCAATTATTGTTGTCTCTTCAATAGTTAAGAGTATGACAGTATGGAACATTCCTGAGGTTGATCATGGTTCTTGTCTTCTCTACAGTATCTGTGGTAATATTGAGTTTATATAGGATTTCTTTAGTATTAATTTTAATTAGGAGACATGATAACTATAAAAAACAGTACAACTATATACAGCAGAGCAAGTCATTTGCACAATGTAGACAATCATAATTGTAGCTAATAATATCTTTTGATGAGTTGGTAATACGTATGGCAGAACATAGCTTGGAGGGAAGACAATATTATTTAAAATTTTAAACTCACAGACCTAGCACATTTTGGCTTGTTAATTAAAGGCAGTGTACACACTTCCCAAATAATAATGATCTGCAGGTTGGTTTTAATATACAATTCTACAAATTGCATCACAAGCATGCTTGTAGTGAATCTGCTGAAAATGCAAACAAGGGTGTGGCAAAGCAAATGTAAAAATTGTGTTGGTGTGCACTGCTCCTGTGGTGAACGATACCAACTTAGTGTTGTTTTGGTTACCTGAAGCTAAATTAAAATCTTACTATGGGTAGATGAAAATATACTAGTACACCAGTATATCCCACATGGTTACTAATAACGTTGCTAGTTTGTCTTGCAAATTCATTGAATGCCTTTCACCAGTTCAGCCAACATCTATAAGTCCTTCCACACACGATTCCATCATTGAGATGGTAAGGTACCGTTTTATCTGGTGATGTACTGTTTCATCTCAGTGATGTATGTCATGTAAATCAAAGAACTATGCTTAGGTTTGCATTAGTGCACCATTCTGTGCAAAAATGGTGATGACTATACTACATTGAAAATCAGCCCAAGAGTATGGATATGCTTGTGACAGTGATATGCAATGTATACATATCTAATAATAATCCACAAAACATTACATTACAACTTCAATATATATATATAATTCAAAACTCATCAAAATCATAGTATTTTTAAATGAAATAACATGTTTAAAAAAATTAATTTCAATTACGAGCCATTGCACAAAACAGTTACTATTTTAAATGCAATTTGACCACAATAAATGTACATTAAGAAAATAATACACATTGGTTTTGAAGACAAGTAAACATATTTTAATAATAATATTATGCAAAGTTTATACACTTTCTCCAAGAATTTCCGAAGAGATTACATATGGACCCTGATATTTCTAGATGTTATTCAATAAACTTTTTATCCTAATTGAGAGAATTTTGATGCAGCAATGAACTGCAGTTGTATAAAAGCACTCTGATATAATAAAGGACTCTCAAATATCTCATTTTCAAAATGACATTCTGTAAAACATGCTCTGCTCTGAAAGCTGAGGGTTTACTGAACATTATGGCTATTATCATTCAAAGTAACTCTTATCTCAGTTATAACTGAGGTACCAATATTTTACCAAACTATGTCTTTCTAACCATTCTGCACCTTCCTTATCAACAAGCTAAACCAAGCAGGCTGATAAAAATGTATTAACAGATCTTAAACGTAAAAGACTCGTGCTTCACCACTAATGGCAAGCAAACTGGAATAGTTGTATAATTACATTAAGCATGTTAATAGTTCCTGAAGCAGAGTCTTATCAGCAGCACAAAGTATTTATCTTCTATTGAAGGCAAGTTGAAGTGCAGTGCATACAAACATACATTCATGCAAATTCTCTTTCAACCACTAGGGATTAAGCGCACCTGGTAGAGCCAGGATACCAGTGCACTAAGGAGCCACAGTGATCCATGCAAGCAAAGCTCCTGGAGCCGGGCTAGGAACTCACAGAAGAACAGGTCTTTCCTTGCAGCAAGTGGTGTGAGCAACTGAAGTCCCACCTGGACAACTGCTGTTTCATGAGTAAAAGTCCTTGAATTTGTACCTCAGTATATGCCAGGTACCCTATCACAGCTAGGTGGACGATGAGGCTGGGGGGAGGCAGATGTAAAACCAGATGTAAAACCATATTTATCTTAAAAGGGAAAAATTGATAAAGATTAAAAAAATAGTGTGGTAATACGCATATTCCTAAGGAAAAAATATAATCCAATGAAAATAAAATATAAAAATATTTACATTGTATTATAGTTTCCTTCATTAAAAAAAGAAAAGAAAATGTTTTACTTTTGTGCATAGTGAAAATTTTGTGGTTAATTAACTCTATTAGAACTTATTTTTTTAATTGTTGTATATACATTATAATACAATACTTATATTAAGCATGTTATTTCACAAGCATGTGTAAATGTTTTCAAGAGCCGAATTGAGTACATACACGAGCATGAGAGTGAATATTCCCATAATATACAATGAGCATAATCAAATTGCTCATTATACATAGGATATTTTTTCCAACACAGTAAATGTTCTAAGGTATCTCTTCCATATAGCATTTGGCGAAGGAAGGGGGCCTCCGGGGGCTGGAGAGCCCCCCACAATTTTGGGGCAAGGATTTCAACATGAATACTTTTAAACCGAAAAAAAAACCCCTGTCCTTGGAGCCTCCCTGCCCAAACATCTTTCTACACCATTATAACATATATAATTATATAATACTGAACTTACATCATTGATAGAGTTGTATTTCACTTTGAGCTACTGCCAATTAAATTGTACAATAAAGCATATTGTACAAGGGCATAAGCAAAAATGTATTTTGGGAGTTTTGAATCAGGGCAATCATCATAAAATAGATTATAATTATGGAATGAGAGAATCGCTGCATGTGTTGCATTATAATAATATTATTATAGATATAACAAACACTCCATTTAATAGGAGGTCTAGCATTTGAGGCAGCTTGAGCAACCCTTGTCTACACTCATGCAGAACTACTCCATAATAAGTTACTATAAATTCTTACCTTCAATGTCAATTAAAAAATTGTTCAGTCTATCCCTTTTACATAGTAGCCTATTCATCACATTGATTCTGACCAAGACAGTAGTCTAGTCCTAAATTTCTTTGTCTGATTATGAAGCAGTCATAATAACTTTGTTTTCGTTTCCATTGGACAATCTTCAGTGCATATATCCAAATTTATGATTTCGATTCCCAATAGTCTTATTCCATCAGTCCTCCAATTATACATAAGTATGCATTAAAACATACCATTGAAGTCTAGTTCACATTAGATGAAATTTTTTCGTATTTCCTTGAAATTAAACCATACATAACCAGTATATGTTTGACTAATTCATGAAGAGATAAAAATTTTGACTGACTATTTTTGTGTCTGACATAATCATGAGGTCTCTAGATATTAACTTTGATGATTGGTTAGGATACATTTATACATTTATTCTTTCAGTGTATGAACACCGAACCTGCAGCAAGGATTTAAATAATATATAAAAACTCAATTTGAGTACCACTATCTTCAACTTAAAATTGCCAAAATAAAACAAGTACAATTTTTACAAGTATGGAATTGTGGGTATCAATATGAAGTGAAACGATGACAATTATAGAGACAACTTGGATATCGCTGGTAATTTAAATTAATCCCAAACCAGTGAGCTATGCCACACTTTAAATGACGCCCAAAATATTTACTATTGAGCAAAACAATTAATGAAATGTAAAAAGAAATTAAAAAATGGAATACAACATAGCCAAGTTAAAAACAACAACAACAAGCTACTTTCCCAGGATAGTGCTTTTCCTGTTACTTATATAATGGCTACATTAATGATACAATGATGGTGCTCGATTACTGATGGTATACCTTCCACGAATAATGCCATCCCTTTCACTTTAAATAGCGACTACACGGTCACTGTTGCTTGACTAACCTTTCAAGTTTGCCAACAAACTTAGCATTCAAACGTGTTCCTGGCCAGTAACACCCACATTAGACGCCTTAGAGAGGAGAGGGTAGAGCGAGTTGTCCAGGTAAAAATAATATGCCGCGAAGGTTAGTTTTCTGTGGGAATTCGCAGCGGTCCGAGCAAAAGGCAGAAGCTTGCTGCCATCATCAGAAAAGAGGGCGGTTTTTTAGGTCAAGTGGCCGGGCGGGAAATGGGAGTCACCGGTCATATTTCAGACCTCTGAATATAGTTTAATTGCAAGCGGTAACGTCCCTGAAGGCTTTCACGTAACATAGTGAGTGGATACTATATTATATATTTTTCCTTTTTCTGCCTCCTCCACTACTCTTATTTTCTGCACCTTATGCATTTTTTTCACGATTAATTCTATTTATATTTCTTATTCCAGAATGTTGTTTTTCACAGTTCTACAATGTGTGAACCTAAGCCACAAAATTTGTATATAATATGTTAATATATTTGTAGTTAGAGTACAACTTATTGCATATAGTACTCTATTGAGTAAAAGCTACTGCAACTCATCATGTGACTGAGATATTAACTAGCTACTGTGTAACAAAAAAAATATTTTTTATTCTATCAAATTACACTGATTAATTAGCAAAATCTTGAGAGAGTTCATTTTTGGAATATTCTCTAAGGTGGAGCTAGACACTCCATGGCTATTAATTAGCAAAATCTCGAGCGAGTTCATTTTTGGAATATTCTCTTAGGTGGAGCTAGACACGTCATGGCTATCATTTCACAACAATCTCTTTTCCTCTGATATTAAACACATAGTGGACTGACCAACAAAATTCTGTTAATTGCTAATGTTGCACTGGAAAAATATTGGGATTTCCTGTATCAGGTCAGGTAAAGTAAAGGCTACTGGAAGGTCACATTTCAGACACATGGTTGTCATCTTTCCATACTCAAGGATATGTCTAATTCCCCTGTACCTGTCCTGCTAAAGTACGAGGCCAATTTACCTATACAATTTCCTTTGATTGAACTGATACATGACATATCACCTGTCCTACACTTACCCTTTACTGCACGACATTCCATCTTATGTGTACTATTTAGATACCCAACAAGTCATCTATACTGGGGCATTCCAGGCACATTTACTGGATCTGTACTGAACATGTCACTTCACATATACTAGACCTGTCCTGAACATCGTCAGCTCATCAATACTGGACCTGTCCTGAACATCATCGGCTCATTAATACTGGATCTGTCCTGAACATCGTCGGCTCATTAATACTGGACCTGTCCTGAACATCGTCAGCTCATCAATACTGGACCTGTCCTGTCCTGAACATCGTCAGTCAGCTCATCAGCTCATACTGGACCTGTCCTGAACATCGTCAGCTCATTAATACTGGACCTGTCATGAACATCGTCAGCTCATCAATACTGGACCTGTCCTGAGCATCGTCAGCACATTAATACTGGACCTGCCTGAACATCGTCAGCTCATCATAATACTGGACCTCATTAATACTGGACCTGTCCTGGACATCGTCGGCTCATCAATACTGGACCTGTCCTGAACATCGTCAGCTCATCATACGGTTCTTCCTGAACATGTCAGCTCAGTAATACTGGACCTGTCCTGAATCGTCGGCTCATTAATGTTACTGTTAATACTGTCCTGATCGTAATTAATACTGGGACCTGTCCTGAACATCGTCAGCTACATGGACATAATGGACCTGTCAGCTCATCATAATACTGGACCTACCTGAACATTGTCAGCTCATTAATACTGGACCTGTCCTGGACATCGTCGGTCTCATCAATACTGGACCTGTCCTGAACATTGTCAGTCTCATTAATACTGGACCTGTCCTGGAACATTGTCAGCTCATTAATTAATACTGGACCTGTCCTGAACATTGTCAGCTCATTAATAATGGACCAGTCCTGAACATCGTCAGTTCATTAATACTGGACCTGTCCTGAACATCACTAGCTCATCAATACTGGACCTGTCCTGAATATCGTCGGTTCATTAATACTGGACCTGTCCTGAATATCGTCGGTTCATTAATACTGGACCTGTCCTAAACATCACCGGGTCATCAATACTGGACCTGTCTTGAACATCGTCAGCTCATCAATACTGGACCTGTCCTGAACATTGTCAGCTCATTAATACTGGACCTGTCCTGAACATCGTCAGTTCATTAATACTGGACCTGTCCTGAACATCGCTAGCTCATCAATACTGGACCTGTCCTGAATATCGTCGGTTCATTAATACTGGACCTGTCCTGAATATCGTCGGTCATTAATACTGGATGGACCTGTCCTGAACAATTGGACCTGCTGAACATTGTCAGCTCATTAATACACCTGTCCTGATTGTCAATTAATACTGGACCTGTCCTGAACATTGTCAGCTCATTAATAATGGACCTGTCCTGAACTTCGCTAGCTCATCAATAATGGACCTGTCCTGAACATCGCTAGCTCATCAATACTGGACCTGTCCTGAATATCGTCGATTCATTAATACTGGACCTGTCCTAAACATCACTGGGTCATTAATACTGGGCCTGTCCTGAATATATTCAGCTCATTAATACTTAATCTGTCCTGAACATAGTAGGATCATCAGTAGTACCATAATCTAAATACTAGACTTGTCCTAACACTGTCAGATTATCTGTGCTGGGTACCAAACTTAAGAAAGGGACTTGATTAATTTGAGAATTTTTCATTTTGCCTATTAAAATGGAATGTGGACCTGTCTTACATGTTACATTGTATACACTTACTTCTCAACCTCTATAAAAGCCAGCACACATAATATACCAAATTCGCAAATTTATTCTGATAACAAATATAAATACATGAACGAATGTAATCTATACCAGTAATGTTTGTTCAATTGAAGTTGAGAAATATTCTCCTTATGTAGCATGTACATCTCCTGGGTCAAAATGAATATCCACTGAGAAGAGCATCTATCACCAGGTTCAGACCCTACAAAAAAATATACTAAAGAGAACTGTACAAGAAAAATGTTCTCCTTATGTAGCATGTACATCACCTGGTCAAAATGAATATCTACTGAGAAGAGCATCTATCACCAGGTTCAGACCCTACAAAAAAAATAAACTAAAGAGAACTGTACAACAACATACCAGCTATCTATATTAATCCCTACCTGACTGAGCACATATTTCATTCAACAGTTCCAAGAGATACATACACCATCACGTGTTCTCTAGCTACGAACTTTAACTGAGAAACCCTTTCCCGAAAAATCCGTATACTACCGCGTGTTCTCTAGTAACTTTAATTGCAAAACCCTTTTCCAACATATTTCTATCCTTTCACCCTGGACTGAGCTACTTTTAATTGTGAACCCTTTTCCAATTGGCTTCTATAGAAATGTTCCAATCGCTCTCGATATAACAGTTGCGACCAGGGCTTTCATGGGAGAGACAGCAAATCAGAAGGGGGTTGGGCTGAACTGTCCCCAAATTAACAACTTATAGTTACAGCTTACAATTGCAAATAGTGGTAGCTCAAACCTACTACCAGATTAGTAATCAGAGATTGCCCTTTTTAAGAATAGGTGATTTTCTATTGAGGAGTGCAAGCAGAAAGTTTACAAATTAGTAATTTGCTCATCAAATTTTCACAATAATCTGTCATAAGTATTGTTTATTAGACATCCAAATACACTTCCAAGTAATTTATATGCGATGTCTTGTTTACTGCCGTAAAGTTAACCATTCAGAATATTAAACTCATGCAATCTATATATATACATATACATAATGTTTGTATTATATTGGCTGTACAGTGCGTCCAGCTTAAAGAGTGAACTTTCTGAAATTTATGATGCTATCACAAAAACCACTGTAATATATGAAGTATGCATGATCAATATCTAAATTTTGGAAAAGTTACACATTATTGGCATACAAAGCTGCACTCAAATTATTTTTGTGGTTTTGTGGTTAGTTTTGTGGTAACAGGTGATACAACTGAGAGCTTTTGGGCAGTGAATTTGGTAGTTTTTAAGAAAAAAAAAGAGAAATTATTGGTCCTTATCTTTCTAACTTGGTTCACTGATAGTTAAGCTCCTAATCTTTCATTTGAACCAAATTTTGTAAGTTGGAGAAATGTTTTACGTCCAATATTTAACGTTTTATGAAAAAAAGTGTTTAAGAAAAAACTTTTGAATTTATTGGGTTATATCTCTATAAATTTGTTCTATGGTATAAAATTATGATACAATTTATGTGTATTAATTTGATAGCTTCATTTTTAATAATCACTGAATTATGGTCAATTTTTCATTAAATTTCCATTTTTATGGTAAGGGTCTCCAAATGATGACGTTTGAGGTAAAAATACGCGGGCTGATCTACGTAAGCGTGACGTCTAAAATGTGCGCATGCGTATTGCTGCGATAGGTCCAGCTGGTGGCGCCATTTTACCGCACTTTTCAGTGACATTGGCTGCCCAGTTATAACTAATCACTCGTAGTTTGTACGAGCTTCTAGTTGTGCGCTAAAACTGGTTGAAGGTTGCCGAGGGTTATCTGGAGCTACAAAGCTTAGAGGAGAGAAGCACAGGACCGCGGCTAAACGCCTCCTCAAGTAAGTCTGAGTGTTGTGTGCTTAAGCGTGTTTAAACTCTATTCTTACTTTCTTGGTGTGACGAATTTCTGAAGTACTCAACAGTAATGTGAAGAATCCAGCACATCACTACACTTTAGCTATGGCCACACACATTCCAGTATTACTTTGTCCTTCACACTGAATCATTCATATCATTTTATTCATGATTTTACTATATTTTCTATCTACTTGTTAAATTTCAACTTTTTTTTAATTATACAAAAAAAATTGACAATTAATATAATTTTATAATGACATTATACAATATATATTATTACATAATTTTATGATGACATGAAATTGTGGTAGATACAAGCAGCAGTTGAATTTGGAGGGTGGTAAATAGCATCACCATAACCATAGAGAACTGTACCTATATAGACATGAGGAGTAATGGACAGCTAAAGCATAAATAGTGGCATATAGAGTCTATGATGAATTGTATATCTTCTTGGTCAGCAAACAGTAAATTGGCTGAGTTTCTAAATAAATAGGCCCTATTTAAACAGGTAAGAAAATCTGAGTGGACAAGCAACCCGTGATACAAACCTACCTCACATTGTAGCTTGCTCTTGTTAAGTAGCCTTGAATAGCAACAAAGTCCTGAGCCTAAAATGAACCAGAATGTCAAGCAGAAGGGGTAGAAACGAAGTCACCAAACTACGACTGCTTTTTGTTTACAATTGTCTCTGAGGTACTGCGCACGTGTTTGGCCCGGTTTGAGACTATAAAGGGGAATACCCGTATTACTGGTGGGTAAAGCGTTGCGCAGCACAAACCAATTACGATTAATTACGATTAATGACGACGCGTAGACGAAAATGTGACGTCAAATAAAATGGCGAATAATGTATTGCAGTCTATGGGCGATGCGCGGTTCTCTACCTTCTATGAGTTAAAGTGATTTTGTAGCAGTTGGAAACAACATTTGGAGGAGTAACAATAAGGTACATGCATATCAAAAAGCTGTATTTTGTTTCTATATGATAAATTCAAAAAGTTCACTCTTTAAGCTGGACGCACTGTATACGCATAGTATTATAAAATATATAATATTATGAAGGGGAAAAAATAGAGCGAATAATCTTCATGGTCCATTGTTCATCCCTGTACGCTCTTCAATGCATGACTTCTACCTGTAAACATCAAATTATGTGTATATATTATACGTAATGAACCTTAATCCAAGAAGTATATACTGTATGCTAATATTGAAAAATTGCCATAAATGACCCAAAGTAAAGTAATACTAAAGAGTAAGTTGTGCAACTTAAAGAACCCACTTGTCACCTAGATCGCACAAATACCAATGGATCACACATAGTTCAAACCCTATGGATCATACACAGTTCACTAACCCTATGGATCACACATAGTCCACACCCTATGGATCACACATAGTTCACTAACCCTATGGATCACACATAGTTCAAACCCTATGGATCACACATAGTTCACTAACCCTATGGATCACACATAGTTCACTAACCCTATGGATCACACATAGTTCACTAACCCTATGGATCGCACATAGTTCACTAACCCTATGGATCACACATGGTTCACTAACCCTATGGATCGCACATGGTTCACTAACCCTATGGATCATACATAGTTCACTAACCCTATGGATCACACATAGTTCACTAACCCTATGGATCACACATACTTCACTAACCCTATGGATCACACATTGTTCACTAACCCTATGGATCACACATAGTTCACTAACCCTATGGATCACACATAGTTCACTAACCCTATGGATCACACATAGTTCACTAATCCTTTGGATCACACATAGTTCACTAACCCTATGGATCACACATAGTTCACTAACCCTATGGATCACACATAGTTCACTAACCCTATGGATCACACACAGTTCACTAACCCTATGGATCACACATAGTTCACTAACCCTATGGATCACACATAGTTCACTAACCCTATGGATCACACATAGTTCACTAACCCTATGGATCACACATAGTTCACTAACCCTATGGATCACACATAGTTCACTAACCCTATGGATCACACATAGTTCACTAACCCTATGGATCACACATAGTTCACTAACCCTATGGATCACACATAGTTCACTAACCCTATGGATCACACATAGTTCAAACCCTATGGATCACACATAGTTCACTAACCCTATGGATCACACATAGTT
>WLWD01004171.1_pt1 | contig 51726 bp, 33 predicted proteins | sample 6712731 | NCBI WGS metagenome assembly WLWD01 (sample SAMN12718690, study PRJNA576275) | sponge metagenome | isolation source: marine sponge | host: Mycale hentscheli | place: New Zealand: South Island, Marlborough, Capsize Point | collected 2014-11-01
AGGACATACTGAATTCCATCTTCTGAGATATCTGCTGGAGCCTCACATTCGCAAGCTTTCCAAATGGCATCAGCAAGTGCTGGCTTGTCAGCTTCCCGGAGCAAAAGAGAGGAATCAAAGAGAGCAGATGGATAGCTGCACAATTCATGTTTGAAGGCTGACTCCAGATCATCTGATGATTGTATGACAGTAGTGAGCCTCTGAAAGAGGAGCAGTGGGTCAATCTGAATTCTATCTTCATTAATCTTGACCGAAGATGACTTCAAGCCAAGAGTAACTGCTTGGTTTCTCTTCTTAAATGTGTACTCGGCAGGTGTGGTCCCATTCATTGATGTTAATATCATGTCCCCAATTGCTACTGCCTTATCAACATTAACAGTGGGGTGAGCATGCACTCCAGTGGCAATACTTCGCAAACTTGATTCTGAGCTGAATGGGTTTCGCTCCTGCAGATACTGGAGTACAGTCAGTGTGTCTTTCCAGTCACGTGCTTGTTTTGCTACTGTCATATCCTTATTCTGCTCCCCAGTGTTGTAGTTAACTTCGGTGAGCTCCTGCATTGCCTGATTGACTTCTGCACAGGCTGGTCTTGACAACAGCCACAATAGTCGTTGATGTTCCGTCATTCCACGCCCTCGTGTGAGCCCTCCACTGGTCTTCAAGCTTCTCTTGAGAACCTGCTCAATAATGAGGTCAGATGAAAGACCTGCCCACAGGCGATTGCTTCTTTGGATCACATGTAATCCCTTATCGAAATGTTGCTGGACATCAGGATGTTGAGCCTTGAGGTTCAACATCTGCTGCAAATAGAGCATGGCAGACTTGGTATATGAGTTGTGGCCTGAAGCTGCCATGTAGGGAAGCATGTCTTGAATAGCCTGCAGATGCAGCTCCCAATTTCCAGTACGCTCTGCTCTGATGAATTTGCGCAAGATGTCAATCATGTTCATGTACTGAACCCAAAGTGCTGAAGTTCTGGAGGACTTTTTCAGAGATTCAGAGTGATTCTTGAGACTGTTCTTGATTCTTTCCAGGACACTGGATGAGCACACTTCTTCTGCACTTATTTCTCCACCCATGAGTTTCTCATAGAGGGTGAGGGCTTCGTCCACATCTTGGTTCTTGGTGGGTGCTTCTACATCTGCTTCATTGTCACTGCTGTGTGACATAGGTTGGCATGGCAAAGGAGCATTGAACCCACTATGCAGTATCAAAGCATTGAGGGCTGCATCAACAATGAAGTGTCCACGCACAGCTCGTGCAATAGCCTTACCACTCAGCATGTGAACAGCTGCATTGGGTGCATAGATTGACTCAAGCATTTCTTGCAGCCCAGATGAATCCATCAAGTGCCCAATGGATCCAAGAAAGCTCATCTCAGTATGAAAACCACCAAGACGCAAAACGATCCCTCTGAGATCACTCTCCTCAGGCTCAGATTCAATAATCATGAGAGCTTTCCACCACAGTGGCTGATCAAATGTTACAATTGGGGTGACACCATGTCTTTGTGCATGCTCACTGATGAACATGAGTGTAGAGTAAATGCATGTGCTGTCACTGGGATTCATGTCAATTATAGGCAAGAACATGACAGATGCTTTACCTGGGTGGTCACCTTGGTGCACAAACTGCATCATCCCTGACCATGCTGGTCTGGGGGAACCGAAAATGGTTGATGTTTTCCACAGAATATCAATATTTTCATAGCAGTTCTGAGCCTTAAAATGTAAAAGCTTTTGGTAAGTCACAGCAGACATTACACGACTTTCTTCCTTGTGAAAATGTATCTGCACCCTTCCAACAGCAGCAACATCAAGAGAGGTTACCTTTGCTCTGGGTATTGACTGCCTTGAACTGGTTTCAGGAGTAACGGCAACAATCATACCCATACCATGGAAGGTGCCATGCCCATCCAATGTGCAGATGTTGTGGTCAACGTTGTCAGCTCCATACTGGACGAATTCTGTTGACAGGTTGGGAATGCCAGTTCCATGTGACTGAGCAGCATTATGCTCAAACCGCTGCACTTCTTGGTAGGAACAACAAAACCCATGATGATGAAGGGAGTCAATGAGGAATCGTGAGGAGAAGTGGTGATACAACTGCACACCCAGCCCAAACTGCAGTGGAGTAAGTATAAGCTTCATAAGTAGTGTCTGCTAGTTTTTGGTTCATAAGGTCAATGAGATGATTGACTGTGATTTGCTCGTCATCATTATCTTCAAGGTATCTTGCAACCTCCAAAAATGCTTCTGCCCTAGTGTCATTCTGAGGACGTCCAAGCTTTGGCCTCTTGGAATCATCTGCAATGAACTGAAACATTGGCATCTGCTTCTTGGTGCGAAAATTGACACTGCAAGTCTGATGGTAGACTGCATCAGCAGCATGCAGGTCATGCACATGTAGAATGCGTGCCTTTACAGTATCAGACCAACTATCAGCTCGCTCTTGGTATATCTTCAGAACAGTCTCCTTTATTCCAATGGTTTTCACTTGAAGAACATCATGTTTTCGTTTTCTCCCCACCTTAGCAGGTCTTCCACAGAAGAAGCAATCAGTCTTGAAAGAAAAATCCTCCTCAGATGATCGAAGCACAGGTCTACCTTCGCTTGTACTTGGCATTAACTTTTCTCGGTTGGTGTCTTTCGCTATTTGAAAAGGATGACAGTATATGCGGCGACACTCCTTATGCACTACCTCCCCAGGCATAGTACGAATACTGTCTTTCCTTACATCACTGGCCTGGTTGATAGTTGAACTCCCCTTTGCTGTTAGAATAGAAGATGGGACTCCTGTGCCTATAGAAGCCTTGCATATAGCACACTTTACAGGTTGTGCCTCCATTGCTAAAAAAAAAAGAATGTAGAATTGTAGGGTTAGCTGGAAAACTGAATGATAAACTTACCTGTAACTTTTCAACTTGCACTGACTAAATGCCTCATGCATGCAAAGGCCTTTGTGCCACAGGCAAAATTGCATCATATTCACCTTAATTGATTCTTTTCATGCATTGTGTAACCATTTAGCTAGTTATTCACATGCTTCAGGTGTAAACATTATCAATAACTTGCTCTACTTATACCAGCTCTCAGCTATCATTCTTTTTAGTTTCACTACTTTGAAGGGAAAACTGAGCCCGAAATATTATAGAATATTATTACAGTAGTCAAATATTGGTCAACTGGAAAGTAGCTGGTGCGTCTTGCCATTTGAGTACTTAAATCACTGGCCTGGTTGATAGTTGAACTCCCCTTTGCTGTTAGAATAGAAGATGGGACTCCTGTGCCTATAGAAACCTTGCATATAGCACACTTTACAGGTTGTGCCTCCATTGCTAAAAAAAAAAAGAATGTAGAATTGCAGGGTTAGCTGGAAAACTGACCTGTAACTTTTCAACCCTTGCACTGACTAAATGCCTCATGCATGCAAAGGCATCAGCTGCTTGCAAAATCATGCAGACAATGCATCAGCTGCTTGCAAAAGCATGCACACAAGGCATCAGCAGCTGCTTGCAAAAATGACATCACTATTTTGCACATAACTCATTCACTCTTTGACTCTGGGTGTTAATTTTAGTACCAAAATGTTGGTCACTCTGAGAGCTATCCAGTAGTATATTAACTTTTGATGTAAGTAGTACCCAAGCTGAAATATGGTAAGAAATACCATAAAAACCACAAACCAGTTAATAGCAAAAAGTGGTTTTATATTTGAGTGATTTTCACAATGTTCCCCCAGGAAGATTCCTTAAGACTTTTTTGCTGCCATAGAGAACATAATGAAGAAACAAAATCAGTTGAGTTTGCTTTTGTTGCAATTTGTTTAAGGTTGACTCAATATTTTTAGCAAAATGCCTGTACTATAAGCAGTGTGTGTGTATGTGTGAGTGAGTGGGCAGGTGTGTATGTGTGTGACATACTGTTCATTGGTAGTGACAATGAATTGTGGGATGTCCAGTATGCGGCTACTTATCCCAGATTAATATTATTTGTTGCAAATTGCTATGGAAACTACAACTAGATGGCACCACTCTTACCAACATGTAGTATGTAACACGTTAGTCCGTTTACTATGATATAAACAAATTAAAGTTTGGTTGGTGACATTATTGCTATAATGAATTGAAGAATTGAAAGAATTGGGTAGTTCAAATGAGAGCATACTCACAACATATATAAATTATGCTCTCTTTTTTCCAAATAAAGACAAAATTAAAACTTTGTCTGCATTGAATAAAGTGAGCATTTAACACTTTAGTCATCATTATTGATGGGGATATTACCTGTTTGTTTTGCCTGATTAGAACACTACCTAGATCAGGACACGACCTAAATTAAGACATGACCTAGGTTAGGATACGACCTAGGTTAGGACACGACCTAGGTTATGACATGAACTATATCAGGATATACACTAGGTTAGGACATAACCTAGGTATAGTCATGACCTAAGCTAGTACACGACCTATGTTAGGACAAGACCTAAGCAAGGACACAATCTAGGTTAGGACATGACCTATGTTAAGACATGACCTAGGTTTGGATATGACCTAGGCTAGGACATACCTAGAAATTATGCTCTCTTTTTTTTCAAATAAGGACAAAATGCAAAATTTTGGCAGCGTTGAATAAAGTGAGCATTTAACACTTTAGTCATCATAGTTGATCACTCCATAGTTAATGTTTAGATTCTGATTTGCCTGATTATAACACAATCTAGGCTGGGACACGACCTAGGCTAGGACACAACCTAGTTTAGGACATCACGTAGGTTATGATATCACGTAGGTTAATACACAATCTAGATTAGGACACAACCTAGGTTAGGACATGACCTAGGTTAGGACAGGATGTAGTTTAGGACATCACCTAGGTTAGGATATGACCTAGGTTAGGACACAACCTAGTTTCGGACTTGGCCTAGGTTAGGACATGACCTAGGTTAGGATACGACCTAGGCTAGGACATGACCTAAGCAAGTACACGGCCTAGGTTAGGACATGACCTAGGTTAGAATATGACTTAGGCTAGAACACAAACTAGATTAGGACATGACCAAGGTTAGGACACGACCTAGGTTAGTGACGACATAGGTTAGGATATGGATTAGGGTAGGACATGACTAACTTCAGGACATGGCCTTAATTAGGCTAAGATACAACCTAGATTTGTACACAACTTAGATTAGGACACAATTTAGGTTAGGCACTACCTAGGTTAGGACGACACTACCTAGGTTAGAAAACGACGTAGGTTAGAACACAACCTAGGTTAGAACATGACCTATGTAAAGACACGACTTAGGTTAGGACATGAACTAGGATAGGATAGGACATGACATTGACTTAAATATGATGAATAGGACACAAACTAGGTTACGTCATGACCTAAGTTGTGATTCATTATTTTGGTTCAATTATTCACGTTTTTTTTTTTTTCAAATTGTCATCAAAACTTCCACTTTTTACAAAAAAATTAATATCAAAAAAATATTTAGAAAAATCTGATAGTTCACTTTGTAAACAAGATATTAAAGAATGTGTGTGTGTGTGAATTTCGAAGGAAGTAGGAGGGGTTTAGTTTTGCAGGGGTGGGTAAGTGTTTTCTTGACGTTGCCGCCTTAGAATTTTGGTGGGTGTTGTTTTCTGCCCATATTTTTAGCTCATTTCGAAAAGTTTTAGATGGGCAGTATTTTGAGCTTCAAAGTAAAAAAAATAGATGATAGTAAAGTTATGACAAAAAAACACACAATTCTATGGTGAAGGCAACAATTTTGACAAGTAGGTCAGGAATCTCTGTGGTTGTCTCTATCACTATGCACAAGTACTTCCTAGAAATAATTGTGACTCCAGCACATTCAAGTCCTGCCTCCACTACTGTTTCCTGTAAGACATTGTCCTTTTTATCGTATTGGCATACCAAAATGTGGAGCTGCTAAGGGAATGAGATTTAAGAAGACCTCCTATGGTGTCCACTCAAGCCAGGAGAGTCAACCATTGGTGAGGTCCATGATGACACCGTATTGCAGAACATTCCTCTTCCACCAGCCCAGTTCATGCCACGAACAAAACTCTTGCATCAATCTTCATCTATGGAGTTGAATTTATCTTTACAATGAGATGAACTGAAATGAATTAATACTGCATATTATAGTAACCTAATTTGAGAATAGCTATGGCCACATAGTGGCTACCAGCCATTGCTGGATTATACGAGGAAGGCGAAGTTGAACATATCAATGTGTATGGTTAATTTCTCATACTCCACAGCTAAAGTTTTTGTAGCTTGCATGCGTAAACAAATATTTCACACAACTTTTTTACACTCACCAACTCTTGGTCATGCACACCTCTCTATATGCTCTCTGTCTGTGTGCCCATTCTCTGGTTACTTTGTAGCTTATCAACAATGCATACTGTAAAAGGAGATGTACGACCTGTAAGAGTTCACCGTCCGTAGCTGCGTCCTTACTCCACCAAGGAGGCGAGAAAATTCACAACTTCTCCTACAGAGCAAGAAGCTGGTTTGATGTTCCTTCCACCACCAGCTATCCCACACACTGAAGAGGTATCGTATGCTCTGTTGGTGCGTTTTCTCCATGAGCGTTCAACCAGTATAGAAGCTTCCTCCGAAAGTCCTTCGACAGTACAGCCTCTCCTGATATGAGCCATGCGGCTAGAGATGGTGTCTCCAAGGATGAGTGACTCATTGCCTGCCTCTGTGGCAGCATTCTCGGCTCCTCTATCACCATCTCCAGCAGTGTTGGAAACCAAGGCCGCGCCGTCCACACAGGAGCCACCAGCACAACCTTCACTGCCTGATGCATCACAGTCATCAATGTCCTCCCCACCAAGTTCCAAGGAGGATTCACATATGCTGCCAGACTTCTCCATTGCTGCAGAAAGGCATCCATGGCCACTGCCAGCGGATCCGGTCTCCAGCTGAAAAACACCGGGCATTGCTTCGTCAGCCTGGATGCAAACAAGTCCACCCTCAGTGACCCCCACAGTGCGTCCAGTTGCTCGAACACTGCACAATCCAGGCTCCAGTCTGACCTGTCTGTCAGTGTCCTGCACTCCTTGTTTGCCACCACATTGAGTCTGCCTGGCAAGTGCTGAGCCTGCAGCATGATGTTTCTCTCCATGCACCAGGACCAGAGATTCTTAGTCAGCGACACCAGTTTGCGGGACACTGTCCCACCCATGTGGTTGACGTAACAGACAGCCGTCATGCTGTCCAGCTTCAGCAGGACATAACATTGCTCCTGTCCTTCACAAAGGTCTTCACTGCCAGCATTGCCACCAGCAACTCCAGCCCGTTGATGTGCATGGTCGCCACCTGCTGGGACCATGGGCCACCCGTGCTGCTCTCTCCGCAACTGGCTCTCCAGCCGAGGAGCGAGGCATCTGCTTCTATTATTAAGTCTACATCGCAAGTCAGAACACTCTTACCGTTTCACTGTGACAGCTGGTGGTCCACCACTCCAGCTCCTCCAGAGAGTCCTGGGTCAGTCTAACTGTCTCCTCGTAGCCTGTTGTTCACCGTGCTCGAGACCAGCATCTGTAGGTGTCTGTAAAATAATGGCAACGAAGACACCACATGACTTGCTGCACTCATCTTCCCAATGAGTCTGGCCACTGCTCTTGCCGACATAGTCGTCAAGTGTGTCATAGATCTGGCCTCTGCACGAATCTTCTGCAGCTTCTGCTCTGGTAGGCAAACTTCCACGGAGGTTGTGTCCACCATTACGTCCAGGAACTCCATATTCTGGCTCGGCATTGTCACAGACTTCATTGCTGACATTTGCCTTGCTGCCGCCTCTTCCGAGTGCGCCAACAGCAGCATGTTGTCGATGTAGCTGACAACACGAACATTTCTCCTGGCACCTCTGAAGGAATCTCTGCCTTCAGTGCCGTAAACGTTGTCTCCATCAAGTCCAGACAATGATGGGGAGCCCGACCTGGCAGATCTGTCGGTAACCCGACTCTCTAGACTATCCCAGCGAGCGGCCAACAAACATGTCCTTGACTTCTACGAGGCTGTTTGGCTCATCTGAGCTGCCAGTCGACATCAGATTTGAAGTGATCTGCTTTAGACCAAGTAAACACATGGAGCTAAAAACTTAACCAGAGAATGGGTGCGCAGACGGAGACTATATAGAGAGGTGTGCGTGACCAAGAGTTGGTGAGTATAAAATGTTGTGTGAAATGTTTGTTTATGCATGTGAGCTACAAAAACTTTAGCTGTGGAGTGTGAGAAATTGACCTTACACGTTGATATGGGAGACGGAGCCTTCCAAAGTGTAATTATATTAAACACTTAGCTAACATACTGCACTCCTGTTACTATCACTATTTTTTGTCAGCTACTTTTTGTCAGCTTTTATAACTCCTCATAATGTTATATTATTATGTGCACCTGGCAGAGCCAGGATACCTATGCACTAAGCAGGCACTGTGAGCCAAAGCCCTTTTAATCCACAAAATGGGGCTCCTCTCTGGAGGGGGTGGTGTTTCCAGTCGACACCAAATAGGTGTTCTGACAGCACATAATTGGTGGTCTGTTGAGTACGAGACTGCAGCAAGTGGTACTACTCACCAGTATAAGGGGAAAATGTTAGAGTCTTGGAAGTCGAGGGCTATCAAGCCAGTGGCCCTGGGTTCGAATCCCCACTGACAACTAGGATTCTTTCACATTTTTCCTTTGTGTGAGAAAGTTTCAGGTGACAAAGTTTCAATCTAGTTTTATGAAGGGTCAGAACTTGATAATTGTGATGTTAAAGCCTTTTTAATTCAGACCCCTTTAGGTGAGAAAGTTTCAATCTAATATTGAACACTTTTATAGTTATAAAGCTGATATTTATCTCCTTGTAACTTGTAATACTATGGTTAGCTTACAAATGAAACATCAAGTTATTGAACACGTGTTAACGTTCCTCCCTCACAACTTCAAAATTGACCTATATAACCAGTCTAAGAGGCTGTGAATTTATGACTATAAATACCTATATTATATATATATAGATGAAAATATCAATTAATGCAGAATAATTTTCTAGCTACTAGCTAGCAAGTGGCTTACACAAAAGCCGCATATTGTGTTATCCAATTATTAAGTATTATATAGACACTCTTCACGTTCAGGCTTTGGCTACTACAATTTGTTATAGTTGTGGAGAGTGACAACATAGACTTCACAAGAGGTCTATCTTGGTAGAATCTACTACCAATAAATGCATATTGAATTGTATAGTCAGAATATTGTGGCAAACAAGGATACGACAAAGCTGTATTTTAGTAGGAGTGCTGGCTGAAGTTAAATAATTGGTTATTGTACCTATTATTATCATTCATTCATTCATTCTATCCTGACTACATCTTTTCAGATATAAGATTTATAGATATTGTATCTGCAAAAAATATGCTCCTCAATATGAAACTCAATAATTCCTATTCCGGCAGTAGAATTCTGAGGCTGTAAACAGAAGACAAGTGACCACAAAGGTTGAGTTGCTAATTCTATGAATTATCTTGCACCTTAGCTGTAAGACATCCATCCTTCACACGAGGGTGCTATAAAATGGACTACTCAGCTCAGTCTCTCAGTCAGTTTGCTACAAACAGCTTCAACAAGCAGTCAGAAGTCAGTCAGCTATGGACGCCAAGAAACAGTCAGAGGAACCTAGATCATCCAGTCAGTCTCCCACCACAGGTTTACAAGAGAACATTGACTCTGCTACAGCTCAGAGTGCAGTAGCCAGCTTTCCAGAGCAGACTACGAGCCGGAGAGAACTGTAGGTATCAAGATACAAAATGACGAACTATGGAAGTCATTTTCTAAAATAGGAAATGAAATGATAGTGACTAAACCAGGAAGGTAAGTAACCATTGATAAAGAAACTGAGCAATAGTCTATATATTTGTGTTCTGCTGCAGACGTCTATTCCCAGCTCTTATGCTGAACATTCAAGGACTGAATCCCAATAGGGACTATCATATTTCCTTACGTTTTGTATCAGCTGACAACCAGCGTTACCAATACTCCAGCATGAAGTCGTTTGCTACTGGAGAATCAGAGGTTATACAAAACGAGGCCAAGCAAATCCTACCGCACCCAAACTCACCTAACACTGGGATGGTCAGGATGAAGAGGGCCATCAGCTTTAAGTCAGTGAAGATAACCCACTCCCCCAAGTCTAGAGATGGAAAATGTAAGAAAGGAAATCGTTAACCACCTGCTCAAATGTATACATTCATGTATGTTTGTAGATCCTCCTACACACAATGCACAAGTACTTCCTAGAAGTAAATTGTGGTTCCAGCACATTCAAGTCACGCCTCCATTAGCGTGTCACTGAAAGACACTACTTTTATTACTGTGTCAGCATATCAAAATGTGAAGCTGACTCAACTTAAAATTGACAACAACCCCTTTGCCAATAGATTTCGCTTTAAGAAGACCTCCGAAGGTGTCCACTTAACAACAGTCATATGGAGTGATCAACACTATTTCCAATGTATAACAGTTGTCAGCCTGTTGCTTAAACTATTGCTAGTCAATCTGAACATTAAAGAATGTCGGCCATAAATCTGATTAGAAAAGTGATCATGTATGAGGTTAGGACAAGACTTAAGCAAGGACACAATCTAGGTTAGGACATGACCTAGGTTAAGACATGACCTAGGTTTATATATGACCTAGGCTAGGAGGTAACCTAGGTTAGGACACGACCTAGGTTAAGACACAACCTAGGTTAGAACATGATTTAGGCTAAGGCATGATTTAGGTTAGGACACGACATAGGTTAGGACATGACCTAAGTTTGGACACGACCTAGGTTAGGACACGACCTAGATTAGAACACGACTTAGGTTAGGACACAACCTAGGTTAGGACATGATCTAGGTTAGGACATGACCTAAATTTGGACACGACTTAGGCTAAAACATGACCTAGGTTAGGACACAATCTTCGCTAGGATTAGGGTTTATTGGTGTGTGCTCAAAATTTTAGAATTTTTTTTTCTAAAAAAATTAGGGTAGGACATGACCAACTTTAGGACATGACTTAAATTTGGATACAACCTAGGCTAGGACAGAACTTACGTTAGGTCACGACCTAGGTGAGAACACAACCTAAGTTATAACACGATCTGCGTTAGCACATGAACTAGGTTAAAACATGACCTTGGTTAAGACACAACCTAGGTTAGAACATAACCTGGGTTAGGATATAATCTAGGTTAGGACATAATCTAGGTTAGGACATAATCTAGGTTAGGACATAATCTAGGTTAGGACGTAATCTAGGTTAGGACATAACCTGGGTTAGGATATAATCTAGGTTAGGACATAATCTAGGTTAGGACATAATCTAGGTTAGGACATAATCTAGGTTAGGACATAATCTAGGTTAGGACACGACCTAGGTTAGGACACAACATATGTTAGGATTTGAATTAGGGTAGGACATGACTAACTTTAGGACATGGCCTAAATTAGGACACATCCTAGGCTAGGACACAACCTGGGTTTGTACACAATATAGGTTAAGACACGATTTAGTTTAGGACACGATTTCGGTTAGGACGTGACCTAGGTGTTAGGACATGACCTAGGTTAATACACGACCTAGGTTTGGACTCGGCCTAGTTTGAGGCACGAACTACGTCAGGAAACAACCTAAATAATTTTTGGGGCCATTGTAATAGCTAGTTTGGTGTACAGTAATACATTCGCTTTTGCTAGTCTCCAGGCATGTGCGCCTTCAACAAAGGCAAAATTGACCTAGGTTAGGACACGACCTATGTTAGGACATGACCAAGTTTAGGACATGACCTAGGTTAGTACATGACCTAGATTAGGACATGACCTAGGTTAGGATATTACCTAGGTTAAGACACGACCTAGGTTAGGACACGACCAATGTTAGGACATGACTTAGGTTAGGACATGACCTAGGTTAGGACATGACCTAGATTAGGACATGACCTAGGTTAAAACACGACCTAGGTTAGGACATGACCTAGATTAGGACATGACCTGAGATTAAAACACGACCTTAGGTTTGGACTTAGCCTAGGTTATGACACGATTTAGGTCAGGAAACGACCTAAATAATTTTTTGGGCTTTTGTAATAGCTAGCTTGACAGTAATACCTTCGCTTTTGCTAGTCTTCAGGCATGTGTGCCTTCAACAAAGGCAAAAATGACCTAGGTTAGGACATGACCTAGGTTAGGACACGACCTAGGTTAGGACACGACCTAGGTTAGGACACGACCTAGGTTAGGACACGACCTAGGTTAGGACACGACCTAGGTTAGGACACGACCTAGGTTAGGACACGACCTAGGTTAGGGCACGACCTAGGTTAGGACACGACCTAGGTTAGAAAACGACCTAGGTTAGGATATTACCTAAGTTAAGACACGACCTAGGTTAGGACATGACCTAGGTTAGGACACGACCTAGGTTAGGATATTACCTAGGTTAGGACACGACCTAGGTTAGGACATGACCTAGGTTAGTACACGAACTAGGTTGGGACATGACTTAGGTTAGGACCTAACCTATAGGTTAGTTCACGACCTAGGTTAGGATATTACCTAGGTTAGGACACAACTTAGGCTAGGACAAGATATGGGTTAGGACAAAAACTTGGTTATATTATGATCTACGTTAGGACTATAGGGTTATATCTACATGCTATTTTGTTGCATTCACCAACAATTTTTTAATTTAAGCTTCAAAATATATTAGCTATAAGGAGTTATAATATTATAATGACAAAATAAAGGTGATATAAGCATAGTGATAGTTACAGAAATGTAGTATGTATGTGAGTATGTGTTTAATATGATTAGGTTGTCTAATATGAAATACTAGTAAAGTTTGTTTCAGTTCATCCAATTGTGAGGATAAATATTGCCTCCATTATTGATGTGTGAGCATTTTCCAGTATTCGTCGAGGCTGTCCCAGATACAATTTCCAATGAATATGGAAGGGCGAAGGGAGGATGGAGACCAGAGTAGCTATGATGAGCGCAGCCATTTTCTGGTATGTGAGAATTGTGAGGGACCATGTGTTGAGCTCTAGGATGTACGAGGGGCCTGAATGTGGAGAAGTGGTCTGAGGAGGACGAAGAGGAGGAAACTTTCAGTTGGCCATTGCTGAGTGGGTAGTTAGAGGTTGTGCCAGGTAGACGAGAAAATGTGGCTTCTGCAGAGGAGAAGCTCACAGGATTTGTGGGCAGAGTCGATTTTGCACATCCATTAGGCACACACAGCATGGTATGATTGGTGATGGAGCCAACACAACTGGAGCTGGGTGTGGTTTGCATTCCACTACTACGAGTTGCACTGAAATCTAAATAGAATTAATTATTTTGGAAATAGTTTTAAGCAGTTATTGCTACAAATAATTGTGAATTGCTAATTTTTCTTGAATCTGCATACATAATACAGTTCAGTTCAAGTTTGAGTAGCTATATACTGATTACTTACAAGGCAACGGTTGTGTTGGTGGCATGAAATGGGCAGGTGTAAAAGGAATGTTGTTCAGCCAGTAAGGTGAGATCATGGACTTGTCCAATGGCTGACTCTCTTGGCTTGAGTGGACACCATTAGAGAAGAGAAACCGGGTTGTTGTCAATCTTTGTCAGTTCCATATATGCTGACACAGCAATAAAGGTAGAGTCTCTCAGCGGAATGCTAATTGAGTGACTTGAATGTGCTGGAGTCACCATTATTTCAAGGAAGTACTTGTGCATAGTGTGTAGGAGAATCTACAAATACAAAATATATACAAGAATAAATACTTCTCTTTTATCATGTAGCTACTCCATTTCTTACATTCCCATTTTTGGACTTGGGGAAGTGAGTTATTTTTACAGATGTGAAACTTATGGCCTTCTTCGTCCAGAACATCCCAGTGTTGGGTGAGTTTGGGTGCAGAAAAATTTGTCTGTCCTCATTCTGTACAATCTCTGACTCTCCAGTTGCAATCCACTTCGTGTTCGAGTATCGGTACCGCTGGTTGTCCGCTGATACAAACTTTAAAGAAAAGTTATATTCCTCATTAGGATTCAACCCTTTAATATTTAGTGTTAGAGCTGGAAACAGTCGTCTGCAGTAAAATAAATAAGTATGTCGTAAGATTTGTGTCTAGTGTTTAATAAATATAGCTAATGGCTAATAAATTTAAAAAAATATTACAAGAATCATGCACAATCTGTTCGTCCATGGCTACTCACCTTCCTGGTTTGGTCACTATCATTTCATTTCCTAGCTTAGAAAATGACCGCCATAGTTTGCCATTTTGTACTTCGATGCCTATGTTTGATCTCGTAGACTCGTAGTCTGCTCTGGAAAGCTGGCTACTGCACTCTGAGCTGTACGCACAGCCAAGGGCCTCTTGAAATCGTCAGGGAGAGTTTGACTAGCTCAGGGAGAGTTTGACTAGATGAGCTAGGCTCCTCTGACTCTATCCTCGAGTCCATAGCTGAATAACTTCTGATCGCTTGTTGTTGCTGCTTGTAGCACACTGACTGAGAGACTGAGCTGAGTAGTCCATTTTATAGCACCATCGTGTGAAGGATGGATGCCTTATAGCTAAGGTGCAAGATAATTCATAGATATAGCAACTCAACCTTTGTGGTCTCACTTGTTTGCTGTTTACAGCCTCAGAATTCTATTGCCTGAATAGGAATTGATCAAATTTCTTATTATGGGACATAATAGTAGATGCAATATGAATAAAAAGGATTGTTGGTCAGGATCTTATGTATGAATGAATAGGTGCTAAAAATGATCATTAGGCTGCAATTAATATAAGAGTAGCTAGATCAAGCAATTACTTCCTTGTGTACATTACTGTTAGTAAACTAAATAAAACATAAGAACAGATTAAAAAGAGACAGCTTTGTAAGCTCTTTGTTTAGGAGTGCAAATAGGTGGTCAGGTAGGATAAGTTGTATTAAATTGAAGTCTTGTGTTTCGAGTTATTTATATGCTCACGTGTACTTCTCTTGTATTCCTGGATTAAAAAAGCAACAATAAAATGTTCCAGTCTATTAACAAATTGTACAATTCAAATAACAGAATCACATTCCCAACTGTTGAGAAATCCATTCAAATTCTGAGGGCAGATCTGTTTTGTTTTTGTCAACTTGCTAACATTCAGGAAAACATAATTATTGTCTTCAGTCAGAACTCACACAAAACTACAACCTATGTTTCAAAACATCCGATAGTAGTCTATGTTAATTAAGGGGGGCTCTGTATTATTTTTTACAGTGATGTTTTTATATAATCTGAAAGCTTTTTTCCTACTCTTGAAACCAATTGTTTTATTATTTCGGTGAAATTATTCACATTTTTTTGTCATCAAAACTGCCATTTTTTTACAATAAAATTAATATAAATTCAAATATTTAGAAAATCGGATAGTTCACTTTGTAAACAAGATATTAAAGAATGTGTGTGTGAATTTCAAATGAAATAGGAAGGGTTTAGTTTGCAGGGGTGGGTAAGGGTTTTCTTGATGTTGCTGCCTTAGAATTTTGGTGGGTGTGGTTTTATGCCCATATTATTAGCTCATTTCGAAAAGTTTCAGATGGGCAATATTTTTGAGCTTCAAAGTTAAAAAATATGCATGATAGTAAAGTTATGACAAAAAAAGTAAAACCACAATTATATGATGAAGGCTTCCCCCTTAATTAATATTTATTATTATAATTATTATATTATTATTTATTACTTCAGGAAATCTCATCATCTAGAGAACGCACAAGTGAATTGTTTAGTTGGACAATTCATTTACTAAATACATTAGCCTTTTCACAAACAGCAGCATTTATTCGTTTATTTTTCATAGCTAATCAACAAAATTATTAGCCAGTTTAACAACATTATTTGGCAAGTTGGTCATGAGTCTCCATGGTTGTTTGTATTACTATGCACAAATGCTTCCTAAAAATAATTGTGGTTCCGGCACATTCAAGTCCCGCCTCCATTACTGTTTCCCTGTGAGACATTGTCCTTATTATCGTGTCGGCATACCAAAATATGGAACTAGATTTAAGAAGACCTCCTATGGTGTCCACTCAAGCCAGGAGAGTCCGCCATTGGAGAGGTCTATGATGACAACTTACTGGCAGAACATTCCTTTTCCACCTGCCCAGTTCATGTCGTCACCAACAAAACTCTTGTATCGATCTTCGCATATGGAGTTAAAATCATCCTTACAATGAGATGAATGAAATGAATTAGTACTGCATATTACACAACATTCATATTAAACACATACATACTCTATTCCTGTTACTATATATTTTTAAAAGCTACCTTTTGTAAGCATAATATTATTATTTTGATTCTTGAACTCAGAATTGATAGAAGAGTAGCTAATAACAAAATAGGGTGTACCAGTCAGGCCCGTAGCCAGAGGTTCGCATTGGGGGGTTCGGATTTTAAGACGCAAAAAGCCACACTTACTTTTGTTTCCTCGTTAATTCTTTTACAATACTAAAAAACAAAAGATAAGTGCACTAAAGCTTATAATTTGTTCTAGGTATTCTACTTCAAAACTATAATCTGTTGATATTCGAGAGAAAAGCGGTATTATTCTCATGTAACCAATACAGTGCATCGTTAATACGCCTTATTCGTACACTACAAGTTATTTAATAGTACAGCGTGTAAACTGCCAGTTCAAATTGTATTGGAAAAATAGCTATAACTAAGTGAAATAGCACGGGACAAAGTGAAATGCCACCGTAGCTTAATAAGAGTAAGTGCACAAGCATGCAGCTCTAGCCTTGGAATTGTACAGTTGTAGTTTCTAGTTGGAGACGTCATTTTTTAGAGCAGAAGCTATACCCTTTTTAGACCGTCCTTTTTAGACGTGATTAAAACTCTGGCAGAGTTTTTTCAACAGATTAGGAGGAGCCATCTATTAAAGCAAAATTCAAGAGAAAGTTTATCCTGAAGTATAGAGATAGTGACTGCATTATACATAGTAGCCACACTGTAAATGATCTTTAGCTTACTGTAGTCTCGTGCAATTTTTATAAAGCTGGCCTACTATTAACGGGTAACCGTGCTATTCAGGATTAATAGCACGAACAACGTGATTAAAATAACACGAGGCAAATCGGAGTGCTATTTCAGTAGCTTTGCGAGCGCTACTGATCCCTTATAGCACAGGTTACCCGTGCTATCACTCGCTAATAGTAGGCCTGTTTTTATTTTTATTTTTATCATTTGCAGTGTAGCTACAATTATCTGTGCATTTCAGGTTTAACTTTCTCAGATACTTCCGGATGGCTCCCTTTCTAATCTGTTGAAAAAATTCCGTTGCTTGTGCTATTAATATTGAATCGCACGCTTATCGGTGCTATTACTCTTACTAATTAATAAGTGCATTACGTTATTTGCAGCGAAATTTTGTATCCAAGGAGATGAATGTTTATTAGGTCACTTGGACTCACACTAGGCCAGAAATAGCAGATAATTCAAGCGCTGCACTGTAAAAATTATAGGGTGAAAACCCACCAAATTTACACCAAACTGGTGGTGTGAATGCCCACCACCTATGCATAGTGTGTCCTTCACACTTTCTTCCTAGTGTGAATGCACACTTATAGTGTGAAATTCACACTCAATAGAATAGCATGGACCCTTTACCGAACATTAATTATATTCATGTGCGGGCAAAAACCAATGCTATTATCATTGTAATCTACCTTATAAATGTTTTGTACACTTGTGTGCTAGATAAGAGAGTTGACTAAGATTTTAGTCATCTGATTAATGAGATCTGGGATTACACCAATCTCTTTTTGGAAAAAAATGTTGATATGTAATACTAGAATCAATGTAACTTACAATAATTCAGCATCAATGTAAGTATGAGTTCATGGTGATTATGGTGAGAATTCACACTAAATTTGGTGTGTACTTCACACCCAAACGATGAGGTGTGTGCATCACACCATATTTTGGTGTGACTATTGTTACAAGTGATTCACGCTTAATTTGGTGTGAAATACACACCTTTTGGTTTACAGTGTGGTCAGCACGATTGAACAGATGATGATATTCCAATAGTTATATGTGGGGTGTGGCTAAAATATTTACTTCCGGTCACTCTAAAGGTGGGTTCGACCAAACCCCTCGAACCCCCCCCCCCCCTGGCTACGGGTATGCACCTATTGCCACACAGCAAGAAATAGATTGTAGAAATACACTTATGGGTATTTTGATAATTACATCAGCAGAAGTCTCATATGGAATGGGAATGATGCACTTGATTTAAATATATTGTACTCAGTTTAATTTAGCAGCAATATCTACATTCTTTAACTATCATAGTCATTCATGTAAATGTTAAAGCTACCTGACCAACAACACGCTTAAAGAATAGGAGTGACTGTGTGTGCAGCACAACCTCAGGAGAGCATTACAACTCATGTAGCAAGCCACTTGTTTATTACAGAATCCATTCCCTATTCATACACATGACAGTTCTTTGGAAACCTGAGGATGCATTAAGCAGATTACTACTTCATATGGATTTTAATTTCAGAAGTTGAGTAAAATATTGTATGATTGTTGCTTGCAGTACATGTAGGGAGTGTAGCCATGTGTGTATCAAAATACGTGTATAAATGTGTGAGTTTTGCATATGACATTTGGCAAAAACTTGACAAGTTTCTGTGCTAGCTGTTATCGAAAAAGTGTCATATAAGGTTTTGTCATCACCTACTCTGGCTCTTTGCTGCTTATATTTTTATCCCACATTAGCATTATTGGCTGCAAATTGCTATGGAAACTAGAACTAGATTGCGCCACTCAATGACAATAGCAACAAATAGTCCATAACTATATCTATAGCAGACAATGGGAAAACACTTATATGTAGCCTGTAAGTATCTTAGTCAGCAGAAACAGTCCTATGGAGTGATAAACACTACTTCCAGTGTACAGTTCGTCAACCTGCTGCTTAAATTATCACTAGTGATTCTGAACATTAAAGCTACCCATACATATCAGCTGTACGTCCATTAGAGGGGGTGATCATGTGTGTGGCCTAGCTTCAGGTGATTAATAAATATAACCCATTTAGCTAGCTGCCTGGTACTGGGGAAGCAATTCCCTGTGTATGCATGTGACAATTGTTAGGGAACCAAAGTGTCCATCCAACAGTTGTGTGGTGCTTCTGAGTGCTTTTATGCTATGGGTGGGCTGGTGGTTGGCTAAGTTATGTAACGGTACATGTGTAAAATGTTTGAGGGTGATAATTAGTTTTAAAATTAGTTACCAATATTCATGAATATACCTGAAGTAGCTACCCTTTAGGATTACAATTACTTACTATAAGCAATTTTTCTAAATACTCGTGTTGTTATGAACATGTGCCAGCAACCCATAGACCAATGGGTACTGTACTATTGTTGCCCTTTGGATTTGGTCTGATTATGTGCTAAATGCCCATTTTGACTTGTTTAAATGTTCATGAATTAATATCTAGAATTGATAATTAGGTAACTCAAGTAATATATATGATAGCTAGCTAGCTACTGTAGCTAAGTATGTTGTGGAAGTAGCTAAATAAAGTTGGTGCATATGTTTACAAAAAAAAATTTTAATTTAAAGACGGTTCTTGATTATTAGGTCCTTCAAGATTCTCATAATCTTCACGTGATACTTCGCCATTGGATGACTGGTTTCTCAAATGCCTTTCAACAACTTTCCCAATTATTAGTGTCAGGATTGGAACAGGAAGTGAGAGTACAATACTTCCTATATCAGATCCAGTGAGCCCATGTTGACTAAGGTCAACAAATATTAAGGGAAAACTTACGACGACTGTGATAATACAAAGAAAGAAAAATATTATTAGAAAAAAATTTAAATATGCAAAAATACAATATACATGGTGCTTCTTGCTATAGCAAGAATAAAAATTATGTAATATCAATGTCATAGCAAAAATTAAAGTAAGTATAACACTCAGATAGTGTGATGGCTGCAATAGTCTGAGCCGGAGCAATGGCTACGAAATACAAAGACACAATGAAACAGTTGCACGTGCGATGAATAAACCAAAGAATATTACATATGCCATAACTCAAAATAATATGAGTATACCACTTGAACCGAGGCCAAAAATCTGACACACACCTGAGGACATGAGAAAACTCAACAAATGAAATAAACGCTATAAAACCCATAAATAATATATTGAAAGGAGTATTGCGAGCATGGTTACCATCATAAATTATAATTAAAATCTCACATATAATAAAAATATGGTTAACAAAAAGTAAAATTATAGCTGTTGCGATAATTAAACATACAGTTACAGGTTTAGAAATCCCCATATATATCTGAAAATAAGTTGTGTTATTTCGAGTTAATTGTTTCAAAATGTACAGGAAACCAAATGCTATCAAAAAATACACAGAAACTGTTACCATCACAAGTAGAGCTGCATGTGCTGATGGAAAAACAGTAGGATCAAAATCTTCATAATCTTCAAAATAACATGGTCTACGTACAGTTAAAGGTTCCTTTTCAGTTCCAGACATGACACATGTAGAGAGCTTGGGCATCGAATAATATTTGGACTATATTACATGATAAAACATAGCTAATATCTAGCTAACTGGTTTTTCCTTTATTGGATGAGTAGAAAAGGTGCAAACTTGGCATGTTTATAATATTAAACAAATTTAGGAGTATTTATTATTAATACTATTTGATCCAATTTTAATGAAGTAGCTAGCGAGTACTTATTTTGGACACCAAATTGTAACAAAATATTTTCCTGTCTCCTCTCTAACATTGGTAGTAGCCCCCAAACTGTACAATTCTCATATTTGCAGCAACTGATGCAATTTTTATTACCACACGGTTAAATACACACAAACAAGAAATCAATATAACCACAAAAATAAGTGTTGAGTCTGACTAGTCATGACAAGGGTTAATCGTTGTGTATAATAACTGTTACACATTAATACACAAAAGTTACTATATTCATCAAAATATGCGTAGCTAGTTCATATACAGTGAACACCACATCAATTCATTTGTAAGCCCATGATATCACTGATGAGAAACTGATTGCTAGCTCTACAGAAACTAATTGCGATATCAACCTCCCAGTGATTATTTCCTTGCCCTTCCCTCTACTCTTTAAAAGATCTAACAACTTTGAAATACCAGTTTAATAGGCTTACCCAAGACAGCAGCAAAGACAGTGTATTTAGTAATTCTTCTTCATTTGGATTATTTTGGAGCTGAGTAATAGTCATTCGAATATTAATACATGGTTTTGAATAATTATCATAGTTGTATAATGGTAAAACAGGACTCAATAAGATGACCAGAATAAAGAAAAAAGTGTTGTCTATATTGGCAATGATACTTCGTTTATTCATTATGTAACTGGATAGAGACATAAAATCAGGTGTCATTAAAAATTCATCTGAGAAGGAACAATGATACTTCGTTTATTCATTATGTAACTGGATAGAGACATAAAATCAGGTGTCATTAAAAATTCATCTGAGAAGGAACACACCGTTCCATCTATGTTAGTATCACAAGTACCAACCAGGACATGTTGCACCAGTATCATTTCTTCTTTGAAAAACATTGCTATCATTAAGTTGATGAAACGCTGGTGGTATGAAAGTATCATTAGAAGTATTATTAATGTGAAGTACTCGAAAATCACTTCCGCAGACTACTATCATAAAAATTGATTACTGTTTCTTGTTTTTTGAGAGTAATACAATTGCTGAAGTTGAAATAAATTTTCTTCTGTATGCAGAGTCAATTTTGTAAGACAAGCATCTTCAAGCAATGCATAGCTAGGTTAAGACACATCCTATATCATGACTATATTCAGGAGAAAAAAAAGATGTAGTTTATAACATTAGTATGAGGAAGTGTTATAAGAGTGTTCTTATTACATTATTATAACTATGTTATAAGTAATTGTAAATATCCTATTATATTGTGCATTTTTCACAGTGTAAAATATAGGGTGGGCACTTTTTAAGGCAAACAACAATCGTGGTTTTACAGGGTGAGCCCTGATGGCATGGCGGAGGCGTTTTGTCGTCCTAGAGGACTGCGCGCCTCCTCACCGGAACCTGCGCACTAGGGTGAACACTCCTCGGACGTTAACTTAGGCCATGAGCCAGACCCCCAGATTTTGGCTATCAGTACCATTTGGGGTGAAATTTTTGAGAAGGTATATACCCCTAGAGTTGGAAAATGCATGATAGCATCGTAGCCACGGTAGCTTGTGGTTTTTATGCACCCAAATTGTAACGGACTTCACATAACCGATAAACACATAGTGCTCATATTGTACACATTGTACCTGTCAATGAAACACTCATACTGACAAAATGTTGCCACACCACTTCTACAAGTGTGGTTGCCAAAACCACTCCCACAAGATATTGCTGAGTCATCAAGTAGAGCACATGGTTGATTCTTTTAAGAGCCATTTTAGAAGATGAAGTGAAGACCAACTACAGCCAAGCTAACATCTATAGAGAAGGTAACAATTTTAGCTAGCTTGGTCAAGCAACTAATAGCTAACGGACTACTAGCTTTGATAGTGTGTGAATCATGATTGATTGTGTTTTTAGGCTATTCAGTATTGTCTTTTTGGTAAAGAATGGAAAGGACCACAGCAAAAGAGCAGTGTATCATACACCAGACCATAACTACAGAAGATGATGACCATTTAGTCAGTCCACAAAAGTACAATTCATGGCTAACATTGTTAGAGGCGGCCAAAGTGAGAAATTATAGACCTGTCTTGAATGTTGCAGAGCAAGTTGGGGAGGGTGAAGTTCCTAAAATCTTCTATCACAGGAAATGCAGAAGCATTTTCTCTATGAAAAGAGATTTAGAAACTATTAAGAGGCAAAGAGAGGCAAGTTTTAGTGATGATATGCTTAGCATTGAGGCTGGCTGTATTTCAAAGAGGCCATGTAGGAGGTCAACATCAGAATCCAGGGTATACAAGGCTATCTGCATTTTTTGTAATAAGGATAGGTTCCTTAAGGGGTCTAAGTCACGTGAAAAGCTCACACAAGCTGTTCAACTGAGAGCAGACAAAACACTCCGGGAATGTGCAATCCAAAAGGGAGATGAAAAAATTATAGGTATAACAAGCAGAGATATAGTTGCTGCAGAGGCGCATTACCATCTTTCTTGCTACAAAAAGTACACCAAACTCAAAACCAAGGGCAAAGATAATGAGAAGGAGGAGATGAATCGTATCAAGTTATTGACAGAGAAGCTTTTGTAGAACTTTTCAAGTACATACGCACTAAAATCATTCCCAACAAAGAGATAGTATCAAATATAACTCCCCCGTCCTGCTTGACTCAAACTTGGATGAACTTGCGGTTTTATGTATGGTAGATTCATTGCTCAGTACATATGATCATGTTTTTTTTCCTCCATCTTCTCGTGAGAACTACAGCTAGCGGATAGGTGTTCTTGTAGGATGGAGCATAGGGATTAAAAACTGAGATGTGGTGGGTAGACTAAATACTAGCAAGAAGTTGTAGTCTACCTGGGACAGAAGCTCATGTTTTCATACATGGCACAACGCTCACATCAAGTGCGACACTATTCTTTAGACAGAAAAATCATAAAAATTGCTTCTCTTGTCCTCTCTTCTCTTCTCTCCCCTCCCCCCACTCTCTCTTTTCTTTTCTTTTCTTCTCTCTCTCTTCCTTCTCCTCTCTTCTATTTTACCCCCTCCTGCTTCCCCCGTTCTTCCTCCATTCTTTTCTACCTGTTCCTTCTTCTATCACATCACATTCTCCTTTGCATTATTTTGTTGCCATACTCTTTATTTCTGGGATTGTCCATTGTCTACCAAATTGTGTTGTGGTATGCTGATGAGATCAAACAAGAGCAAAACAATCTCCTGATTGTTAATTAAAAAATAGTAGTAGTGGTAGTAGCAGTAGATGTAGTAGTAGCAGTAGATGTAGTAGTAGTAGTAGCGGCAGTAGTAGCAGTACAGCAGCAGCAGTGACAGTAGCGGCAGTAGTAGCAGTACAGCAGCAGCAGTGACAGTAGTGGTGGTAGTAAACAGGATGATGATGATGATGATGATGATGATGATGATGATGATGATGATGATGAGTAATAAAAAAAACCCAGTAATTACAAATAATTGAATAGCAATGATAATGGTAATAAGAATAATGGCAAATATTAAAATAAAATAAAAAATGGCGGCAACGAATGTCACTCTCTGTTCAGTTTGTCTCCGAAGAGTAACTTTGACCAGTGCAGGTAAGTAAGGGCTCACGGCCCAATTGGTAGGAGTTGCCAAGGGGCTGGAATTCAATAAAGGGATCTTTTGGGTCCCCTACTATTCTGTCTGACAATCATCAGCGCAATAAGCAGCTGAGGTCTGAACTCTGCATTATGTATATAGATGACATATCTTTAGGCAGATTTTGTGCTGACATTTTACGTGATCTTAGAGTGCAGAAGAGCTTGGGCTTGTTTTAAATAATGACAAATCGGAGATAAATACCAGCAACCATACTACTTTAGGATCCATTTGTACTTGTCTTCCAGGAGCAACAGTTGTTTTCCCTTCCAGTGCCACCTTATTGAGGTCCACTTTGGGTGATGTCAATTTTATACTACTGCCATAGCACAGAAAATTGAAGATTTGGAGATGGTGGGGGAGAGGTTGAAGTATCTGACATCTCATGACTCCCTTGCATTACTACATAACTCACTGGCCATTCCCAAACTCCAATATCTGCTTCGTACTGTGGGGCAACCCCTACAAGTAACAAGGAGTGAACCATGGAAACCAGACAGTGAACATGGAAACCAGAACACAGCAAGTCTAAGTGTAGAGCACCTATAAACATGAATCATTTATTCTTTCTTTTGTGTCACCTCATCCTCATGTAGGCAGGCAGCCAGAGACTATTTAAAGCTATTCATTTCTTTTGGGAATTCTTTTCTACGAAAACTTTGGTTGCTAAAGAAGTGGTTGATCTAAGGTACATTAGTATCAAGCTTATCTTAACCAGCCCGCAAGGCAGCCATCCAAGAGTTCCACAGGTGGCAGCGAGACTTACTCAAGGGAACAGGAGAGCTAGCCCAAGTCTTTGGATGCGTTGCAGTCATCCTGGCCCCTCACGTACATCTCCTTGTTTTAAGTCCTCCACCCTACAGCACTATGACTACGTATTGAGGTCTATTGTGAGCAGTTTTGTCAACATCCATCTCTATAGTGAAGATCCCTCTTGGACTCGAGCTACTCTGCCAGTGGATTTGGGTGGTCTTGGAATATGTAGTGCTGTTAGTATTGCCCCATCTGCTTTTCTTGCCTCCAGTAATGCTTCTGCTGACTTGGTTTGAGCCATTCTTCCATCAAATCTTGTGTCCCTTCCAGTACCAGAGATAGAATAAGCTCTCGGAATATGGTCCCAGGGGCATAACCAACAAAGACCAGAAGGTGTAACAGCATGCAAAAGTCATGGGACCACATAAGCTCACATGAGGTGGCGAAACGACTTCTGGAAGAGGCAAGAGATGAAGTGAGCAGGGCTGTTTTGCGCATGCGCTAAATATAGTAAGCAATCAGTTGACTGCAATGAGTCAGTATGATTTTGATTGTTTCATTAGGTACCTATAAAATAATCACTAGTGTGATCGGTGCCTATATTCAGACTGCTCATTGCATTTATTAGTACATTGCATAAACGTTTAAACTTATAATTATTACTCCATCTATTTTCAACCAGAACGAACCTGAAAGACTATCAAAGTAAGCAAGCAGTTGTCAGTAATGTGTCTGCCAGACTAGACAGCAGCAAGGAGTAGCTACCAAAGAGCAGCGAGTAAGAAATTGCATGTAGTTAAGAAGTTAATATTACGAGAGTAGAGGAATGGCAAGGTCCGATATGGAGTTCTCAGCACCTCAGAGAGAATAGTTGCGGTGACCTGAGAATAATAATATTGCGTTGCTGGCAGCCACTTTATCTCGGGTGGGGGCAGCAGTTAACAGAGGTAGCTTACTAAATGTGGTGCTCTCAACCGCCTTCAAAAATGTTTAGCTTAGTCCAAGTAGCATATAGCTATGATGTATACCCAGGGGAGGGGGGGGGGGGGGGGGGGGGGGGGGGGGGGGGGGGCCAGCGCCCCTACCCCTTTTTAAACAGTTTTTTTTTTAATTATAAGTATAAATACCAATACAGACAATGTTATAGTTTAGCTATATTTGAACTGCATGCTGACTTATGCTCTTCACTCATAAATTAATATTATACAATCAATTAAAATTTTTGCGAGTGTTGACCTAAATAAATTTGGACCCCTCTAGCGCTGGATCCACCCCTGCTACACTACTAGTCTGGCAGAGCCAGCCCCATGTAGCCAGCATGGGAGGGGGGGGGGGGCGTGGGAGAGCTTCTTTGAACTAACACATGCTAAGCTGAGTTACCAACCCTAGTAGCTTATAGCTGTATTTTCATTTTAAAATAAATTAGCCTGCTCATGAAATATCTAGCCATATCACACTTGACTCGTGTAATAAAATGAATAATTTTGCATTATATACATAATGTCAATCTCCTGCTGCAACATAATATATCATTTCTGTCTCTGTAGTGAGTTTAACACTTTCAAGCAACTGTTGGGAAGGTGAAAGTACATCATGTTTCGCTCCAGTATAATGTCAGAGAACTCATCTTGAGCTGTCCAGTGGGCCTGATATTTTGTTCTTCCAAACAGATACTTTGGTCTGAGTAAAAAAAAAAAAAAGCTAGTAGATGTGACAGAAAATTAAAGTTATAGCAATTTTTCTCAGTTTTAAATCATTGAAAGAATATTTAGTATTTATTGATTGAATTTTAATGTAATGATTCATAGGGGATGGCATAACTTTATAGACTTCATTAAGACACTATAGTGAATATTGAGTTCCAGCCAGTACGCTATTGATGAATCTTAAATATAGTTTCAAAAATATTGTATCATAGCAGTCTGTATGTATTTTAAAGATAGAAGTTTATTTTGTTTCAGCATACCACACATTTCAATATAGCGTTGCTGTAAAAACCAACTCAACTTTAAGAAATTAGCTATAATGGAAAACAAAAGTATGCTTGTAAACTTAATTTAGGATCATATTTGAGTATTTATATACCTTTCAGTAATATGCATAATTTTTCCAGGAAGATAAAGTTGGTTTTGATTAGAAAGTGGAATCCTTTTTTCTCCAGTGATTGGGTCTCTGGAATGATGCATTCTTGAATCATCTATTATATTCTGTAATTCTTCCTATATACAAGTGCATTAAAACAAGTTAGGATAACACTGACACAGCTTCACCTGATGATGACAGAATGACAGAGCAACATGATTTAAAACATTGCATACACAGCTAGATGCATAGACCAATATAGCTATTTTTATATCCTTTTATTTTCACTTTATTCTATAACCAATTAGATTTGTGAATGTGGACATGATTATATCTACTCTGACCTTATAATCACTATGTGTACTGGTAGACTCATTCACAATGCAAGATTGGAATAGGCTCTCTTAGCTACCTAGTTGTGGGAGGATAATACAGTGAGCAGAGTAAATCACATGGCCACCTGGCTTATACAGCAAGACACTCTCTGACTTCCCACATGCTATTTCCTATAAGAATATTTTAAACTTTCTGACAGACAATTAGGTGATTATATGAACAGACAAAGAGGTGGACACTTGCCAGCCAATGAGAATAAGACAAAATAAAAGGCTACATACTCTATCTGATATTTCATTACATTGGAATGCTATATAAACAATAATATAACATTAATAAGATTTAATTTTACTTGTAATACCTCCTAGAATGTCAAATTACCTCATCAGGCTTCACATTTAGTGACAACTCTTGGTCAATTAGTATATCAGTGATAGATCTTCGTTTCGGAATAGCAGGTATGCATCTTTTACAGCAACCCATTCGAAAATATAAAGTGCTCATTATAATCTTGTACTATATATAACAAAGGACAAAAGACCACAGGTAAAAAAAGCCAGTTAGCTGGCAACATGCACTAAGACAGCATCATTATGTGTGAGAAATCTAGGAATAATTATTTGCATATGAACACCTGTATTGCCTTACTTTTGGTAAATTTGAAACTTCTAAGTTGTACAATGTTTTCAGGCTGAGCTGTTCAAAACTTTCCAATGTTAACCTACAGGAATGTAATTTACAGCCATTAGAAAAATACCAACTAGCTAGTGAACAACTAAACTATCACTACAACTGGTAGCATAATGAGGACTAATTTGTAAAGTTAAGATCAGTAAAAAATAACTGCATTGAGTTGATGTGAGTTTGCATAAATACTTAGATGTACACAGTGGCACTTGATGTACTAACTTATGAAAATTAGGAATACCATAGTTATGTGGTATTTTATCCATCCTTGTTATCCTCTACCACTTGTTTCAGTTATATCAGTCTCCCTCTGCCTGCTTTATTTCTTCCTGAGCTCATGAAATCATCACACAACTGATGCTTTGTCACCTACCCTTTCCTCTCTCAGTTCTTTCTTCTTGAGCCATGGATGCCCTTCTCCTCCTTTGGGGCGGGGGGGGGGGGGGGGGGTGGGAGAGAGGGAACGGGGGGGAGTTGTGGGCGGCAAGATATTCAATTAGCTACAGTATATAAATGTGAGTAACTGGTAATTAAATTCTCTGACTCTACAACTGACACGAGCAATGCAGTTGGACAGTATAAGTGAACATATGCACGAATGCCCCATTTTCATCATCTTGATTTTGCAGAGTTCAACAACATTTCTAGTCTTGATTGTATCTATAGTTATCACTGAACAAATAGAACAGATAGAGCAAATATTACTTGTTTTATACTGGTACCGGTTTTATTTGTTGAAAATTGAATTTTTTACAAAATTATGACAAAGTATTTGCTATAATTGACCATATTTATTCATATTGTTCAATTTAAAAATAACGTGAATAAATAAATTTGGTAGTTGTGTAGCTTTCTTGATTAGCTCTCTTGACACTTAGGCAGAAAAAAAAGATAGGATTAATTACTAGAGCGTGACCTGTAATTATGATCATTAGGATCATAACTTGTATGTCAGTAACAATGACGATAATGGCAATTCATGAATAATCCATTTGCTTGGCCTGGTTGGTAAAGTGTTGTCACAAACTGGGCCAAGGAAATGATGACTATTGTAGCTAAAATAAATGAAATTGACAAGGATAGGACAGCGGAAGTTGAAAATTGTTCAAAAGGGAAAGCAGTAGTTTTACAAAGCTTAAGTCCACAATCATACATAGAAACTGGAAGAGATAGACTACCCACACCACAGTTCACAGATAACATGACTTCGAATGTCTTCCCCTGTCCATTAACCATTACCTTTTTTTTTTATTGTTAATTGAATTACTAGAACTTATTAATCCCAATTGGTTGCACGCAAAATGAGGACAGCAATCTAGTTTGAGGGATTTAAAGTACCTACGGATGTCTATATTTGACTTTTTATTTTCACACTTTACCTTGATATGATGTCATTTTGAAAAACCACACTTGTGATGATATCACGTGATTCTAAAACTGCTGGACCACTAAAAAAAGATTATTTAATTTGAATACAATTCACAATAATCAAGGAGTTTAACTCAAACAATTATACTTGTAATTTCTAATAATATTATATAATAATACATCTTTTCAATTAATAAAATATCAATGTTATGTCAATATAACCTACATAAAGAAAGCAGAACCAGCCAAGCACAAACTTTTAGTATAAGGAGTATTTTTGTGTGTTCATTTATCTCACTCTGAGACAGTATTTATCTGCACTTGTGCACACAATAAAGTAATTAAATTTAACATTACTTGATCACACATCCAGGTGGAGCATATGCAAAGCAGTGTAAATGCTTGTAATTTGATTTCATCATTAATGCAAGGAGAGCAGCAGTTCCTCCCCCAGTCGAGTGGCCACAGATAGCAAGCCTATAATTCTAGTATGTATAATTGTATGAGTGATAATATGTATTATTAAATGATTAAAACTATAACTTGTTCTAACTGGAATATTGTTAGAAAAATTAATAAGTTTAATTAGTAAATGGAGATTATCATTTCACTTTGTGGCTGATGACAAAATATGGGAATTTGTATTGACTGTTCAATTTTCATTTGAAATGGTAATTCCAGTTCAACATTGACACAACATATGTGGTGTGCTTTATGATGAGTGAGATAGCCTATATAATAGCAGGATTATATTCACTAATATACACCTACATAGTATCATTCAAAATATTCTTATTCCATTTTTTTTCCATGTATGAGTGATGAGCTAAGGAATAGAAAACACACTATGATAGCTGCAGCTATTTCTTTGCAAACTTGTTATTCATCACCTCTAGTATTTTGAAGCTCAAGTATGTATTGTTAGCTCAACACACTAAAGCCGATGTATTCTCATTTACAAGCATACTTTATAAGTCAAAGTATATACTTCTTTCAACTACAAACTGAAACTAAAATGCACTTACCTTTTGACGGCCAGTGAACAGCTCACTAATGACACCTGAAGTGTAAGGGTACTCAATTTTTTATGACATGCTAAAATTAGAAGTGTAGCTACTCTTATCTGAATGACACTGAAGATGATAGAGTCAATTCCTCTCAATCACATGCACTACTATTAAGCCACACATATGTCTATATATTCGCTTATATACAACAAGTAGTATCTGGTTTCTCACTTGCAACTTGTTTTGTACTCACTGGGTGTGATTGAAATGCTTCTTCAAGAATCATTTTTTCATTAAGTGTTTCTAATATCGCAATAGCAGAATTCATCATACCCTAAAACATACAAGCAAACAAATAAACAAATATACCTACATACATACATACATACATACATACATGCATGTACCATGGTACATTGAAACTGTCCGATCAAATTGCTCAATTCGTGGTCAATATGCTTGATACCCACCTCTTAGGAGGTTATTAAATGAATTATTCAATCAACATTTTGTTTTTACTTATTGTTTATAGCTTAGAGCCACTGTACAAGTCGGTTGCACCACTCCGTATTCGGTCGGTATGGGATTTACACTATCCTTAGGCCTTTGGCCCTCGGTTGTATAAATCCCGTACCATCCTTCATGTCGTGGTGAGAACTATACATACATACATACACATACATACATACACATAATATACATACATACACATACATACATACATACACATACATACATACATACATACATACACATACATACATACACATACATACATACACATACATACATACATACATACACATACATACATACATACATACACATACATACACACACATACATACATACATACATACATACATACATACACATACATACACACACATACATACATACATACATACATACATACATACATACATACATACATAATACTTACATTATGTCCATAGATAGTTTCAGTTTTCTTTCTTGTAATATAATCGTCTGCTACAGTTGGTCTAGCAGTCAGGTAGGTCACTAATCCCTAAGATTGAAAACATTGTTAAATTACTATGTCAAATAGCTAGATTAAAGTCAATGAGAACATAATGTTGTGAGGAGTATTTTTCCTGGGTTGTGTTTAAGAACATAGCTGGTGTAGTTTGTGTATTGTGACAGAAGGGCCTTGAATCCTTTAGGGACACTGTCACACTACATATAGCAGTGTCCCTATCTTGAGAGCAGACATACTATATGAGTGTCTACAATTGTGCTAGCTATTTAAGAATGGTAGCTATGTTTTAAATTAGTACAGTTTTGAATTCTTTTGCGGTGCAGTTAAAACTTGAAAACTTACTGGAGTTTCATTTCTATTTGAGTTAGTGGCGGTGGTAACTCAATGCGCTCTTTGTCGTGGTTATAAGCTATACAGCAGTATTTACTTGAAAATTCATTGACCACTAGACTAACATGATATATATACAGAACTCATAGTATACAACTTCGCTGAATAAAGTGTTAATAGCAAGAATGTAAATGAAACTATTCAAATTGTGATGCCATTTTTGCTGATGCACACTGCTAATTTGATATTAGCACCTCAATTTATTCTAATATACTCAACATAAAATCAGTAACTACATACAATTACAGGCTTTGATATCTGTGCATTGATTTATTACGGATGGGACGAATCTTTTTATACAGTGTTAATGAACAGATTGAACTGAGATGATGTAGTGTATGCCTCGTAACAGACAGGTTACTGCATCTGGGGGAACTAATGCATTTTGGGGTCCTGATGTTTCTAAGACTGTTGCATCTCAAGTGCAGCTTGAGATGCAACAGTCGTAGAATAAATTGAGGTGCTAGTATCAAATTAGCAGTGTGCATCAGCAAAAATGGCATCACAATTTGAATAGTTTCATTTACATTCTTGCTATATAATACACAGTATTATATGGACAGTCCGCTCAAATCTATCTTCCCTGATATTGTCATGTTTCACTGTACTTGCTCACAATTACTGTTCTGGCTTAAGAGTTGGCCTCTCCTTCTAAGAAAAAAACGCAATTTATTTCCTAAACAGAGTATACAGGAGAGTTAACGACCAGTTCATTGTTGAGTAAACTACATAGCTAATGATTATTATAATAAAAAAATGGTTAAATAGTGGACCTACCTTCAAGGACAAGTTTCCTCTTACTGCTATTACTACTGTTTTTCTATCATGGTTGTATGCCACATAGAAAGCTTGAGAGCCCTACAAATAATGTAGTAAACAGGCACACAGTACTCAGTGATACTCAACATGTTCAATAGAGTACAGTTAACACTAAATTGGTTATAAATATTCAATACACAAAGCAGCTATAGATTGAATTTATGCAGAGCATTGTATAGAGACAGGTAGATAATTGAAGTTTATATTTATCATGAGGCACAGAAAATATAAAATAAAGGGAATGTCATCTAGCAAAGCCATATTTAGCCCTCAGTATGCAAGATAAAGGCTAATATTAATTTCTCAGTATGTGATTCCCTTTGCATACTTTACACAAGCTAGATAATAGAAACATGTGTATTAAACTCTGAGATAATAGCATTTAATTATTCCTAGACCTGCACTGCTGTGTACTAACTATGATTGTTACACAAGGTAATCATCAGTTTGAGCCACAATTGTTGGCTTGTCAAAATGGTTGTCATTTTTCGAAGTCGTTTTGTCACTAGTTGAAATGACTTCAAATGATCATTATTATTCAGATACGCTCCATGCACTATTTCTTGAAAATTTAACTGTGAAATACAAGCCTGAAATAACTTGAATGTTATTAAAACCAGGAGTGAACTTGTGGTAGTAATAGTTTGCAGCAAAGCAAGGTCACATTTATTTCTGATTACCACTTGAGTAGATTTTTGGCGAACTTTAATATATACGCTAATAATGTTCGTGTTGAATAAACTAACCTTATTGGCCAATGAAACATATATGAAGTCATTCATGTCAATCTCAGCAGTTTCAGCCATGGACTGGACAGAACTTTTACAGCATCCCTTCAGCATTGAACAACACGGACTTGAACTGAAAAATGACAGAATGAATTCATACAATTCCATCAACTATATCGAGATCATAGTAATGGCAATATGAAGTATAAAAATCATGGCTATTCAATACATCCAAATATTAGTAATTAAAGTACACTTATTTTAAAACAAACATTTAAATAGAAAGATTGTGATGTCACAGTAATATTTTGTTTGGAAGAAGAGGTGACAGACATAATTAAAAAAAAGTTATTCAAATTTAGATAGGTAGCAATTCAATTATTACTACTTGTAGCGAAATGCCATTTATGAACATGATGTGTGTGTGACAACTTTTTTTTGTTACAAAATCTCACCTGGTACCACTGATGCAAGATAAACATGCAGGCAAACAAACTTCTCCTCTGCATGTACATGTTTTACCTCCGTATGCTGCAACTGCATACTTGGCATACTGAGCTATTTTACCAAAATGTTTCCGGGTAGCCTATAATTGAAGTCAACAATAGCAACAAATTAATGCATAACATGAGGCTGTTTATTAATGCTATCATAAATATTACTGGTTTCTGAAATTCAACTTCTTTTCTTGTAATAGATGATTCATAATAGACCTGCAAATGGAAAAAATAATAGTACCATTTAAAAACTTAACTGAATTCAACCTTGTCATTCGTAAGTGCCCACACTCATCTCCCCACCCACCTTCCCCACACTATCTTCTGTAATCCACCTCTGCAACCATTACTGGAAGGAGGGGATTGGTAATGTGAAGGAGCCTCTCTTCAAGCCAATGCTTGGTACCAGGTCCTACACCACTGCTGCTAGCTGCTACCAATGCTAGATATTGCTAACACACTCAGTACCCATCATTGTTAATATATCCTTGCTAGTCCCTGCTAATACATCTTCTAGCACATCCTTGCTAGCCTCTGCCAGAACCTCCTGCTCTCCTCCGTACTCCATCTTTAACCTCCTCTGCAGTTTTCCTGATTCCCTATTTGTATTTGGGGTGTGTATGTATGCACACATCTCTAACCCACGAGTAGGACCTAACCCTTGTTGCACATTGTATGTAGCTGGAAGATGAGTGCAATGGCCCCATGTGCTATCACACTCGAAAGAGTGGAGTTATAAGTGCAGTGTTATGCGTATTACAACACAAGCATCTATTCACACATCAATACCCCTATAATCACTGATAATATGTACTTCTGGCTACACACGTACATGTGTCCTACTGCTGATTAGTGCTCAGCTCTTGTTTTTAAAATTACCACTCACTTTTTAAGCACCCATTTCATTACCGTTTGAAGTTATAAATAGGGTTGCTTAACAACCTGCATCTATGGTATGTGAGAGTGCCTTACAATTATTATTATACTGCATGAAGAAAAAAAATTAAGTTGTGAATTATGTGGAGGGTATAATCTGCTCATTGTTGGAGAGGCTTACTATGATGTAAAACCTCAATATGCTAACAAAAGACAGACAGGCACTGTCTGTGTGTGTGTGTCTGTCTGTCTGTCTGTCCGTCTGTCTGTCTGTCTGTCTCTGTCTGTCTGTCTGTCTGTCTGTCTGTCTGTCTGTCTGTTTGTCTGCCTGTCTGTCTGTCTGTCTGTCTGTCTGTCTGTCTGTTTGTTTGTCTGCCTGTCTGTCTGTCTGTCTGTCTGTCTGTCTGTCTGTCTGTCTGTTTGGCTGCCTGTCTGCCTGCCAGTCTGTCTATCTGCCTGTCTGTCTGTCTGTCTGTCTGTCTGTCTATCTGCCCGTCTGTCTGCCTGTCTGTCTGTCTGTCTGTCTGTATGCCTGTGACAGGCAGACAAGACAGGGTTATTAACTTTATGTTTTAATATTATACCTTTTCAGATCTAATGGCACACAGAGCTATCCCCGATATAACATCAGACAAAGTATATCCTCGGAAATGTGAAAATGATTCAGCCAGAATTTCAGACACTTCTTCATAAACTTCCATATTGTATTGCCCTCTGAGTATACAGCATAGTGATCTCAATCGACATTTCCAAATTCGCCTAAGATGATCTTGTACCAATTCTTCATCATCGTCACTAGAACTGTCTTGTTCAGCTTTGGGTTTTTGCCTTTTGCCCTTCCTTATGATACAACAGCAAAACAGGCACTGAAAGTAGCCTGTATTTATATATACAAGCAAAAAATAAAATTTTTATTATTTAATAAAGTCTTAAACTCACCAATAAAAGTTAAAAAAATTAATCCATGCATGACGGATATACCAAAATTCCATAGAAGTACACCACGAGTAAATAATAGGATTTTGTGTAAGCTAGGGCAGTCAATAAGAGGGTTGAATGCCCAAAGAACACCAACAATATCCCAGATGAATTTCATCATAAACACAAGTATTTGGCAGCAAAAGAATACTGGTAGGCACTTTCGAGGTCCAGGCTTAGCTATTGTGCCTCTTGAACTGATTATTACTATAATAAGTTCATAAATAAGGAGAATGACATGGAAAACACCCAGGACAATAAGATACATTTTTAGAAGTTTTTCATCTTGGCACTCTCTAGTATTTTCAAAGAAACATAGGACAAGACCAATCATTAGCATCCTATAATCAAAGAAGGAAGTCTTATAATAAACATAAAATAAATGTGTACCTAAGAAGGATATCTTACCACAACGGCCTAGTTATTAGAGAACACCCGTACAGGAGAACAAAATCGTCACTAGCTACAGCTAGCTTCTTCTTACAAATGACCATAGGAGGCATGACTCAGGATTATTGCCAGGACAATTCGGGGCCGCAACACAATTATAACGCGGGCTTGAAAAATCTAACTTTACCGGAACCGCGATCGGTCATAGTTGCTGCTTTCTTTTTCTTTTTTTTTTCTTTTATGGGTGAATAATATGGGCTACAGTCAAATACTAGGACCTCACCGCTTCTTCTCCATGGTAGCGACATACATACACAGGTTATAGATCGCTGTCTCGCGTAATGTGTCTCTGACGACCCTTTGGGTAGGGTCTGGTCACCAGAGACAGGTAGTGGGCCCCGCCTACAAAAATCGCCGTATACTTGTAATTTAGTAGCCATTGTTATTCACCTGCAGTTCAGTTGCCTATTTCTATCATAAAAAATATGGTAAGCTTATTCATTCTGAACTCGAAGATGATGAAGTAGTGTCAGTAACTATTTGAATATTGTTAAAACAATGTAAAAGGCAAAACAATGGAAAATGTAAGGACTGAAGTGAGTTCCTTGAAAAAAAAATTGTCAATCCAGTCGGCTACCTCTAATTTCTAATAACTCAATCAATCAGCCCCCCCCCCCCCCCCCCCCCCCATCTCCTTTGTATCTTTATATTGTTATCTCTACAATCGGTCTATTCAACCCTAGGTTACAGACTGCTTTGGACATCTCATGGGATGTCAGAATATTTTTTTTAATCTATTCTGCTGAGTAGAAACGAGGGATTATTATTACCGTCTGGGGATTAATATTCATCAGAAAACACTTTCCAGAGTTTTTGAGGGGCAAGGTGGAGTAATGTGTGGAAGGAAGGACAGTGAGGGAAAGGGGGGCGGGGGTTGGGTGAATGAAAGGGATGACAAATGGTAGTCTACTCACTAGATTAAAAAAAAGGAAAAAAAGAAATACAACTTATTAATTATACCCATTAGTGGAAGATCAGGTCTACTAGGCCAAAATAGTCTTGCTGATCTGGAATACAAACTCCATGCATTTGCAAAGGTCTGTGTCCTAGGTGATCACCATATAAGACTATTCCTTATAAGAATTCAATGAATACTAAGAAATGGCATATGCTATTGTGTTACTATGCTGGGAACACAACCTTTTCTGATGGAGTGAGTAGATTACTATGGAAATTACTAATGTAGTGAGTGTGATACAAAAGGTAACAGTCTTCGTCTGGGGAAATTTCAGCTTCTTGTGTGCATGTATGTCTAGCCAAAGAGCCACTGACTACACAGAACAATGGCAAGCAAGAACTTTCTTGGTGATGTTTCAGAAGTGGAAGTGCTATCTGGCTCTTTATCTTCAAATTCAAGACCAAAACCCAATGTTACAAGTGAGCTCAATAACTGAGTTATGTGTGTATTTTTATAGCAGTAGAGCACACTAATTTAAATGTTAACTATTTAGAGTTAATGGGTGTATTTTTCAAGGGTGTGATCATGACCGGATTGAACAACTTGGAGAATCTAGCTTTACTAACCAAACTATGTACTGGGTTCTAATACTGAAACCAATCAAACTAAAGTGGTAAAAGTAAAATCACAGCAGCAAGGACTTGAACTGTCTTCGAATTCTTCAGCTCAAAAGAGCCCTAATGATGATTGCCCCCACAATCATCATTCTCAACATGGCTCTGGACATAACAATCTTCCAGAAAATGGTCCTCAAGAAAATGGTCCCCTTGATCTTACAGGAAATGATATACCAAATGATGATCCCAAGAAATCGCTGCTCGACCATCAGCAACATGCTCCTCAAGGCCTTAATTGGAGGAAGTTCATTTATTATAGCCTGTGTCTACCAGAGCGTGAAACAGAAAGGCAATGCAAATGTAGATGTAAGGAATCACTCTTGAACATCCTGCATAGAATATTTAACATTGTTCACTATAATATATATATAATACAGTGTTTGTTCTTTTAAGCATGCTGCTTTAAACAAATTAATTTGACCAGCTTGTTTTGGTAATACATGTTAATGTTTGTGTTTTAGATACATTAGCACTATTTCTTCACCTCCTAATCTTTGCAAATGGGATTGCATTCATTCTGATATCAGGTAAATATATATTATATGGACTTGAATGAACCTAACCCTCTAATTCATCTTTTGCGATATTCTTGTTATGTTCTTCCACTATATACTTACAGATTAACTGCGAATTTCATTTCTCTATATCTTTAATAGCAATAACCTTGTTATGTTCTTATTTGACAAAATTAAAGCAAAATTGTGCCACTTTCAAGGTTGCAAATACGATCCTGTTGGTCACTAGTAATTGCATTTGAAAATGTCAAAACTCTCAAATTCAAAAACCTACTTGCATTTTCATTTTGTGTATGTAGTGATTTCCATTGGTGAAGATGATGATGTCAGAAATGACGATTTGCTACCAGATAAAATCATAAGTTGCATCGTTGGAATATACTTTGTATTCATATTCTTATTTTGGATACTCGTCTCGTCCTGCACATTCGCCAGAGGTTGCCCTAGTCCGCCTAGCAACTACAATTTTTACTTCCTCTCTGTGATATGGTTCTTACTACTGGTCTTCGGTACTGGCCTGGTGTTTGCATTGCTTATACATGTCGTTGACAACAAAGAGAGTATAGAGTACTACTTCACGTGCGAAAGAAGAGATAGCATTCCGGAAAATAACCCTAACAGTAGATATCACTGTGTTGACTATGTGGTGCTTTGGGCACTCATTGCAATTATAATGTATCTACTCTATTGCATTTCTGTCTTTTGCTTGATTGTGATGAAAACTGTTATTGGGTTTTTACGACACTGTACATAGCCATCGTCAGATTTTCATAACCCATTTAAACTCCCTCACCCAATTCATGTCACTCTATTACACTGGCTATGGAATTTCCATCTATATTGTGAACCACAATTTGACAATTATTATGACCTATAGATATTACAGCCAAAGTCAAATAATTTAAATAAAATAATAACAGCTACCAGAATGCAACTGGCACACTTTCTGGGATTTTATCAAAATGTACAGTTTGAGCAACATGCAGCAGCATACTGATCAAATCATAGTTTTCACAAAGTTTTCCCTTTCAACAATTTGCTCTTTCAAAAAGTTTGCTCTTTAAGCCGGAAACACTGCATAGTTAGAGCATAAACTAGCTAGCTTTGAATCAGTGATAAACTCATCTGTAGTCATGTGCAGTATAACCTAGCTTAATTAGTTGTTATACTGAGTCTTTTATTTTCACAGAGGGGGGAGGAGCAGGTGGGGCGAGGGAGTGGCCTTGTGATTAATAATATTTAGACAAACTATTTTTAGCACCAATTGTTGTGGTAACCAACTCTAACTCAAAATCTCTGTATAAATATTTTCATTAGTAAAGAAGATGTTGTAATCAATCAATTATAATCATTGTCATCATCATCATTGTCATCATCATCATTACATCATCATCATTGTCATCATCATTATCATCACATCATCATCACCATCATCACCACCATCATCATCACCATCATTTGATGGGTGGTGGTGAAGGAACTTTCAAGTGAGATCAGGAAAATGGACACAAACAAGACAATTACTAGTTATCTACGTTTAGCGATCTTTACCTGGCCTCTATAGTGGAATTTGCTGCGAACGCAACGCGTATTCACGCAACGCCGAGTAATTAATTTTCCTCAACGTGAACACGTAGAAGAACCTTCTGCTATGGCAATTTCGTTTAAGAAGATAATATGCAATCATCTGTTGACTAGCCTTCTTGCTATAGCTACTGGTAAGAAACTTATGAGTTGTCTTGGATTGTGGTATTGAATTAGCAAAGAACTGTTACATTTTAAACTACAATTTTAGCAAAAAACGAGTATCTCACCCCTCCAGTTCAATTTGTACCGGAAGGTGGATCTGCTTTGATTCAATGCAAATCGTTTTCCCCAATTGAGTGGTACCTGAATGGAAGGAGTATAATGAACGATCGCAATATACTGTTCTCCCAAAACTTTATGGTCGTTATTCGAACTTCAGTCGTATACTTTGGAAAATATACATGTAGAGGAAAAGACCATAAAAAGAATGACTTTATGGAAGATTCATACCTCAATAAATTATATGATGGTATGATATAACTAAGTGAGAAAACTAGGATGATGAGGTTGGCCTTCATAGAATCAAATGGCTGCATTTTACTAGAACGTAGTAATTATAATTTTGCTATGGTGTCCTAATAAGAAGAAATCTTAAATTGAAATTTACTTGTTACAGAAAACATATACTACCAAAATATCCATCCTGTTACATATAAAGCAAGAATTGGCAATCCTGCCATTTTTAATTGCTTTCACAATGGACCCGTGATGTGGATGCGTAAGAGTCAGTTATTGAGTCAAGAAGGGCTCCTGGATTCAGGATACTTGGTTCTTATTCCAGAGGTTACGTTGGATGATAGTGGAATTTATCAGTGCCTAGGATTTAAAGATGACAACCATCCTTTTCTGGTAGAAAGCATCTTAAAAGTAATTGGTAGGTCATAAAGTGAGGAGTGAGAGAATAATTGCATTTTAAAAGTGAAAAAATATATAGCAGTTATAGCAGAAGTTTGTGAACAAGTAACTAAACAATGATAAATAAAAATTTCATCTTTTTGTTTAAAGCTAACGTAGAAATTGTGTTATATTTCAACAGATGATTCTAAGATACATCCATTGAACCACCTAGCAAAAGTGGGTTCACGCGTATCCATTTGGTGCAAGTCATTGAAAATATTGAAGTGGACTCTAAATGGATTACCACTCCCTATAGTTAAAGTGGGCATGAGTTACAGTAGTTTTGCTGTAATTGACAGGGTAACTCCAGCCGACAGAGGCCTTTATGAATGTGAAGGTACCAACCAAGAGGGAAAGAATTTTATCGCACAGTCCAGGGTTTCTGTTGCAAGTTAGTGGCTAGAGCATAGCACTTACAAATAATGATTCCATATACATATTTATTGTATCAGAAAAGTACATGAACTACATATAAGGAAGTTCATTATTGAAGAATTTGAGAGACAACACAAACTAACCAGAACTAGTCAATTGTAGTATAACTAAATCGTCTACATGATATTGAAGAAATACTAAAAACTAACTAAATCTACAGAGAATCAGGGGGAAAAACTAAAACTAAACACTTCAAAATACTTCAAATTGGATCCAGTTTAAATGCTCCTCTCAAGAACTATAGCAGCTACATATATTGAATTCTTGCGCCGGCTAAGATAAAATGGTTTTAAGTTGGATATGCATGCATATGTCTTAAATTATTCTTCTTGTTTTTCCCTTTTAAGTATAATACTATGATGCTCAATTAAAAATTTTACACACAATATAGCACCCAAATTACCTAAGTCCCAGTTTGCAGGCAAAGGAACTTCTGTGACTATTTACTGTGAATCAGAGTCCCCCGTGAAGTGGAAGTTTAATAATGAAAATATTAATGTAAGGGAACAATTTGCACATCACAATGAGAGGGAACGCCCAAACATTCATACCCTTACCATTCCATCATTTCATAAGGAAAATGTAGGGACATACACTTGCTATGGGACGTCTCATGAATATGATGAGTTCACTTATTTCTACGAGGACACAGTGGTGAGACTGAAAGGTAATTGAATGGAAGTTGCTACTGTTTTCTTGGGAACACCATCAAGAAGGGGGGCCCCCAAGGAGAAGTGCAGTCAGTTAGACCCAATGAGAGCTCCCAATGAAAGTTAATCAGAAGCTTATCAATATGCCCCAAACCACTCAGCACAAATCTGGACTGAGAGAGTCAAGTAGCTATAGACCCATGCAATTGGCCAATAAGAAAGCATCAGAATTACCAAATACGGAAAAGTAGCAACAAATTAACACATGATACTTGGCACATACACACAAGTGTATCATCTGCAGTGCTGCCATAAGGTGTAGCTCCTTCTTCGTGCACTCCCCCAGAGTAAGGTGACTTTCTGGATGTGCCCAAGTCTGTTCCTTTCATGCAAGCTCCAATTTTAATTATCCTCAATGGGTATTTTTTCTTTAATTAATGCCATACTTTTTAAATCACTGCTCTCCTACATCATACAGTATAGAAATCAAGTGCTAGGAATCATGTGTTTATTTGTTGTTACATTTCTGTATTTGGTAATTTTAATGCTTTTTTTTCTTGCCAATTGCATGGATCTATATACTATGGCCTGCATCTCTCAATTCTGATTTGTGCGCAGGGCTGGTTGGGGCATTGATAAGATTCTCACTAGTTCTAATGGGATCTGCCTCTAAACTGACTACACCCTGGTGGCAGCATTCAAATGAGACTTTCTGGACATGCTCAGTCCACACCTTCAAGGAAGCTTACAACTTATTATCCTCAATGAGTATTTTTCTTTCAATTAATGTCCTACTTTTTAAATCACTGCTGTTGTCCTGTGTACATTATACAGTAGAAATCAATTAGCCGCATGCACATAGCTATGTGAGTACACGTGTATGTTTTATGTGTATGATAATTATGGCTTAGTGGGTATAATAAATTAAATAAATCATAATTTCTCAAGAAGGGGTAGAAATAGGGAGAGGGTACAAAGTAAGGAAGGACTAGAGGAGTGTTGTTATATCTAAGAGGATGTGAATGTAAGAATAGAGTATTCGGTGCATTGTGTTAAATTATGTAGGATATAGTGAATCGGCAGTATTTAAGAACTTGAAGTCTCAAGCCATATCATTTATTATATATTATTATACCAGTAGCTAGTTCTTGTAAAATGAACTCTGCATATAGCTAAAATCTATAAATTTTGAATTTTTTTACTTTTGTCATAAAAAAATTAATATCTCATATTCTTCCTTCCCCTTTCCCACTCCCTCAGCTGACTTTAATATATTTTGTCTCCCTGACTTTAACCATTGTTAATATAATTTGTGTTTTAGTTAGATTTCCTAAAAGCATAATTGAAAAAACATTGACTAACATTTAAAATATTTTCATATACATAATATTTCAGTACATAGCAAAAGTCCATTCTATAATAATTCCAAGTTAATTGTTGTTAAGGGTGCAGTACCACCGGAACCTGCGGTAATTAAGCGATTCAGTAGAATACCACAAAACCCGCCCGTAACTCGATCCAATTTACTCTCCGCGAACTGACTATTGTACGCGACTCGCGCACAATTTGAACACGTACCAATTAACTGTACCTAACAATTTACCACAAAGAGCTTCCACCTCAAAGGACTACCAGTACTGTAGGGCAGAAGCAGCAGTGTAGATAACTAGTGATGTGCTTGAGCACAAATGGCGAGCGAGCCTAAAGACTATACTATTTTATATGAATGATTTTGACTTCTAACACTGAAGCTACTGAAAATAAGGTCCAGTTTTTTAATTTAGCATACAGGGTAAAGGGATTTCAGTGCCATAGTAACAACTCTCTGCAACTGCTTAGAGAAAGAAAACAACAACAACAAAACAATTCACGTTATTTAAAAGTTTTCTTTGTGATATTCTTTAGCTAAGTAGTGGTTGTAGCACACAATGCTTTGACACAACTGGACATGCACCTACACAGACTTACCTTCGCAGTAGTCTAGTCAAGTGGACAATGTATTTTCAAGTAAATACTGTTGCGCACGGCTTATAACCATGAACGCATTGACTTACCACCGCCACTAACTCGAATAGTCCCTTAAGTTTTCAAGTTTTAACTGCACCCGCAAAAGAATTCAAAACGGTAAACAATTCAATTTCTAGGGTGATACGGGTACTGATCGCTAAACCAGAGGATTCTGTTTAGTGCAATTTGGGACGGGGTCGACCACATAACTAACACAAAAACGCGAGGGTCAAAGTACAAAATGACATACGTACGTCCAAACATATATACAAATATATAAACATCCCCGATTTTTTCATTTTTACCCCTGTAAGTGTCTCGCTCGCTACGCTCGCTCGCCAAATATAGCGAAATCTCGATTGAGTTACCCCTGATAGTGTCTCGCTCGCCAATAAATTGCGCGTTCGCGGAGCTCAACGTTATGGGGGGCGGGGTAAAATAGCGAATCATCAGTAGTCAACTTGAAAATATAAATCGATATTTCGTGGAATTGTATCATTGAATTGAATCCAAATTTTGCGCACAAGCAGCATACCCCCCTTAAAATAAAGTTACAGAGAGATTTTTTAAGAATAACGCGGGAGTAAAACTGCACGAAAATTTTACTATTTACAAAAAAAGAATATAGATATTAGAAATATGGCTCTGTAATGTTGCGAAGAAGCCCGCTAGCTACCACTGGAAAAAAAATGAGCACTCTAGTTCCTTCGGCCGCTTCGAAATAACACCAAATAGTAGCAGGTGTGCAGAGCTGTATAGCCGTCCCAGACGGGTCTTCATTCTTCAAATTTGGCTTGCTGGAGTCCTTTATTGGTGCTCATTCCATCTGTAACAACAAAGTAAGCCCACAGTATACAGAAAAAGAAATATAAAGACATAGCAAAAACAGTCAATTTGCGGTTACGCGCCTCGGTTTCCGGTGGCAGGGCACCCTTAACTAACCTTATTATTTAAATAAGAGTTTCCCTAAATGTCTTGACTTGAGACTTCGTAACTTTTATGATATTAGCTCATTATTTTAACTTATTCTAGTTCGCTTGTATTGGACGATACCCTTTACCAAACAATTAATTCTGTACAGCGTGTGTAAGTGGCTGTAGGCGTCACCACTCTCATTACCATGGTAATAAGACTTATGCGAACGCGCACTTTTTTGTGGTACTGGAGCTCTGGTAGTAAGTCCAGTGTTTATTCCTTCAACTTTGATAATCCAGTGAGAGGGAAAGAGTATGCATGGCATAATGACTTAGCAAGGTTATTAGACTAGTGATGTGCTTGAGCACAAAATGGCGAGCGAGCCTAAAGACTATACTATTTGTATATGAATGATTTTGACTTCTAACACTGAAGCTACTGAAAATAAGGTCCAGTTTTTTAATTTCGCATACACAGTAAAGGGATTTCAGTGCCATAGTAACAACTCTCTGCAAATGCTTGAATTGAAGGAAAAACAACAACAACAAAACAATACACGTTATTTAAAAGTTTTCTTTGTGATATTCTTTAGCTAAGTAGTGGTTGTAACACACAATGCTTTGACACGACTGGACATGCACCTACACAGACTTACCTTCGCGGTAGTCTAGTGGACAATGTATTTTCAAGTAAATACTGTTGCGCACGGCTTATAACCATGACAAAGAGCGCGTTGACTTACCACCGCCACTAACTCGAATAGAAATGGAAGTCCCTTAAGTTTTCAAGTTTTAACTGCACCCGCAAAAGAATTCAAAACGGTAAACAATTCAATTTCTAGGGTGATACGGGTACTGATCGATAAAACAGAGGATTCTGTTTAATGCAATTTGGGACGGGTTCGACCACATAACTAACACAAAAACGCGAGGGTCAAAGTACAAAATGACATACGTACGTCCAAACATATATACAAACAAACATCCCCGATTTTCAATTGTGTTACCCCTGTAAGTGTCTCGCTCGCTACGCTCGCTCGCCAATAAATAAATATATATAGCGAAATCTCGATTGAGTTACCCCTGATAGTGTCTCGCTCGCTTCGCTCGCTCGCCAATAAACATCCCCGATTTTTTCATTTTTACCCCTGTAAGTGTCTCGCTCGCTACGCTCGCTCGCCAATAAATAAACTAGTGGTGCGCTCGAATAGCGCAAATGCATGGCGAGCGAGTAAATATATGAGTATAGGTAAAGATAATTTGTGAAGGAAATCGCTAAATAATAGCAATGATTAGGCATGAAGAGTTAACAATAACAGAATTACCTAATAAACTTCGAACGCAGTGGCAAAGAAGAGCAGCTTGACAATTTGCCACTCAGTCTTTCGCCAAGAAGAGAGTAGCTATAAACTTTTTGGTTGAAACTTAGTTGATTCTCCGTGCTCGTTAATTGAAAAATACCGGAACTGTAAACGCTTTACCTAACTTACGTAATTAGAAGCGCGGGCGAAATTTTTTGACGTACGCATACATACCTACATATATATATATATATATCTGAAATCTCAATTGAACACGACTGATAGTCAGCTTCGCTCGCTTCGCTCGCTCGCTGAATTAATATTTGTTCACTTCCTAAAAAATATTACTAAACAATATTATAAAATCATAACTACATAGTAGCAGGGCCATAATCAAATACAATATGAAATGAACAAAATCAAAGGTTCTGAAGTATGCAATACTATCAAGGGGATCCAAGGAGCTGTGACTTCTCATTGACCTCTCTACTGGAGTGCCATGTCCTCTCTTCTAAATAACCAGGATGTAGTATTCTTCCCTTCAGGAGGCATGACTTCTTAGGAGAGCCGAAGGTCTACTATTCTCTCCTCTGGAAAACAAGGAAGCCATGTCTTCTGCTCTGCACTTTTGTTGTGAACCTGCCAGTTGTACCCTAGAACCAAGGAGTTGTGCCTTCTCATAATGGGAGCTCATGTATTTCTATGAAGAGCATGCCAGCACCTTTCTCTCCTGTTGAGGTAGATTAGACATAGTACTATGATCTAAAATTTGATTCAGGTCTTATTATTTTAAATAAATCAATAAAATATTAATTGATAATAAACAGCCTAATTGATAAATATATATTATTGTAGAAAGAAAATAACATTAGTCAATAAAAGTAATAATTCACATTTTTCTTTTAATGGTGTGCAAATATCGTATATAGCTATATTTATTATTCATCAGTCACAACAGTAACAGGGATAGAAAAAAAATAGCTCCTGAGAAGTTGAAGTTAACACACTGAAACTGCTTCTAACTTCTACCCGCTACACCAACCTTCTATCAAGCTCTCCAAAGACACCAAATCAGATTCTTCCTTCCAAGTCGCAGCTGTGAGCCGTGATATATCTATTCTAAACGAGTGACTCCAGGCGCCATTAATACGCCGCCGCTTCTTCATCGTCTAGGACCCTTCAGTACATTCCAGAAGTCTTGTACTCTACCCCGCGGGCCTCACTCGCACAGTAACTCTTCTTTTGTGGTTGCTTACCAGTTCTAATTAGAGCCGCCACCACCCGGAATTTTGCCCACAATAAATTGCGCGCTCAGAGTTGGGGGGCGGAGTTGAAGAATCAAATGAATACGAATCAATAGTTAGCTTTGGTACCTAAAAATCGATATTCAGAAGTACTGGATGGCCAGAATGAACTCATATTTTGTACACGGGGTACAAGCCACATTTAAAAAAACATTACAACGAGTTTTTTCTTTTAAATAGGATACAAAAAAAATAATATAAAAATATTTAAAAAAATGGAAAACAAATACTAATATCAAAAATACGGCGTTGTAATGTTGTGGGGAAGCCCCTAGGCTACCGCTGGAAAAAAAAATCGACTTCGTAACTGCAACGGTCGCCCCTTTATTTCGCTGAATAGCCGTAAGGTTTGTACCGTTGTTTCTCCGTTCCTGGTCGGTCTTTTTTCTTGAAACTTGGTTTATAAGAGCTGTCTGTTGGTGTCTGTTTCAACTGCAACAACAAAGTAAGCATACATTGAACAGACAACGAGAAATAAATACATAGCATAACTCCTCCGTCTGCGGTTTAGCGCTGCGGCATTAACCTGGTGGTAGCAGCTACCAGAGGGAAAAGCTTACAGTTTATGTAAGTGAGTAATGTCAAATAGGTCAATATTATATGCGTCTCATGTGAAAGGTGTGATTATGTGTTAATTATATTCACGAGTTCCCTAGTAAAATGTTCCAAGAATGAAAGTTAAGAAGACATTCCTCCATGGTGCTAAGCTAGCAACATTCTCATATAGCTCACATAGCTAGTAGTTATTTCAATTTACATGTAGCGTACAAGACACCTTAACTCACTATAAACCTATGCAAGCATTATTCATGAGTCAGCAGAACGTTTCGGAACTATGACAATGCAGGGTTATAATAAACACATGTTGAACCATACTTAATTTATAACAACAAAACAATAATGAGTGAGAAAATTACTTATATGGAAGCGGCAAGTTTTTGTTTTTGTTTATACATTTATTTGCTCTTAAGCAGGTGTACCAAAGTGAGCTTGTACGTGACGCTCAAAGTCCTGCTGCGATATCCTCCTTGGAAATTTGGTGCGACACACTGGGCAGTCCCGCTCATCAGTCGATTTCACACTAGACTTGAGCGCGTCAAGTTGGGACCTGAGCTGCTTCACAGTGTTTTCCAATCTAGCCTTTTCTTTCTGAAGAGTGTTCATGATAGCTCTGTGTTCGGTGAGCTCTAAGACTTTCTCATCCAAGTAACTTTGTAGCTGGTCCATTTTAGAAGTCTTATCATGCAGAACTTTATCATGCTTATCCTGAAAGTCCTCGTATTCCTGGCGCAACAAAGCCAGCTCTTCATCAAGGTTAACTATTTTCTCGTCCATTTCAGCCATCTGGATGGCTTTATGCTTCAGCTCCTCCTTCCGCTGAGTCAACTCAGCGATGGCCTCGTCGAAACTTTTAGCAATTTGTATCTGACTATCCTCCATGTCGCGCAGCTTGGCACGCAGTGACGTTAGCTCGTCGTGGACTTCAATATTCTTTCCAGAGTTCACATTCTTCCTGAGTTCGAGGACCTCCCTGGCTTTGTTTTCATACTCCTGTCGACATTTGTCAATGCGATACCTGTAATCTTCCTTGGTTGCTTCAAGATCCTCAATCTTCCTCTTGTGATCTTGCAATACATCTCGAAGCTTCTTGTTATCACTGGCTTCCTTGTTATGGAACTCCAAGACGTTCTCATAGCAGAGCTGTAATGCCTCGTAGGCAGACTTGTCCACCATGTTGTTCTGGGGAGCCGGGCGAGTGGGAGGGGCACCCGAGGCAGACGAGCCCGCCATAGTAAGGGTGTCGATGATCACGGGTTCATTTTTGGCACCAAGGAGTTCTGCAATGTTTTGCTGTGCCACTGCCAGTTCTTGCAGGATCAGCTCTCTTTCTTTCTTCAAAGCAGTAGTTTCAGATTCCAACCTTTGGCTCAGTTCCTCGATTTGGTGCATGTGACCTGCAATCTCCTCGTTCTTCTCTCCAATCTGTGACATGAGGTCCACCTGTACTTCCTGTAGCTCTCTTGTCTTGCGCTCACTCTTTTCCAGTTCAGCTGTGAGGGTTTCGCTCGTCTCCTTCAACTTTCCGTGCTCCCACAAGTATTTGTCATTCTTCTCCTGCAGCTCTTTGACTGTTTCAACGAGCTCTTCTAGCTTATGCTGTAGAACGGCTGTCTCGGCCTCTTCCTTGGTCTTGGCTGCCTCCAGCAAGTGGCAATGACTCTTCTCATTCTCAAGCTTCTCCAGAAGTCTCGTTTCAGAATCTCTCTTAGCCTGTAACATCACAAGCAATGGCAATTAGCACAAAGTATCAACACGATGACATTTTCACACATTTTATTCCCGACATTTAACCTTTAGACCACAACCCTGACTTGATGTATCATCTAATATTGAACAAAAAAAAAAGCCCCAAGCAATAGTACATGACCTCATAACCTTTACATCTGTGACATCACCATCTTACACAAGTGGAACTTTTATTGCCAAACATAATTATAACTTTCACTATAATCTGATTAAACAAAAGATCCCCATCCTTGTGACTCAAAAAAGATCAATGTTATACACAAACTCTTCCTTACCTGTAATTGTCGTTCAGTATCAGCCAGTTTCTCCTCCAGTTCGACCATCTTGACATCCAACTGTTCCAGCATCTCAGTTTTCTGGACATTTTCCTTTTCTACCATTTCAAACTTCCACTTGAGGGACTCATCTGGCTTGGGGGAGTTGTCGCTAGCCTTTTGCCCAATTTCACTCTCAACAGGTTTATCCTTTGGCTGGAGAATCATCAGGCTGTCTTCAGACACTTCAACCAGCTCAAGGTCGTCCATTGCTGTGGCAATTTCAGCAATCACTGAGAACTGGAAAGGAGAACTAGCACCTCTAACATGGCCGTCAGAAGACACATAACAAAACTGGTAAAATTGTTTGTCTTCGGGTGGTAGTCTTCGGCCAGCAAAAGCTGCTTTTCCTTTGCCGTCATTGGTAAGCTCTGTGACCCACTCAAAGGTGTAGTAATCTCTGCTTGAAGACCACCCAACCTTGAAGAGCCCAATCCAGTCCCTGGAGGCTGGCTTTAGGTCCGAGTCTGCCACCAAAACGTAGTGGACGTCAAGGTCCTCCGTTGGTGGATAGGCCTTCCTTATGTCGTTGAAATTAACCACGTCTTTCTTCAACAGGTTAGCCATTGCTTGTTAATAACTCTTTATTTCAATTGAAATGATTGTTCAAGCTTCGTCCTAGAAACGGTAAACAAGCACTCACGATCATTGAAGGCCACATCAAATGTTCAAATTCACAACTTACCCAGTCTCTGATGCTCCACCACAGCGTCAGAATAATCGTTCTGCGTTCAATCTCCCCGACAAAAGCGGTGAGAAGTTCTTTCGACTAAGTTTGTGAGCGCTTTTCTCGGTGACACTTATTATTTATAGCAAAAACAATATTCACGTCATAATAAAGATTATAAATAGACCGGATCGCCCCGCCCTTAGTGGGCGTGGGCGTCACGGTAAAGCTGCTGGGAAACAAGATGGAAGCCTCAACACCCGGAGAGCTTACTATTGGCGACGACATATGCGTTTTGGAGGGTCATGGCAGTGATGTCAACGGCACAGCGTGGTCCCCCATTTCCAGAGACACGCTCTGTTCATGCAGTGGGGACAAAAAGATTCGTGTCTGGCAAATTAACACTGGCAATTCCAGGGAAAAGAAAGTGGTCCTGTCCAATCCTGAGAAGGAAGTGTTGGCTCACAAGTTTTATGTCAATTCTTGCTCTTACAACCCCTCAGGGGATATTCTTGCCACTACTTCTTCAGATGATACTGTCAAGATATGGTCCACAGCTTCCTGGACGTGTGTAGGTAGGTATATCTTGGATAGATCCCGGGCATATCCCGGCTATATCCCGGGTAGATCCCGGCCATAGTCGTCTCTACTTACATTGTGTGAAATTTAATGGTATTTATTTTAACCATATTAAAATTCCGCTTGCCTTATTATAAAACTGATAGCAATGCACTTCACCCCAGGAGTGGTACATAGAATACTTTACAATTAATAATACCCATTATAATTAATAATAATAATAGTAATAATAATAATACTAATACTAATAATATTATTATTACTACTACTATTGCTATTATCATCATCACCATTGTTATTCCATTATTATTAC
>WLWD01004261.1_pt1 | contig 51680 bp, 38 predicted proteins | sample 6712731 | NCBI WGS metagenome assembly WLWD01 (sample SAMN12718690, study PRJNA576275) | sponge metagenome | isolation source: marine sponge | host: Mycale hentscheli | place: New Zealand: South Island, Marlborough, Capsize Point | collected 2014-11-01
TTCAGTTGAGCAGTGATGACACATTTACGCCTCGTTGTCTTGCCGTTACTTAGCTTGGTAGTTAAGGCTACCGTGGTTGACTGATCGACTAGCGATGACTCAGCATTATCTGTACTGATTGTACACTGTATTGGGTCTATAGCTAGCCTAGTGATCTTGGCCTTGTCCTGACCCAGCTGCTGTAGAGCCTCTACACACCTCACCTCTACCCCCATGTCTGCCTCCTCTACTGGCTCCGTGTTCCTCCCTGACGGGCTCTGTTCTTCTATCTCTTGCTCTATTCTCTTCTTGATCTCAGTGTGCATGCTCATTACCTCATTGTCAGAACAGTCACTCACAAATCTCTCTGTGTAGTCTGTGATACTCTGGACCTGTGCATGAGCTAGAGACAAGTTCTTCTCCTGTACTGTGAGCTTGTCTATCTTCTCTTGAACTGTCTTGGCAGATTCCTGGAGTAGTTGTTGCTTGCGTTCTTCTAGGATGAGTTGGAGTTGATTGAAGGAGGTATTGATGGTGTCGGCTACAGAGTTCCCTTGGGCCTCTACCTCCTGCTTGGTGGTTTGGATCTCTGTAACAGCTCCTGATAAAGTTTTAGCTGCAGTCTTCAAGGGGCTGAGCTGCTCAAGAAGTTTCGTTTTGGTGTCTGGAGCTGCTACCTTGCTGAACTCAAACTTGTGGTCCTTATGAGCTACCACTGTGCAGTCGCGACAGATGAGAGAGTTGCAATCAAAGCAGTAGATGATGAGGGGCTCCTCGTGAGTGAGACACTTCTTAGTGGGAGGCTCTTTAGCTGCTATCTCCTTAGCTCGACCTTGCTTTAGGTCTTCAAGTGAATCTACCTCGTGAGAACTGAAGGCTTTGAGTTTCTTGTGTTGCTTGACACATTCTTTGCAGATGAAAGTGACACATTGGCGACAGAATGCTTCAGCTTTGGCTCCAGAGTCTGAGCATCCTTCACACTTTACCTCTACCTTGCCGTGGACTCGCTCTAGAGCGTAGTAGTTGGATTTGTAGCGGTTGACAAAGAAAGCTGTTTTTAGTCCCTCCACACCTCCCTCAGGGAGAATGGTGTCCTTGCGACACTCTGGACAAGAGAAGGGTTTGTTGGAGGCTGTCCTGAGGGCCAGTTTGAGGACACACTCTTTGCAGTAGTAGTGGAGGCAAGGGAGGACCTTAGGCTCTGTGTAGTGCTCCTGGCAGACAGCACAGGTAATCTCCTTTTCCATCTCCACAAGAGTCTTCCCCTCATGTGTGATACCTTCAGCCATGTTGAACACTCACACAATATGGTAACCAGACTAGCTGATAAAGAAGAGGTTGACTAAAACAACAACTGAACTATCCGGTCACGTGAGGCATCTTTTAAATCATATTCATGGATTACAGCTGGGGAGAGTGGGATAATAACGATATTCATGAGTAATACAAGCATTGTGCATGCCACTACAAGCATTAGCTGAATACTGTAATGAAGCCCCAAATGTGAACTCTCAGCCCTACTATACACTAGCTAGCTGTTACAAAAATCATTTCTCAGACCAAACAAATAATTTATTTGGAATATAACTAATCAGATATCAGTAAACTTTGTGCAATGAAAATAATGGATGTAAACGTTTTTCATAAGAGAAACTAAACATGTAAGGGACACTTACTGGTAGTTTCAACATAAAACTTCAATTTCAGCACTTGGTAAACTACACATTAACAAGAAAAAGTGTTGTGGGCAGCAAGAAATTGTTTGCTTGTGTGATTACAGCGTGCAGATAGGAGGCATTAACCACAAAAGCTAGTGCCTTACAGATACCGTAGTAAAGAGTTTGAACATAACTTACTAACTACATAATTTAACTTCTTGAGGCTATAGATTTCGAGGGAGACAACACAGATGAGAATAAACCACTATTTTCCTGAGGTGTCACTTCAAACTGCTGTACAGAGGTTATGTAGGTGAAAGGGTTAAAAGGAACATACAGTAGGAGACAAAAAAAAGTTCCGTATTCCGTTCCATAGTACGGCCGTAAAACGGTAGTTTTGTTAACCGTAGTTTTTATCGTTGCGTTCCGTACCGTTTTGACTAAACGGCCGACACCGTTCACTAAAATGGTAAAAAACGGACAGATATTTTCTAGCTAGAAACTCTTCTATAGCTATATCAGCAAGCTAAGGCCTTATATCGACCATTAAACGCTACGGGGATAGTGAAAAAAAGCTCGTACAAAATTTTAACTTGCTTCAATAAAGTTGCAGACCGAAATTCCGATGGGCACAGAGCTGTATAACGAGGTCCGCACTTCGTAGATCTTCTGTTAGCTACTGATGGACCTCCAGTAGTAAAAAATCTAAGCCGGAGAAGACCCTAACTTTGAGAAAACGTAGATACTGTGCGGTGGTCGAACTAACAATTCTCAGCGAGACAACTTCGAATAGGACGGCTTCAATTTTTTTAAACTCGAAAAGCTCCGCCTCTGGAGCCTTAAAACAAAAAATCGGAACGTTTTATTGGATAAACGATTTTTTATATGTCTTTGAGCGAGACATACGGTGAACGAGAAAGACTAAAGCGGTAACGCGGTCGAACGGAACGGCCGTTTTTTAACAAACGGCGTACCGTTTCACCCCCCGTTTTTTTAATCGTGCAACGGCCGTTCTACGGAACGGAATTTTTCTGTGTCTCCTACTGTAGGTATGAAATAGAGGGTTAATAATATTACCTACTGAGCATGTATCTAATGCCACTTTGTGTATTGAATGATTCTTTAGTTATTGTTGCTTCTATTGGGAGTTCTACAAATGCATGCATTAATTTGACCTTCTAATTGTACTAGTATGTATGTGTGTGTTTTTAGAGCTGGGCGATATTGGATAATCACAGGCGATACTTACTTGAATTATCGCGATAAAGCGATATATCACAATATTTCATAAATAATACCTAACAAAGTAAATTCACAATTTCTTTCTCAGCCTTCTTTTACTCATTAGATGTATTCTCTCTCTTTCACAGGCTATTAAAACAATACAGAATTAAAAATATTTGGTCGCCACCGGGAATCGAACCCAGGACCACTTGTATGTCGCACAAGCGCTCTGCCACTGAGCTACGACAACCAGCCAGCGAACAAACACTACAATTCTGTATTTATACTGTTAAGGGGTACTGCTATGCTACAGTGTCGCTCTCAACAATCCAATGAAATTTCTCTTTTTTTCAAAGATTCTTATTCGTTGAATTTTTTACTCCTCTAATTTATCACTTCACAAAGAAGGCTGAAAAAGAAAGTCATCGCTAGCTACTTCAAAAACTTCATTAGTACCGCGCTACAGCTTAGTTTACAAATAACGAAAATGGCTGTTCCTCTTAACTGTCATGCACATGAAGTTCCCACATAAATTTAACGATCTGTACCAACGGTTTCGGGAGAACCGATTATAATGTGCAAAAATACTTGAAATATCGTCTTCACGATATAGGGATTTTATTACAGTGCAACGATAATTCCGGTATATCGCTCAGGTCTATGTGCTTTCCACTGTTAAGTTAATGTTACTCACTTGATTGTTGTTGAACATAATCTAAAATCTCTACTTAATTTATAAGAGATTGTCTTGAATACAAGCCAGGTGAGGGACAGGATTGATTTAAGTGCAACCCTATGTATGTGAAGTTAACAACTGCTTCTCGTTCCCCAAAAATCAGCCTGAAATTCAGCCAGTAAGACAATATAGTTAAAGAGGACTAGACCCACTTTCAATCTAACCACAAGCATTTTTTTTTGTTCTACTGTCCTATAGGTTAGTTCAAGACATGAGAAATTTCAAGACCTACAAACTAACAATCAAGATCTTCACATTAAAAAAACAAAACAACAAAACAAAAAACAAAAAAAAACTACAATCTTTATTGTACTCAGAGAAAGGTTTCCCCCCGATTCTTTCCATTAAAAAAATTATTATATTCTTTTGTTCAGTTGCACTCCTCAGTTTGGTCGGTTTGGGATTTACGCTATCATCGGGCCTTTGGTCCTCGGTTGTGTAAATCCCATACCTATCTCCACGTCGTGGTACAACCTATACATATACATGTATATTAACTATAGTCATCCCACTAGTTTGGTAGGTCACTTATCTCCTAGATTCTATCTAACATTGGCAGGAACTGGGCTGGCTCTTCTGAGACCCAACTGCTGGATTCTGCGAGTGCGCTTGGCACGCGCATTTGACCCACTGGGATTAACTGCTTTGGGGACAGGCCCCGTCAGCGTGAATGGCATGCGTTGCCCATGTGATGGGACCACTGGGTGGCCCAGTCTCACACCACATAGTGGTGGACCATGAAACCTTGTGAGACAGGATTCGGGGGTTGGATGGTTGGGAAAAACTAGCTGCTCAAGTTCGCCTATCAACAGCTCCGATGAGCTTCGTGACTAGGTTCAGCCGTAGCTGCCTGGACGATCGCCACATGTGTGGCCATACGCCTCGGCTACACGACCTGCTTCGATTCTCCACCCTGGCTTGTCCCGTGTGGGGTTTTATCCAGCTCCTGCCGTTAACTCTACTTAATTACATTAATTAGCATTAGTACATATAAATTTGCCCCAACAACAAGAGAAAATGTCTATGCAAGCACAAGTATTAAATATGTAATACTTTGAATAAAAGAAACAAGTGAACAGATATTCCACTGTACAGGCTCTGCCACTGATAATAACAACTACAGATAATTTCTGTTGTTTATGTAGCTATGCGCGCTAAATACGTTACATGTACTTTGAATAATTGAAAACTAATACCTCTACTGGACTGGTGTTATTTTCACCAATAGTTTTATAATTTATATATAATGTAAAATTTTTAAAATAACTCAAGAAAGTGAATATTAAATGCTATGTACTTTATGAATGAACATAACAAAAAACAACTACTGATAACGTAAACTCCAGAGAATGAAAAAAAAAGTAAATAAAAAATAAAAAAATAAAAATAAAAATAAAAATAAAAATACAATAACTCAATTTGCAATAATTAAAAACACTGAACTCTTTCAGTGCCATCTACAATATACACAAAACTGTCTGAATCTGTACAAACACTTGTAGGCTCCTCAAGTTTACCATCCCCTGAACCATGCCCCCTAAATGGGGTGACAAAATCTCCTGCAGTAGTAAACACTGACAAATTAGAACTACCAAAATTAGTGACATACACAAACTGACCAGACACACAAATGCCTAAAGGTTGGTTCAATATCTTTACTCCATTACTATCACAGCCAAAGGAGCGCAGGATGGCACCATCTTTACTGATCACATGTATCATATCATCACAGCTAGTGGCGTAGATGTTGCCATGGACATCTGAACAAATAGTAATGAAGTCTTCTTCAGTTTTAATACATTTTTTATAATTTAAGTTTCCGTCACACACAATAAGATGACCACTGTCCATTCCACACAGCCATACTTCATTCTCAATTATCGTTAACCCCGAATGTCCTTGGTTATTGGACTGGTCAAATTCCTTCACCTGAATATCACCTCCATTGTTGTTGCATTTCATGATGTGATTGGTGGAACCACTAACACAGTAAATATTGTCTTCACTGTCTGTAGCTAAATCCCAAACATCAGTCAGTCCATGTAAATCTCCTTTCACTAATACATGTTTCTTCCCATCTTTACACAACTTCACAATATCTCCACCAACTTCATCCACAAGAATCTCTCCTATGGATTTGACTGCAATGCTAGTTGACCCATTCAGTCCTGTCCAGACTTTGATTGGCTTGCCTAATCGCGTGGGATGGACGGACACTGACATGGTAAAGGGAGTACCAGCTACTTGCTGCTTCCCATCAATTATCACAGATAGTTCATGACGCCCACGCACAGTGGGCGTGTACTGGATAAGATATTCTGCGGTCTTCTTTGATCGCTTCACTTCGCACTTGATGACTGACCCATTGCACAGAGACTTCAGTTGAGCAGTGATGACACATTTACGCCTCGTTGTCTTGCCGTTACTTAGCTTGGTAGTTAAGGCTACCGTGGTTGACTGATCGACTAGCGATGACTCAGCATTATCTGTACTGAGTGTACACTGTGTTGGGTCTATAGCTAGCCTTGTGGTCTTGGCCTTGTCCTGACAGAGCTGCTGAAGAAGAGCCTCTACACACCCCACCTCTACCCCCATGTCTGCCTCCTCTACTGGCTCTGTGTTCCTCCCTGACTGGCTCTGTTCTTCTATCTCTTGCTCTATTCTCTTCTTGATCTCAGTGTGCATGCTCATTACCTCATTGTCAGAACAGTCACTCACAAATCTCTCTGTGCAGTCTGTGATACTCTGGACCTCTGCATGAGCTAGAGACAAGTTCTTCTCCTGTACTGTGAGCTTGTCTATCTTCTCTTGAACTATTTTGGCAGATTCCTGGAGTAATTGTTGCTTGCGTTTTTCTAGGATGAGTTGGAGTTGATTGAAGGAGGTGATGATGGTGTCGGCTACAGAGTTCCCCTGGGCCTCTACCTCCTGCTTGGTAGTCTGGATCTCTGTAACAGCTCCTGATAAAGTTTTAGCTGCAGTCTTCAAGGGGCTGAGCTGCTCAAGAAGTTTTGTTTTGGTGTCTGGAGCTGCTACTTTGCTGAACTCAAACTTGTGGTCCTTATGAGCTACCACTGTGCAGTCGCGACAGATGAGAGAGTTGCAATCAAAGCAGTAGATGATGAGGGGCTCCTCGTGAGTGAGACACTTCTTAGTGGAAGGCTCTTTAGCTGCTATCTCCTTAGCTCGACCTTGCTTTAGGTCTTCAAGTGAATCTACCTCGTGAGAACTGAAGGCTTTGAGTTTCTTGTGTTGCTTGACACATTTTTTGCAGATGAAGGCAACGCATTGGCGACAGAATGCTTCAGCTTTGGCTCCAGAGTCTGAGCATCCTTCACACGTTACCTCTACCTTGCCGTGGACTCGCTCTAGAGCGTAGTAGTTGGATTTGTAGCGATTGACAAAGAAAGCTGTCTTGAGTTCCTCCACACCTCCCTCAGGGAGAATGGTGTCCTTGCGACACTCTGGACAAGAGAAGGGTTTGTTGGAGGCTGTCCTGAGGGAGAGTTTGAGGACACACTCTTTGCAGTAGTAGTGGAGGCAAGGGAGGACCTTAGGCTCTGTGTAGTGCTCCTGGCAGACAGCACAGGTAATCTCCTTCTCCATCTGCTCCAGAGTCTTGCCCTCATGTGTGATACCTTCAGCCATGCTGAACACTCACACAATATGGTAACCAGAAGACTAAAAACAACAACTGAACTATCAGGTCATGTGAGGCATGTTTAGATCATATTCATGGACTACAGACCGGACAGAGTAGGATAATAACGATATTTATGAGAGTTTCTAGCACTCAAATACCAGCCTGAATTTCAGCATGAAAGAATACAGACACTGAAGGGAAGACTAGACCCACTTTCAATCTAACCACAGGAATGTATGTGTTTCAAGACCTACAAACTGATACTTCAAGAACATTTCCTTCATTCAAAGTCCAACCACAAGATACTCCAATACAGACTTAAACAATTATTTGACTGGGAAAAAAAATACTTGGACTTACTACCAATGACTCTTCTTTACGGTTTTTTAAACAATATACAGCCTTCATTGCAAGTATTGAAATATTGTTGTTGTTTTTTTTTAATTTTAATTTTTTCCACTACTATTTTTACTAATAGTACGGCATGTAAATTGCCCATTAAAAAATATATGGGAAAATTGCTGTTCAATTGAAATCGCACGGGGAAAGTGAAATAGCGAGTAACTAATTGAAATAGCATGGTAACTAAGCGGAAACTAAGTGAAATACCATGGTAGCTAAGTGAAATAGTGCGGGTATGTGCACATGCATGCAGCGTTAACATTGGAAACGTACAGTTTGAGTAGTTTCTTGTTGGAAACAATGTCATGCTTTACCACAGAAGCTCTACATGAATTAGACGGAATGTTTTTCACCAGATTAGGAGGAGCTGTACATTGAAAATGAAGTTCCAGAGGAAGCTAATCCTGAAATAAGGAGATAGTGAGTGAACGATACAGTTACCCGTGCTATTACTCATACTAACCGTTGCTATACTGATCAGCAACCTGGAACAGGTCACTCCACTTATTATTGGGTCATAACTTTTCTGTTACTGAAACTTATTTGATGTCAATGCACAGAAACTTAAAATTAGCTACATTTTGAACCCTGAACCAAAAAATATAGTAATGTACGCTATTAGTATTAACTTTTGTAGCCGTTGGGTAACCATTCAATGGTTCCCCTGTATATCAGCGGTTGATATAAAAAACAACAACAACAACCAAAAAACCACAACAAAAAACAAACCAAAAACAACAAAAAAACAAACCAAACAAACTAAACAAAAAACAAAACAAAACAAAAATTCAAGGCATACAATAAAAATTGCAGATTGTTAAGTTGTTATGAAAATATTATGTATGGCGCACAAGCGCTCTGCTACTGAGCTACGACAACCAGCCAGTGAACTAACACTACAATTATGTATTTATACTGTTAAGGGGTACCACTATGCTACAGTCTCGCTCTCAACAATCCAATGAAATTTCTCTTTTTTCCAAAGATTCTTATTTGTTGAATTTTTTACTCCTCTAATTGATCACTTCACAAAGAAGGCTGAAAAAGAAAGTCATCACTAGCTACTTCAAAAACTTCATTAGTACCGCGCTATAGCTTAGTTTACAAATAACGAAAACGGCTGTTCCTCTTAACTGTCATGCACATGAAGTTCCCACATTAATTCAACGATCTGTACCAACGGTTTTGGGACAACCGATTATACTGTGCAAAAATACTTGAAATATCGTCTTCACGATATAGGGTTTTTATTGCAGTGCAACGATAATTCCGGTATATCGCTCAGGTCTATGTGCTTTCCATTGTTAAGTTAATGTTACTCACCTTGATTGTTGTTGAACCAAATCTAAAATCGCGACTTAGTTTATAAGAGATTGTCTTTAATACAAGCAAGCTGAGGGACAGGATTGATTTAAGTGCAACCCTATATATGTGAAGTTAACAACTGTTTCTCGTTCCCCAAAAATCAGCTTGAAATTCAGCCAGTAAGACAATATAGTTAAAGAGGACTAGACCCACTTTCAATCTAACCACAAGAATATTTTTATTCTACTGTCCTATAGGTTTTTTTTAATGAAGTTCATGACATGAGAAATTTTAAGACATACAAACTAACAATCAAGATCTTCACATAAAAAAAACAAAAAAGAACAACAAAAAAACAACAACAAACTACACTCTTTATTGTACTCAGAGAAAGGTTCCCCCCCCCCCAATTCTTTCCTTTAAAAAAATTATTTTATTCATTTGTTTAAAATGATTGAATTAAAAGAGCAGAAAGCAAGCACTAAAAATTTACCCTCCAAGCCTGACTTCAAACTATTATATCTTGTTCCCTTGAGAAATTATGTGAAGAAGATCAATGTAGCATTCTATGTAAAGTTTAAAAGAGAAATAACATTGGGAGAAATCAAGCCTTTGTCAAAAATGGCTAAACAATTAAGCATTCTGAAGAGTCTTTTTGCCCGGCTGACCAACACTAAGTCATGGTATGAAGCCCAACAACGCTTCCTGAACCTTGCAACTGGAGAAAACCTCAAGTGATTTGTGTGTGAGCTAAAAGTATTCCATTCCTAAAGTGTTCCAAGACTTTTGCCAAAGAATTGTGTCATCTAATGATAGCATTTCTGCAAGCAATGATTTTGTGTATGTACACTCTCCTGAGCAAGGGCCAGTTTGCTCTGCAACATTCGTTGCCGTAGTTTGACGGAAGTGACTGGGGAAATCATTAAGACAATTTATCCGCAGTATCCCGGAGCTGACTTAGTCGCTCTTCAGCTGGAACTGGACGGAAGTAGTGTGTGTATATGTTATATAGCTGGTACACTTGGTAGTGTATGATAAAATGACAACTCATTACATTGTTGTTTAATGGGCACATAGGAAGCAGAAGACATCCATATACACCATCAAAGAAGTAAATGCAGTGTCAGGAAAAGCTGTTACATGCCATACTTCTATGCCAATCATCCACGTTTAGTACTGCAAGGTGTTCCAGTTATGTCTTCCAAGAATTTTAATGATACTGTGAAAAGCATTGGTCTATGGTGGCAAGAGCAATTGCAAGATTTAATGGCACAAGCAGGTGAAGAAGAGAAACGACAGGCTGAAGAATGTGGTGATTATCACCACGGTGTTCCTGCGATTACTGTAATAGTAGATGCAGGTTGGAGCAAGCGATCTGATCGCCATTCCTATAATGCTAAATCAGGTGTAGGAATAATTATAGGCCAGGCCTCAGGTAAAATTCTTCACATTGGAGTCCACAACAAATATAGCACAGCACACACTCAAGGTGTGCCTCAAGAGAAGCACATGTGCTTAAAAACCGGGACGAGTTCATCTGAATGGAGGCTGATTGGTGACCACATTCACAGAGCCAGATGACATGGAAAATAAAGTTTCACTGGAATATTAGAATAAGTTGAAGCAAAGTTACTACGATACTTCCACACCAACCATTTTCTTTTGGAAAGAAGAGCAGTCTAAAAGAATCACTGCTTTTTGTGTTGGAATTATTGCTAAAAACTAAAAAAGTGAAAGAATTGCTGTACAGTACTTTTAGGGGAAACAAGGCTAACTTTAACAGAAGACAAGGCTAAAGAAGTCTACCTAGCCTATCAGCAGAAGAATGATTACCCAGGTTTGAAATCAGAACAGTCAGGCCTAGTGATAAGCTCAGAAAATCCGCGGCTTGCTGCAAGTCCTGATGGAGTTGTCTATGATCCTACTTACTCTTCACCAAAAGGTCTTGTTGCTTGTTGAAGTCAAGACTCCATTTTTGGTAAAAGAAACGACCATTAAAGAAACACATGCTATGAGCAAGTCATTTGGCCTTGAAACAACTGAAAGAGATGATGGCTTCATAGTTTTTCGTTGAAGAAACGACATGACTACAGCTATGAAATTCAGTGCCAGATGAACTGTCCTGATTTATCCTGGTGCGATTTTGTAGCATATAGTGAAAAGAATCTGCACATTGAATGAATATTTAGAAATACGGAGTGGTGGAAAGAACAGTTACCAAAACTAAGAGCATTTTAATTTCGATGCACTGCCAGAGCTGGCAAGCCCAAGACTAGGAAGAGAAGGTATTTGGGAACTCCAGGATGATGTTATTTGTGATCATAGAATCTACACACATTAGATTTATTACTTGTGTTGTATTTTGTTGTCTGTGTCATGAATATTCATATGATAGTAGCTCTAACCACCACCACTTAGCCCCAAACCACATGTGGCAACTTGTGTGAAGCCACAGATGACAGTCCTGCAGCGAGGGGTTTAGGTAACCTGAACTTTAATATTATTATTAATCATAACCGTTGTTCTAAATTATTTATGTCACAAGGGTCCCAAGTTATCAAGTAAGAATTTAAGTAGGGATTTTTGTGTTTCCTATAGCCTAGAGCAATGGTCAAGTCAGTTGCACTCCTCCGTTTGGTCGGTTTGGGATTTACGCTATCATCGGGCCTTTGGCCCTCTGTTGTGTAAATCCCACACCAATCTCCACGTCGTGGTATAACCTATACATATACATGTATATTAACTATAGTCATCCCACTAGTTTGGTAGGTCACTTATCTCCTAGATTATAACATTGGCAGGAACTGGGCTGGCTCTTCTGAGACCCAACTGTTGGATTCTGCAAGTGCGCTTGGCACGCGCCTTTGACCCACTGGGATTAACTGCTTTAAAGGGGAGGCCCCGTCAGCGTGAATGGCATGCGTTGCCCATGTGATGGGGCCCCTGGCCGGCCCAGTCTCACACCACATAGTGGTGGACAATGAAACCTTGTGAGAGAGGAGTCAGGGGTTGGATGGTGGGGAAAAACTAGCTTCACAAGTTCGCCTATCAACAGCACCGATGAGTTTCGTGACTAGGTTCAGCCGTAGCTGTCTGGACGATCGCCACATGTGTGGCCTTACGCCTCGGCTATGCGACCTATGCTTAGAAGAGAGAGCAGTTCATTGAAGATAACCAGAGGTGAAGGTATTAGATCTGCGCAGCTTGGGAAGTCTTCGCTCCGCAGAAATCGAGCCTGGTGGATCCATCCGCTTGAGTTCAGGTGCGCCGAGTCCGGAGAACGGCTACAGGAGGAGAGGCAGCCTGATGCACCTTTCCGCATGAGCTCAGACGACGTATGGAGAGTTGCTGTAAACGGATATGAGACAACAAGAAGCTAAACTAAAACACCACAACTTCGCAAAGTATACTTCTGCTACTACTGCGCGATAGTTTCTGCTCACGTATTATCGAATGGTGGGGTATTGGCGGGGAATAAATTAATGTCCGGATCTACAGGCAGTGCGCGTTGCTATGTGCGGCCACCCTTAATAAGATTATTAATCATAACCACTGTTCTAAATTATTTATGTCCCAAGGGTCGCAAGTATGTACAAATTATCAAGTAAGAATTTAAGTAGGGACTTTTATGTTTCTTATAGCCTAGAGCAATGGTCAAGTCAGTTGCACTCCTCCGTTTGGTCGGTTTGGGATTTACGCTATCATCGGCTTTGGCCCTCTGTTGTGTAAATCCCATACCAATCTCCACGTCGTGGTATAACCTATACATATACATGTGTATTAACTATAGTCATCCCACTAGTTTGGTAGGTCACTTATCTCCTAGATTATAACATTGGCAGGAACTGGGCTGGCTCTTCTGAGACCCAACTGTTGGATTCTGTGAGTGCGCTTGGCACGCGCATTTGACCCACTGGGACTAACTGCTTTGGGGACAGGCCCCGTCAGCGTGAATGGCATGCGTTGCCCATGTGATGGGGCCACTGGCCGGCCCAGTCTCACATCACATAGTGGTGGACAATGAAACCTTGTGAGAGAGGAGTCAGGGGTTGGATGGTGGGGAAAAACTAGCTGCTCAAGTTCGCCTATCAACAGCTCCGATGAGCTTCGTGACTAGGTTAAGCCGTAGCTGTCTGGACGATCACCACATGTGTGGCCATACGCCTCGGCTACACGACCTGCTTCGATTCTCCACCCTGGCTTGTCCCGTGTAGGGTTTTATCCAGCTCCTGCCGTTAACTCTACTTAATTACATTAATTAGCATTAGTACATATAAATTTGCCCCAACAACAAGAGAAAATGTCTATGCAAGCACAAGTATTAAATATGTAATACTTTGAATAAAGAAACAAGTGAACAGATATTCCACTGTACAGGCTCTGCCACTGATAATAACAACTACAGATAATTTCTGTTGTTTCCGTATGCGCGCTAAATACATTATACTTTGAATAATAGAAAACTAATACCTCTACTGGACTGGTGTTATTTTCACCAATGGTTTTATAATTTATATATAATGTAAAATTTTTAAAATAACTCAAGAAAGTGAATATTAAATGCTATGTACTTTATGAATGAACATAACAAAAAACAACAACTGATAAAGTAAACTCCAGAGAATGAAAAAAAAAGTAAATGAATAATAAAAAAAAAATAAAAAAAATAAAGAAATAAAAATAAGAACTCAATTTGTAATAATTAAAAACACTGAACTCTATCAGTGGCATCTACAACATACACAAAATTATCTAAATCTGTACACACACCTATAGGCTCCGTAAGTTCAGCATCCCCTGAACCATGCCCCCTAAATGAGGTGACAAAATCTCCCGCAGTGGTAAACACTGACACATTGTGACTTTCCATATTAGTGACATACACAAACTGACCAGACACACAAATGCCACTTGGACCATTCAATATCTTTACTCCATTACTATCACAGCCAAAGGAACGCAGGACAACACCATCTTTACTGATCACATGTATCATATCATCACAGCTAGTGGCATAGATGTTGCCATGGACATCAGAACAAATAGCAACGAAGTCTTCTTCAGTTTTAATACATTTTTTATAATTTAAGTTTCTGTCACACACAATAAGATGATCACTGTCTATTTCACACAGCCATACTTCATTCTCAATTATCGTTAACCTCAAATATCCTTGGTTATTGGACTGGTCAACTTTCTTCACCTGAATATCACCTCCATTCTTGTTGCATTTCATGATGTGATTGGTGGAACCACTAACACAGTAAATATTGTCATCACTGTCTGTAGCTAAATCCCAAACATTAGTCAGTCCATGTAAATCTCCTTTCACTAATGCTTGTTTCTTCCCATCTTTACACAACTTCACAATATGTCCACCAACTTCACCCACAAGAATCTCTCCTGTGGATTTGACTGCAATGCCAGTAGGCTCCTTCAGTCCTGTCCAGACTTTGACTGGCTTGCCTAATCGCGTGGGATGGACAGACACTGACATGGTAAATGGACTACCAGCAACTTGCTGCTTCCCATCAATTATCACTGATAGTTCATGACGCCCACGTGCAGTGGGCGTGTACTGGATAAGATATTCTCCGGTCTTCTTTGATCGCTTCACTTCGCACTTGATGACTGACCCATTGCACAGAGACTTCAGTTGAGCAGTGATGACACATTTACGCCTCTTTGTCTTGCCGTTACTTAGCTTGGTAGTTAAGGCTACCGTGGTTGACTGATCGACTAGCGATGACTCAGCATTATCTGTACTGAGTGTACACTGTGTTGGGTCTATCACTAGCTGCGTAATCTTGGCCTTGTCCTGACAGAGCTGCTGTAGAGCCTCTACACACCCCACCTCTACCCCCATGTCTGCCTCCTCTACTGGTTCTGTGTTCCTCCCGGACTGGCTCTGTTCTTCTATCTCTTGCTCTATTTTCTTCTTGATCTCAGTGTGCATGCTCATTACCTCATTGTCAGAACAGTCACTCACAAATCTCTTTGTGTAGTCTATGATACTCTGGACTTCTGCATGAGTTAGAGACAAGTTCTTCTCCTGTACTGTGAGCTTGTCTATCTTCTCTTGAACTGTCTTGGCAGATTCCTGGAGCAGTTGTTGCTTGCGTTCTTCTAGGATGAGTTGGAGTTGATTTAAGGAGATGTTGATGGTGTCGGCTACAGAGTTCCCCTGGGCCTCTACCTCCTGCTTGGTAGTCTGGATCTCTGTAACAGCTCCTGATAAAGTTATAGCTGCAGTCTTCAAGGGGCTGAGCTGCTCAAGGAGTTTCTTTTTGGTGTCTGGAGCTGCTACCTTGCTGAACTCAAACTTGTGGTCTTTATGAGCTATCGCCGTGCAGTCGCGACAGATGAGAGAGTTGCAATCAAAGCAGTAGATGATGAGGGGCTCCTCGTGAGTGAGACACTTCTTAGTGGGAGGCTCTTTAGCTGCTATCTCCTTAGCTCGACCTTGCTTTAGGTCTTCAAGTGAATCTACCTTGTGAGAACTGAAGGCTTTGAGTTTCTTGTGTTGCCTGACACATTCTTTGCAGATGAAAGTGACACATTGGTGACAGAATGCTTCAGCTTTGGCTCCAGAGTCTGAGCATCCTTTACACTTTATCTCTACCTTGCCGTGGACTCGCTCTAGAGCGTAGTAGTTGGATTTGTAGCGGTTGACAAAGAAAGCTGTCTTGAGTTCCTCCACACCTCCCTCAGGGAGAATGGTGTCCTTGCGACACTCTGGACAAGAGAAGGGTTTGTTGGAGGCTGTCCTGAGGGCCAGTTTGAGGACACACTCTTTGCAGTAGTAGTGGAGGCAAGGGAGGACTTTGGGCTCTGTGTAGTGCTCCTGGCAGACAGCACAGGTAATCTCCTTCTCCATCTCCACAAGAGTCTTCCCCTCATGTGTGATACCTTCAGCCATGTTGAATTCTTACACAGTACAGTAACCAGATGGGCTGATAAAGATGAGGTTGACTAAAACAACAACTAAACTTTCTGGTCAGGTCAGGTCAGGGTCACGTGAGGCATATTTATATCACATTCCTAGACCACAGAGCCGGGATAGAGTGGGATAATAACGATATTCATGAGAGTTGCAAACACCACACTCAGTGAACCACGACAAGTGTGAATCCTCAGCGCTACCACACACTAGCTACATAGCTATTACAATCCCACACCTAAAATTAATTGATTGGGCATATACCTAGTCAGGCAAATGAAAATGGTAGAAGTAAACATCGTTTTCATAAGAGAAGCTAAACATGTAAGGGGCAGTCACTTGTAGTTCAACACAAAGCTGTAATTCCAGCTCTCGGAGAACTACTCAGCATCAAGAAAAGAAATTGTTTGCTCACATGATTACAGCGTGCCACAAAAGCTAGTGCCTTAGATACCGTAGTAAAGAGTTTGAACGTAACTTACTAACTACATAATTTAACTTGTTGAGGCTATAGCGTTCGAGTGAGACAACACAGATGAGAATAAACCACTATTTTCCTGAGGTGTCACTTCAAACTGCTGTACAGAGGTTATGTAGGTGAAAGGGTTAAAAGGAACATAGGTATGAAATAGAGGGTTAATAATATTACCTACTGAGCATGTATCTAATGCCACTTTGTGTATTGAATGATTCTTTAGTTATTGTTGCTTCTATTGCGAGTTCTACAAATGCATGCATTAATTGGACCTTCTAATTTTACTAGTATGTATGTATGTGTGTGTTTTTAGAGCTGGGCGATATTGGATAATCACAGGCGATACTTACTTGAATTATCGCGATAAAGCGATTTTCATCAATAATACCTAACAAAGTAAAATTCACAATTTTTTTCTCAGCCTTCTTTTACTCATTAGATGAATTCTCTCTCTTTCATAGGCTTTTTAAACAATACAGAATTAAAAATATTTACTAGCTACATAGTCCTGATGGAGTTGTCTATGATCCTACTTACTGTTCACCAAAAGGTATTGTTGAAGTCAAGACTCTATTTTTTAAAAGAAACGACTATTAAAGAAATGCATGCTATGAGCAAGTCATTTGGCCTAGAAACAACTGAAAGAGATGATGGCTTCAAAGTTTTTCTTTGAAGAAACGACATGACTACAGCTATGAAATTCAGTGCCAGATGAACTGTCGTGATTTATCCTGGTGCGATTTTGTAGCATTATACTGAAAAGAATCTGCACATTGAATGAATATTTAGAAATACGGAGTGGTGGAAAGAACAGTTACCAAAACTAAGAGCATTTTAATTTCGATGCACTGCCAGAGCTGGCAAGCCCAAGACAAGGAAGAGAAGGTATTTGGGAACCCCAGGATGATTTTATTTGTGATCATAGAATCTACATACATTAGATTTATTACTTGAGTTGTATTTTGTTGTCTGTGTCATGAATATTCATATGATAGTAGCTCTAACCACCACCACTTAGCCCCAAACCACATGTGGCAACTTGTGTGAAACCACAGATGACAGTCCTGCAGCCAGGGTTTTAGGTAACCTGAACTTTAATAATATTATTAATCATAACCATTGTTCTAAATTATTTATGTCACTATTGATTAAAAAAAAAATGTTGGAAAACACACACACACACATATAATATATAAACACCTACATCTATATATACATATTTTTCATTTCCAGCATTCTTCCCCTAGTTAGGCTAGGGTATCAGAAAATCAATCATTTTGTGAACCAGGGTCACAAACTTGTTCCTCAAGCAAGTAAGGAATGAGAAAAATATGAGTTATTCCGGTGCTTGCATTGTTAGCAGTAGGTGAACCACAACCTTTAACAATGGTTTGATAAATGCTGAACGAGTCTAGTCTAGATCTGCAAGCCAAGTTTCATAAAAATTGAACTATTAGTTTAATATTCGATACACCCACAAGGTAAAAGGCCGGCAATGCCAGACAATTATCATACACGTACTGTCAGCAAATGAGTGCTAAAAAGTCTGGAACACGAGGTAGTAAATTTTCTAATAAAAAAAAAATAAAAAAATTCATCCCTGTGCTGGTAAGCTGGAAATAAAAATCTTGGATATTGCAATGTATGGTGGGCAAGTGACTTGGAAATTAAACCAGACATTTCAACGTTAATGCCTACCTTCCCCCCCCCCCCCCCGTATATAATATTTGTACCATGATATGTTCAAACTCACCGATTAGATTGCTCAATTCGTGGTGAATATATTTCATACTCACCTCCTAGAAGGTTAATAAAAAGTAAACCATCCAATCAAAATTAGTTTTTGTGTGTTTCATATAGCCTAGAGCAATGGTCAAGTCAGTTGCACTCCTCCGTAGCTCCTAGATTCTATCTAACATTGGCAGGAACTGGGCTGGCTCTTCTGAGACCCAACTGCTGGATTCTGTGAGTGCGCTTGGCACGCGCCTTTGACCCACTGGGATTAACTGCTTTGGGGGGAGGCCCCGTCAGCGTGAATGGCATGCGCTGCCCATGTGATGGGGCCAGTGGACAATGAAACCTTGTGAGGGAGGAGTCAGGGGTTGGATGGTGGGGAAAAACTAGCTTCACGAGTTCGCCTATCAAGCTCTGAAGAGTTTCGTGACTATGTTCAGCCGTAGCCGCCTGGACAATTGCAACATGTGTGGTCACACAGGTCATGTGCCTCAGCATACGTGACCTGCCTTGATTCCCCACCCTGGCTTGTCCCGGGTGTTTATTATCCAGCTCCTGCCGTTAACTCTACTTAATTACATTAATTAGCATTAGTACATATAAATTTGCCCCAACAACAACAAGAGAAATGTCTGTGCATGCACATATATTAAATATGTAATACTTTGAATAAAGAAACAAGTGAACAGATATGCCACTGTACAGGCTCTGCCATTGTTGGCTGATAATAACAACTACAGATAATTTCTGTTGTTTCTGTATGCGCGCTAAATACGTTATACTTTGAATAAATGGAAACTAATACCTCTACTGGACTGGTGTTATTTTCACTAATGGTTTTATAATTTATATTTAAATACCGTTGCTATATTGTTGTCAGGTGTAATAACTTGGCAAGTGTGCAATAACACTTGCCCGGTATTTAAAATAGTTAAAGCATGAGCGCTTAGTGCCTAGTACATTTATCGCACTCAGTCCTCGGGCCTACGGCCCTCGGGCTGTCGTGCAATAAATCGACTAGAAACTAAGCGCTCATGCTTTAACTATAACATAATGTAAAAAATTTAAAATAACTCAAGAGAGCGAATATTTAATGCTATGTATTTTATGAATGAAAAAAAAATTGATAGAGTAAGCTCCAGAGAATGAAAAAAAAAAGTAAATAAAAAATAAAAAAATAAAAAAATAAAATAAAATAAATAAAACTACAATAACTCCATTTGTAATAATTAAAAACACTGAATTCTTTCAGTGCCATCTACAATATACACTAAACTGTCTGAATGTGTACACACACCTACAGGTTTCCTAAGTTCAACATTCCCTGAACCATGCCCCCTAAATGAGGTGACAAAATCTCCTGCAGTAGTAAAGACTGACACATTATCACCAACATAATTAGTGACATACACAAACTGACCAGACACACAAATGCCAAAAGGTAGGCTCAATATCTTTACTCCATTACTATCACAGCCAAAGGAGCGCAGGATGGCACCATCTTTACGGATCACATGTATCATATTATCACGGCTAGTGGCTTAGATGTTGCCATGGACATCCGGACAAATAGCTATGAAGTGTTTTTCAGTTTTAATACATTTTTTATAATTTAAGTTTCTGTCACACACAATAAGATGACCGTTTTTTTTCTCACTAAACATTACTTCATTTTCTATTATCGTTAACCCAAAATATCCTCGGTTATTGGACTGGTCAAATTCCTTCACCTGAATATCACCTCCATTCTTGTTGCATTTCATGATATGATTGGTTGAGCTACTAACACAGTAAATATTGTCTTCGCTGTCTATAGCTAAATCCCAAATGCCAGCCAGTCCATGTACATCTCGTTTCACTAATACATGTCTCTTCCCATCTTTACATAATTTCACAATATCTCCAACAAATTCACTCACAAGAATCTCTCCTGTGGAATTGACTGCAATGCTAGTAGGACCCTTCAGTCCTGTCCAGACTTTGACTGGCTTGTCTAATCGCGTGGGATGGATAGACACTGACATGGTAAAGGGACTACCAGCTACTTGCTGCTTCCCATCAATTATCACTGATAATTCATGACGCCCACGCGCAGTGGGCGTGTACTGGATAAGATATTCTCCGGTCTTTTTTGATCGCTTCACTTCGCACTTGATGACTGACCCATTGCACAAAGACTTCAGTTGAGCAGTGATGACACATTTATGCCTCGTTGTCTTGCCGTTACTTAGCTTGGTAGTTAAGGCTACCGTGGTTGACTGATCGACTAGCGATGACTCAGCATTATCTGTACTGAGTGTACACTGTGTTGGGTCTATAGCTAGCCTTGTGATCTTGGCCCTGGTCTGACAGAGCTGCTGAAGAAGAGCCTCTACACACCCTACCTCTACCCCCACGTCTGCCTCCTCTACTGGCTCTGTGTTCCTCCCTGACTGGCTCTGTTCTTCTATCTCTTGCTCTATTCTCTTCTTGACCTCAGTGTGCATGCTCACTACCTCATTGTCAGAACAGTCACTCACAAATCTCTCTGTGTAGTCTATGATACTCTGAACCTCTGCATGAGCTAGAGACAAGTTCTTCTCCTGTACTGTGAGCTTGTCTATCTTCTTTTGAACCGTCTTGGCAGATTCCTGGAGTAGTTGTTGCTTGTGTTTTTCTAGGATGAGTTGAAGTTGATTGAAAGAGGTATTGATGGTGTCGGCTACAGAGTTCCCCTGGGCTTCTACCTCCTGCTTAGTAGTCTGGATCTCTGTAACAGCTCCTGATAAAGTTTTAGCTGCAGTCTTCAAGGGGCTGAGCTGCTCAAGAAGTTTCTTTTTGGTGTCTGGAGCTGCTACTTTGCTGAACTCAAACTTGTGGTCCTTATGAGCTACCACTGTGCAGTCGCGACAGATGAGAGAGTTGCAATCAAAGCAGTAGATGATGAGGGGCTCCTCGTGAGTGAGACACTTCTTAGTGGAAGGCTCCTTTGCTGCAATGACTTTAGCTCGACCTTGCTTAAGATCTTGTAAAGAATCTACTTCATGAGAACTGAAGACTTTGAGTTTCTTGTGTATTTTGACACATTCTTTGCAGATGAAAGTGACACATTGGCGACAGAATGCTTCAGCTTTGGCTCCAGAGTCTGAGCATCCTTCACACTTTACCTCTACCTTGCCATGGACTCGCTCTAGAGCGTAGTAGTTGGATTTGTAGCAGTTGACAAAGAAAGCTGTCTTGAGTTCCTCCACACCTCCCTGAGGGAGAATAGTGTCCTTGCGACACTCTGGACAAGAGAAGGATTTAGAGGGTGTCCTCCTGATGGCCAGTTTGAGGACACACTCTTTGCAGTAGTAGTGGAGGCAAGGGAGGACTTTGGGCTGTGTGTAGTGCTCCTGGCAGACAGCACAGGTAATCTCCTTTTCCATCTCCACAAAAGTCTTCCCCTCATGTGTGATACCTTCAGCCATGTTGAAGTCTTACACAGTTAGAGTAACCAGATGGGCTGATAAAGATGAGGTTGACTAAAACAACAAGTATTTACAGGTCAGGGTCACACGAGGCATTATTCCCGGACCACAGCGGGGATAGAGTGGGATAATAACGATATTCATGAGAGTTGCAAACACCATGCTCAGTGAACCACGACGAGTGTGAATCCTCAGCGCTCGCTACCATACTCTAACTACATAGCTATTACAAAATCACTCCTACACCTAAAATTGGGCATATACCTAGTCAGGCAAATGAAAATGGTAGAAGTAAACATTGTTTTCATAAGAGAAGCTAAACATGTAAGGGGCAGTCACTGGTAGTTCAACACAAAGCTGTAATTCCAGCTCTCGGAGAACTACTCAGCATCAAGAAAAGAAATTGTTTGCTCACATGATTACAGTGTGCAGATAGGAGGCATTAACCACAAAAGCTAGTGCCTCAGAGATACCGTAGTAAAGAGTTTGAACATAACTTACTAACTACATAATTTAACTTCTTGAGGCTATAGCGTTCGAGTGAGACAACACAGATGAGAACAAACCACTATTTTCCTGAGGCAGCACTTCAAACTGCTGTATAGAGGTTATGTAGGTGAAAGGGTTAAAAGGAACATAGGTATGAAATAGAGGGTTAATAATATTACCTATACTGAGCATGTATATAATGCCACTTTGTGTATTGAATGATTCTTTAGTTATTGTTGCTTCTATTGGGAGTTCTACAAATGCATGCATTAATTTGTCCTTCTAATTGTACTAGTATGTATGTATGTGTGTGTTTTTAGAGCTGGGCGATATTGGATAATCACAGGCGATACTTACTTGAATTATCGCGATAAAGCGATATGTCACAATATTTCATAAAATAATACCTAACAAAGTAAAATTCAAAATTTCTTTCTCAGCCTTATTTTACTCATTAGATGTATTCTCTCTCTTTCACAGGCTTTTTAAACAATACAGAATTTAAAAAATTTGGTCGCCACCGGGAATCGAACCCAGGACCACTTGTATGGCGAACAAGCGCTCTGCCACTGAGCTACAACAACCAGCCAGCGAACAAACACTACAATTCTGTATTTATGAAGTTAAGGGGTACTGCTATGCTACAGTCTCGCTCTCAATAATCCAATGAAATTTCTCTTTTTTCCAAAGATTCTTATTCGTTGAATTTTTTACTCCTCTAATTGATCACTTCACAAAGAAGGCTGAAAAAGAAAGTCATCACTAGCTACTTCAAAAACTTCATCAGTACCGCGCTACAGCTTAGTTTACAAATAATGAAAACCGCTGTTCTTCTTAACTGTCATGCACATGAAGTTCCCACATAAATTTAACGATCTGTACCAACGGTTTTGGGAGAACCGATTATACTGTGCAAAAATACTTGAAATATCGTCTTCACGATATAGGGTTTTTATTGCAGTGCAACGATAATTTCGGTATATCGCTCAGGTCTATGTGCTTTCCACTGTTAAGTTAATGTTACTCACCTTGATTGTTGTTGAACATAATCTAAAATCTCTACTTAGTTTATAAGAGATTGTCTTTAATACAAGCAAGCTGAGGGACAGGATTGATTTAAGTGCAACCCTATATATGTGAAGTTAACAACTGTTTCTCGTTCCCCAAAAATCAGCTTGAAATTCAGCCAGTAAGACAGTATAGTTAAAGAGGACTAGACCCACTTTCAATCTAACCACAAGAATATTTTTGTTCTACTGTCCTATAGGTTTTTTAAATGAAGTTCATGACATGAGAAATTTTAAGACCTACAAACTAACAATCAAGATCTTCACATTAAAAACAAAAACAACAAAAAAAACAAAAAAAAAACTATAATCTTTATTGTACTCAGAGAAAGGTTTTCCCCCCGATTCTTTCCATTAAAAATATTATTTTATTCTTTTGTTTAAAATGATTAAATTAAAAGAGCAGAAAGCAAGCACTAAAAATTTATCCTCCAAGCCTGACTTCAAACTATTATATCCTGTTCCCTTGAGAAATTATGTGAAGAAGAACAATGTAGCATTCTATGTATAGTTTAAAAGAGAAATAACATTGGGAGAAATCAAGCCTTTGTCAAAAATAGCTAAACAATTAAGCATTCTGAAGACTTTCTTTGCCCGGCTGACCAACACTAAGTCATGGTATAAAGCCCAACAACGCTTCCTGAACCTTGCAACTGGAGAAAACCTCAAGTGATTTGTGTGTGAGCTAAAAGCATTCCATTCCTAAAGTGTTCCAAGATTTTTGCCAAAGAATTGTGTCATCTAACGAAAGCATTACTTTAAGCATTGATTTTGTGTATGTACACTCTCCTGAGCAAGGGCCAGTTTGCTCTGCAACATTCGTTGCCATAGTTTGATGGAAGTGACTGGGGAAATCATTACGACAATTCATCCGCAGTATCCCGGAGCTGATTTAGTCACTCTTAAGCTGGAACTGGACTTAAGTAGTATGTGAATATGTAATATAGCTGGTACACTTGGTAGTGTATGATAAAATGACAACTTACAGGGTTTGATACAGGATTTTTTGCTAGGGGGGAGGAAAGTCAAATAGCGACCTTATAGTTGTATTTTTTTTTTTGTCCTTGCAATACTAATAAGGTAAGGAAATTAAACTTATTGTATTATATTTATGTATTGATCAATTGATTACCTCTAATAAACAGCTTTGTTCATTTTGAAAGCTGAATAGCTCTGACATTAATTAAGCCAGACTCCTAATAGGTTATCCTTCTAGTTTGAATGGAGTAGGTGTATCATTTTATGGATCACCAGTTCCAGTTTGAAAGTTGCTTTTAGCACTGGTCATTGTGAAGCAGCTGCCTGGTTGGTAAGGGTATATTTGTTGCTTTGGCAGACTGTAGAAGTTGCTGAGTAGTAGCTAATGGATATCAGAAAGTATTTTAGGAAAAAGAGACCTTGTGGCTCCAAAGGAAGTGAATCCGAACCAAAAAAAAGCAAATGTGATAGCTATGAATCGGTGGAACACAAGGAACAGATTCGAGCAGTGCAGCAGAGAGAGAGTGAGGAGGTGAGGGAGGAAGAGAGAAGAGGTGAGGAAAGAAGTGCAGCAGAGGGAAGAAGGCCGCAGAGGCAAGCAGAGAGGAAAGAAGTACAGCAGAGGGAAGAAGTGCAGCAGAGGGAAGAAGGGCAGCAGAGGGAAGAAGTGCAGCAGAGGAAAGAGCAGAGGGAAGAAGTGCAGCAGAGGGAAGAAGTACAGCAGAGGGAAGAAGTACAGCAGAGGGAAGAAGTACAGCAGAGGGAAGAAGTGCAGCAGAGGGAAGAAGTGCAGCAGAGGGAAGGAGTGCAGCAGAGGGAAGAAGTACAGCAGAGGGAAGAAGTGCAGCAGAGGGAAGGAGTGCAGCAGAGGGAAGGAGTGCAGCAGAGGGAAGGAGTGCAGCAGAGGGACGTAATATAAAGATGAACATTGGCTGAGGCAATCCCAAACTAAGCTCCAACCTAAAGCATTCAAAGGCTAGCCTGAAGAAATTGTACAAATCTAGGCTTACCTACAAGAAAAGTTGGGAGGAAAAGTATTTTTTGTATGTTTTAATAAGTATAGGTGAAAATCATAGGGGGGGGGAAAACTCTGCTCAAGGGGGGGAAATCCCAGGGTTCCCCCCCTCTGTATCAAACCCTGACTTATTACATTGTTTAATGGGCACGCAGGAAGCAGAAGACATCCATATACACCATCAAAGAAGTAAATGCAGTGTCAGGAAAAGCTGTTAACAATGCCATACTTCTATGCCAATCATCCACGTTTAGTACTGCAAGGTGTTCCAGTTAGGTCTTCCAAGAATTTTATTGATACTGTGAAAAGCATTGGTCTATGGTGGCAAGAGCAATTGCAAGATTTAATGGCACAAGCAGGTGAAGAAGAGAAAGGACAGGCTGAAGAATGTGGTGATTATCACCATAGTGTTCCTGCGATTACTGTAATAGTAGATGCAGGTTGGAGCAAGCGATCTCATCGCCATTCCTATAACGCTAAATCAGGTGTAGGAATAATTATAGGCCAGGCCTCAGGTAAAATTCTTCACATTGGAGTCCACAACAAATATAGCACAGCACACACTCAAGGTGTGCCTCAAGAGAAGCACATGTGCTTAAACACTGGGACGAGTTCATCTGAAATGGAGACTGATATTATCCTAGGGGGATTCAAACAGTCTGAGCAGTCCAAGGTCTCAGATACATTTTTTAAAATTGGAGATGGTGATAGTAGTGTTTAAGCAACCCTTGTCGAATGTGTGCCAGGATGGGGACTTCATTCAGAAAATGGAATGTGCCAATCACTCTATCAAGCTTGCTAGAAAAGTTGGTACAACAAAAGTCACACTACAAGGCTAGACTGAAAAAATGTACTCTAAGTTGACCAGTGCAGCTCGTTGTGCCATACACAAGGTTAGGTTAGCTGCCTCGTATCAAAAGCTGGGAGACTAATGCACAACACCACAAACCAATCTAGCAGAGAATTGGATGCAGATAAGATGTAAATTTGATGGCGGGAAGGTAATTAACAGGAGTCAGGGTGGCTCTTTCTTATTCAGATGCTGTGGTAAAACTGGGGGATAACAATGTGAGAGAGAATGACTAGTGACCGTATTTATATTAATGCAGCTGATCTTTATGCAAAGAAAGCTGAATCAGAGAGGAAACGTAAATCAGTTGACAAAGCAAAAGAGAGCTGAAAAAAAAAAGCAAGTATTGTCACCAAGACAACTCCATTGCTGCTCGTAAAGCTTATGCTCAACACGGTGGCTTCACAGAGCCAGATGATATGGAAAATAATGTTTCACTGGAATATTAGAATAAGTTGAAGCTACGTTACTACGATACTTCCACACCAACCATTTTCTTTTGGAAAGAAGAACGATCTAAAAAATCACTGCTTTTTGTGCTGGAACTATTGCGAAAAACTAAAAAGTAACAAAGTGAAAGAAATGCTGTACAGTACTTTTAGGGGAAACAAGGCTAACTTTAACAGAAGACAAGGCTAAAGAAGTCTACCTAGCCTATCAGCAGAAGAATGATTACCCAGGTTTGAAAGCAGATCAGTCTGGCCTAGTGATAAGCTCAGAAAATCCACGGCTTGCTGCAAGTCCTGATGGAGTTGTCTATGATCCTACTTACTCTTCACCAAAAGGTCTTGTTGAAGTCAAGACTCCATTTTTGGTAAAAGAAACGACCATTAAAGAAACACATGCTATGAGCAAGTCATTTGGCCTAGAAACAACTGAAAGAGATGATGGCTTCATAGTTTTTCTTTGAAGAAACGACATGACTACAGCTATGAAATTCAGGGCCAGATGAACTGTCATGATTTATCCTGGTGCAATTTTGTAGCATACAGTGAAAAGAATCTGCATATTCAATGAATATTTAGAAATACGGAGTGGTGGAAAGAACAGTTACCAAAACTAAGAGCATTTTAATTTTGATGCACTGCCAGAGCTGGCAAGCCCAAGACTGCCAAGCGCACTCACAGAATCCAGCAGTTGGGTCTCAGAAGAGCCAGCCCAGTTCCTGCCAATGTTATATAGAATGTAGGAGATAAGTGACCTACCAAACTAGTGGGATGACTATAGTTAATATACATGTATATGTATAGGTTATACCACGACGTGGAGATTGGTATGGGATTTACACAACCGAGGGCCAAAGGCCCGATGATAGCGTAAATCCCAAACCGACCAAACGGAGGAGTGCAACTGACTTGACCATTGCTCTAGGCTATAGGAAACATAAAAATCCGTACGGTTCAAAATGGGCAGATAAATTTTCAGCTTTTAAATATTTTCCACTAACCGCTAATAGTTGCTTTTAGTAAGGAACTAAGTAGCTTCATAACTCCTAGGCATCGGTGAGTTTCTCTGCCATTTTTGGTAGGCTTTCTGCTAGCCTGCCTGTCTTCCTAGTTCCCACGTTAGTAGAGCTCTGCAACGTACAACGTTGAAGTTACGATCCTTGGCAACGGTCAATTAACGTTAATAATAATATTGAAGTTCAGGTTACCTAAACCCCTGGCTGTAGGACTGTCATCTGTGGTTTCACACAAGTTGCCACATGTGGTTTGGGGCTAAGTGGTGGTGGTTAGAGCTACTATCATATGAATATTCATGACACAGACAACAAAATACAACACAAGTAATAAATCTAATGTATGTAGATTCTATGATCACAAATAACATCATCCTGGAGTTCCCAAATACCTTCTCTTCCTATGCGCCTTTGACCCACTGGGATTAACTGCTTTGGGGGGGAGGCCCCGTCAGCGTGAATGGCATGCGTTGCCCATGTGATGGGGACACTGGCCGGCCCAGTCTCACACCACATAGTGTTGGACAATGAAACCTTGTGAGAGAGGAGTCAGGGGTTGGATGGTGGAGAAAATCTAGCTTCACAAGTTCGCCTATCAACAGCTCCGATGAGTTTCGTGACTAGGTTCAGCCGTAGCTGTCTGGACGATCACCACATGTGTGGCCATACGCCTCGGCTACGCGACCTGCTTTGATTCCCCACCCTGGCTTGTCCCGTGTGGGGTTTTATCCAGCTCCTGCCATTAACTCTACTTAATTACATTAATTAGCATTAGTATATATAAATTTTCCCGAACAACAAGATAAAATGTTTGTGCATGCACAAGTATTAAATACGTGACACTTTGAATAAAAGAAACAAGTGAACAGATATTCCACTGTACAGGCTCTGCCACTGATAATAACAACTACAGATAATTTCTGTTGTTTCTGTATGCGGGCTAAATACATTATACTTTGAATAATTGAAAACTAATACCCCTACTGGACTGGTGTTATTTTCACTAATGGTTTTATAATTTATATATAATGTAAACATTTTAAAATAAAACAAAAACAACAACAACTGACAAAGTAAATTCCAGAGAATGAAAAAAAAAATAAATGAATAAAAAAAATAAATAAAAATAAATAAATAAAAATACAATAACTCAATTTGTAATAATTAAAAACACTGAACTCTTTCAGTGCCATCTACAATATACACAAAACTATCTGAATCTGTACACACACTTGTAGGCTCCTTAAGTTCACCATCCCCTGAACCATGCCCCCTAAATGAGGTGACAAAATTTCCAGCAGTAGTAAACACTGACACATTGTGACCTAAAAGATTAGTGACATACACAAACTGACTAGACACACAAATGCTACCTGGACCATTCAACATCTTTACTCCATTACTATCACAGCCAAAAGAGCGCAGGACAACACCATCTTTACTGATCACATGTATCATATTATCACGGCTAGTGACGTAGATGTTGCCATGGACATCTGAACAAATAGCAATGAAGTATTCTTCAGTTTTAATACGTTTTTTATAATTTAAGTTTCTGTCACACACAATAAGATCACCACTGTCGATTTCACACAGCCATACTTCATTCTCAATTATCGTTAACCCCGGATATCCTCGGTTATTGGACTGGTCAACTTTCTTCACCTGAATATCACCTCCATTCTTGTTGCATTTCATGATGTGATTGGTTAAAACACAAACACAGTAAATATTGTCATCACTGTCTGTAGCTAAATCCCAAACATTAGTCAGTCCATGTAAATCTCGTTTCACTAATACTTGTCTCTTCCCATTCTTACATAATTTCACAATATCTCCATAAGCTTCATCCACAAGAATCTCTCCTGTGGAATTGACTGCAATGCCAGTAGGCCACTTCACTTCTGTCCAGACTTTGACTGGCTTGCCTAATCGCGTGGGATGGACGGGAACTGACATGGTAAAGGGACTACAAGCTACTTGCTGCTTCCCATCAATTATCACTGATAGTTCATGACGCCCACGCACAGTGGGCGTGTACTGGATAAGATATTCTCCGGTCTTCTTTGATCGCTTCACTTCGCACCTGATGACTGACCCATTGCACAGAGACTTCAGTTGAGCAGTGATGACACATTTACGCCTCGTTGTCTTACTGTTACTTAGCTTGATAGTTAAAGCTACCGTGGTTGGTTGGTTGACTAGTGATGACTCAGCATTATCTGTACTGAGTGTACACTGTGTTGGGTCTATAGCTAGCCTAGTGATCTTGGCCTTGTCCTGACAGAGCTGCTGTAGAGCCTCTACACACCCCACCTCTACCCCCATGTCTGCCTCCTCTACTGGCTCTGTGTTCCTCCCTGACTGGCTCTGTTCTTCTATCTCTTGCTCTATTCTCTTCTTGACCTCAGTGTGCATGCTCATTACCTCATTGTCAGAACAGTCACTCACAAATCTCTCTGTGTAGTCTGTGATACTCTGGACCTCTGCATGAGCTAGAAACAAGTTCTTCTCCTGTACTGTGAGCTTGTCTATCTTCTCTTGAACTGTCTTGGCAGATTCCTGGAGTAGTTGTTGCTTGCGTTCTTCTAGGATGAGTTGAAGTTGATTGAAAGAGGTGATGATGGTGTCGGCTACAGAGTTCCCCTGGGCCTCTACCTCCTGCTTGGTGGTTTGGATCTCTGTAACAGCTCCTGATAAAGTTTTAGCTGCAGTCTTCAAGGGGCTGAGCTGCTCAAGAAGTTTTGTTTTGGTGTCTGGAGCTGCTACTTTGCTGAACTCAAACTTGTGGTCCTTATGAGCTACCACTGTGCAGTCGCGACAGATGAGAGAGTTGCAATCAAAGCAGTAGATGATGAGGGGCTCCTCGTGAGTGAGACACTTCTTAGTGGGAGGCTCTTTAGCTGCTATCTCCTTAGCTCGACCTTGCTTTAGGTCTTCAAGTGAATCTACCTCGTGAGACCTGAAGGCTTTGAGTTTCCTGTGTTGCTTGACACATTCTTTGCAGATGAAAGCAACACATTGGCGACAGAATGCTTCAGCTTTGGCTCCAGAGTCTGAGCATCCTTCACACTTTACCTCTACCTTGCCGTGGACTCGCTCTAGAGCGTAGTAGTTGGATTTGTAGCGGTTGACAAAGAAAGCTGTTTTGAGTCCCTCCACACCTCCCTCAGGGAGAATGGTGTCCTTGCGACACTCTGGACAAGAGAAGGGTTTGTTGGAGGCTGTCCTGAGGGCCAGTTTGAGGACACACTCTTTGCAGTAGTAGTGGAGGCAAGGGAGGACCTTAGGCTCTGTGTAGTGCTCCTGGCAGACAGCACAGGTAATCTCCTTTTCCATCTCCACAAGAGTCTTCCCCTCATGTGTGATACCTTCAGCCATGTTGAATTCTTACACAGTGTAGTAACCAGATGGGCTGATAAAGATGAGGTTGACTAAAACAACAACTAAACTTTCCGGTCAGGTCAGGTCAGGGTCACGTGAGGCATATTTATATCAGATTCCTGGACCACAGCCGGAATAGAGTGGGATAATACCGATATTCATGAGAGTTGCAAACACCATGCTCAGTGAACCACGACAAGTGTGAATCCTCAGCGCTACCACACTAGCTACATAGCTATTATAAAATCATTCCCACACCTAAAATTAATTTATTGGGCATATACCTAGTCAGGCAAATGAAAATGGTAGAAGTAAACATTGTTTTCATAAGAGAAGCTAAACATGTAAGGGGCAGTCACTGGTAGTTCAACACAAAGCTGTAATTCCAGTTCTTGGAAAACTATTATTATTAATCAAAACTATTGTTCTAAATTATTTATGTCCCAAGGGTCCCAAGTTCGGACAAATTATCAAGTAAGAATTAATTAGGGATTTTTATGTTTCCTATAGCCTAGAGCAATGGTCAAGTCAGTTGCACTCCTCCGTTTGGTTGGTTTGAGATTTACGCTATCATCGGGCCTGGGCCTTTGGCCCTCGGTTGTGTAAATCCCACACCAATCTCCACGTCGTGGTATAACCTATACATATACATGTATATTAACTATAGTCATCCGACTAGTTTGGTAGGTCACTTATCTCCTAGATTCTATCTAACATTGGCAGGAACTGGGCTGGCTCTTCTGAGACCCAACTGCTGGATTCTGTGAGTGCGCTTGGCACGCGCCTTTGGCCCACTGGGATTAACTGCTTTGGGGGGAGGCCCCGTCAGCGTGAATGGCATGTGTTGCCCATGTGATGGGGGCCACTGGCCGGCCCAGTCCCTCACCACATAGTGGTGGACAATGAAACCTTGTGAGAGAGGAGTCAGGGGTTGGATGGTGGGGAAAAACTAGCTGCTCAAGTTCGCCTATCAACAGCTCCGATGAGTTTCGTGACTAGGTTCAGCCGTAGCTGCCTGGACGATCGCCACATGTGTGGCCACGCGCCTCGGCTACACGACCTGCTTCGATTCTCCACCCTGGCTTGTCCCGTGTGGGGTTTTATCCAGCTCCTGCCGTTAACTCTACTTAATTACATTAATTAGCATTAGTACATATAAATTTTCCCCAACAGCAGAGAGAAAATGTTTGTGCAAGCACAAGTATTAAATATGTAATACTTTGAATAAAAGAAACAAGTGAACAGATATTCCACTGTACAGGCTCTGCCACTGATAATAACAACTACAGATCATTTCTGTTGTTTCTGTATGCGCGCTAAATACGTTATATGTACTTTGAATAATAGAAAACTAATACCTCTACTGGACAGGTGTTATTTTCACCAATGGTTTTATAATTTATATACAATGTAAAATAACTTAAGAAAGTGAATATTAAATGCTATGTATTTTATGAATGAACATAACAAAAAAAAACAACAACAACTGATAAAGTAAACTCCAGAGAATGAAAAAAAAAAAGTAAATGAATAATTAAAAAAATAAAAAATAATAAATAAAAAATTCAATAATAACTCAATTTGTAATAATTAAAAACACTGAACTCTTTCAGAGTCATCTGCAATATACACAAAATGATCTAAATCTGTACACACACTTGTAGGCTCCTTAAGTTCACCATCCCCTGAACCATGCCCCCTAAATGAGGTGACAAAATCTCCTGCAGTTGTAAACACTGACACATTGTGACTATCAAAATTAGTGACATATACAAACTGACCAGACACACAAATGCCTAAAGGTAGGTTCAACATCTCTACTCCATTACTATCACAGCCAAAGGAGCGCAGGATGGCACCATCTTTACTGATCACATGTATCATATTATCATGGCTAGGGGCATAGATGTTGCCATGGACATCCAAACAAATAGTAATGAAGCCTTCTTCAGTTTTAATACATTTTTTATAATTTAAGTTTCTGTCACACACAATAAGATGACCACTGTCTATTTCACACAGCCATACTTCATTCTCAAGTATCGTTAACCCCGAATATCCTTGGATATTGGACTGGTCAAATTCCTTCACCTGAATATCACCTCCATTCTTGTTGCATTTCATGATATGATTGGTTAAAACACTAGCACAGTAAATGTTGTCTTCACTGTCTGTAGCTAAATCACAAACATCAGTCAGTCCATGTAAATCTCCTTTCACTAATACTTGTTTCTTCCCATCTTTATGCAACTTCACAATATGTCCACCAAGTTCACTCACAAGAATCTCTCCTGTGGAATTGACTGCAATGCCAGTTGACCCATTCAGTCCTGTCCAGACTTTGACTGGCTTGCCTAAACGCGTGGGATGGATAGACACTGACATGGTAAAGGGACTACAAGCTACTTGCTGCTTCCCATCAATTATCACTGATAGTTCATGACGCCCACGCACAGTGGGCGTGTACTGGATAAGATATTCTCCAGTCTTCTTCGATCGTTTCACTTCGCACTTGATGACTGACCCATTGCGCAGAGACTTCAGTTGAGCAGTGATGACACATTTACGCCTCGTTGTCTTGCCGTTACTTAGCTTGGTAGTTAAGGCTACCGTGGTTGACTGATCGACTAGCGATGATTCAGCATTATCTGTACTGAGTGTACACTGTGTTGGGTCTATAGCTAGCCTAGTGATCTTGGCCTTGTCCTGTCAGAGCTGCTGTAGAGCCTCTACACACCCCACCTGTACCCCCATGTCTGCCTCCTCTACTGGCTCTGTGTTCCTCCCTGACTGGCGCTGTTCTTCTATCTCTTGCTCTATTCTCTTCTTGATCTCAGTGTGCATGCTCATTACCTCATTGTCAGAACAGTCACTCACAAATCTCTCTGTGTAGTCTGTGATATTCTGGACCTCGGCATGAGCTAGAGACAAGTTCTTCTCCTGTACTGTGAGCTTGTCTATCTTCTCTTGAACTGTCTTGGCAGATTCCTGGAGTAGTTGTTGCTTGCGTTCTTCTAGGATGAGTTGGAGTTGATTGAAGGAGATGTTGATGGTGTCGGCTACAGAGTTCCCTTGGGCCGCTACCTCCTGCTTGGTAGTCTGGATCTCTGTAACAGCACCTGATAAAGTTTTAGCTGCAGTCTTCAAGGGGCTGAGGTGCTCAAGAAGTTTCTTTTTGGTGTCTGGAGATGCTACTTTGCTGAACTCGAACTTGTGGTCCTTATGAGCTATCACTGTGCAGTCGCGACAGATGAGAGAGTTGCAATCAAAGCAGTAGATGATGAGGGGCTCCTCGTGAGTGAGACACTTCTTAGTGGGAGGCTCTTTAGCTGCTATCTCCTTAGCTCGACCTTGCTTTAGGTCTTCAAGTGAATCTACCTCGTGAGAACTGAAGGCTTTGAGTTTCTTGTGTTGCTTGACACATTCTTTGCAGATGAAAGTGACACACTGGCGACAGAATGCTTCAGCTTTGGCTCCAGAGTCTGAGCATCCTTCACACTTTACCTCTACCTTGCTGTGGACTCGCTCTAGAGCATAGTAGTTGGATTTGTAGCGATTGACAAAGAAAGCTGTCTTGAGTTCCTCCACACCTCCCTCAGGGAGAATGGTGTCCTTGCGACACTCTGGACAAGAGAAGGGTTTGGAGGGTGTCCTGAGGGCCAATTTGAGGACACACTCTTTGCAGTAGTAGTGGAGGCAAGGGAGGACCTTAGGCTCTGTGTAGTGATCCTGGCAGACAGCACAGGTAATCTCCTTTTCCATCTCCACAAGAGTCTTCCCCTCATGTGTGATACCTTCAGCCATGTTGAATTCTTACACAGTATAGTAACCAGATGGGCTGATAAAGATGAGGTTTACTAAAACAACAACTAAACTTTCCGGTCAGGTCAGAGTCAAGTGAGGCATATTTATACACATTCATGGACCACAGCAGGGATAGAGTGGGATAATAACGATATTCATGAGAGTTGCAGACACCACAGTCAGTGAACCACGACAAGTGTGAATCCTCAGCGCTACCACACACTAGATACATAGCTATTACAAAACCATTCCCACACCTAAAATTAATTTATTGGGCATATACCTAGTCAGGCAAATGAAAATGGTAGAAGTAAACATTGTTTTCATAAGAGAAGCTAAACATGTAAGGGGCAGTCACTGGTAGTTCAACACAAAGCTGTAATTCCAGCTCTCGGAAAACTACTCAGCATCAAGAAAAGAAATTGTTTGCTCACGTGACTAAAAAAAAAAATACATCTTTATTGCACACATTGAAATGTTTTTTATTTTTATTCTTTCAAACTACTTTCTTAAAAATTATATTACTAGCTGCTGGTATACCGATCGGCAACCCAGAACGGGTCACTCCACTTATCAGTTCATAACTTTCCTGTTACTGAAGCTATAAATTATTTGGGATTCAATGCTTAAAGTCATAAATAGCTATATCTTGAACCCTGACTCAAAGTATATGGTAATGTATGCTATTTTGAACTTTTTGTAACTTTTAGATACCAGGACAGTATTACAGAAAAAAAAAAAAAAAAAATTCAATGCATTATATAGAGACTGCTGCTGTACATGAACAATTTTTAAAGTTTTTTTTAGGCTTGTCAATAACATTTAAGTGATTAACACCTTGATAAAACCACAAACCACCTCGTTAATATTTGAAATTATTAACAATTCAGCAGTTATATAAATGCAGCATGATATACTATTTCATCTAATTTTTGGCTTTCGAAGTATTTATAGTGGATCAGAGAGTGTACTTCCATGAACAGAAACAGTAAAAAAATTCCACAGAATCTGAATCATGTCATGCAATCTACTGTACTATATTTGTTGCGAACTAGCAGCTAAAAATTTCTTATTGTTGTCTAGTAAAAAAAAAACTATTAAATATTTCCCTTCACTATGGGCTATACACTACAGTATGATATCACTACGATATATTGCATTCCTCACTGATACTCACACAAAAAAGAAAATAAATTAAATTCTCCTCTAACTTCTACCTCTCCTCTCTAGCCTAGCCCTCACACCAGCTCACCATAATGTCCTCCACTAGCCTCCGAACTTCTCCAGATCTACCTTCACTCCCAACTTGGTTCAGTTGTACCATAGGACCTCCCAGGAGAGACAGCAGCCTGGAGAGGAGGGAAAGGGAGAGGGACAGGTGAGGGAGGGAGGGAAGTGTGAGAGGAGGTAGGGAAGTGTGAGAGGAGGAAGGTAGTGTGAGAGGAGGTAGGGGAGTGTGAGAGGAGGTAGGGAAGTGTGAGAGGAGGTAGGGGAGTGTGAGAGGAGGTGGGAGGGATAAAGGCTACATTGACAGACACCCACTATATGCCATATCTACAAAACCACTCTGCAGTGTTTATTCACTCAATTAGTAATACACGGTACAGTACTTTAATAGTTTTATGTGGTTGAAAAATGTTGTTCTACTTCAGCATCGTGTAGTTGTACAGCAAGTGAGCGATAGATGGCTTCCATGCCATACACACACACACACACACACACATACACACACCAATATACTAGAAATGTCTGTAGTTTACTACAAGTCACTTGAAAGATACAAATCCATACACATTGCGCAATAGTTGCTATTGTTGACACTCTACATATAAGGAGAGTCACACGATAACCTCTAGCAATGAATGTAATTTATCACACGTAAACACAGGCCCTCCCATGAATGATAGTTACTCATTCACACGGAGTTAAGTAGCAGTATTGTCAATGAAGAGAGTGACCAGTATTAGCTTGCAGAACATTAGCTAGGAGAATGAATGACTTCCCCAACACTATCAAAGATTTCAAGGAGAATTTTTCTGGCAAATACAGTCCACCACTGGGGCCAGCACAAAGGCCACAAGACATCCAATTGATCACCTATCCCACAGAAGAGGGAACTTCTGAGGTGAAGGTAGTTCAGGAGTCAGATGTATATCATTTCGACCAAGGCGAACTAGCAACCCATCAGACCACCATATCGACCGCGAATCCCAAGGGTAGCCCAGCTGTAGTAGCCACTGAGCCAGCAATTGTAGAAGTCGGACAGCAAGCAACCACAGATCCCGAAGGAACAGAACTACCAGCCACAGATCACGAAGCAACAGAACTACCAGCTTCACCACCAACCATGCATAGAGCAAGTCCAATGCCCGCCACAGGTCCATTTGTAGCCACAAACCAAGAGACCCCTCAAGATACGGAGCTGCCTGATGGCAAAGAAATTCACAAGAGTGGACAGACTTCACCACAACAATCCCAAGAAAAGCAGCAGATAAAATGGACTAAATACACTAAAGGTAAGCTTGTTATTATTATTAACCCACACCTATGTATGTGATAGCTGTTTTTTTTCCCCTCACTAACCCACCCTCTCTGGTTTCCCTTATAGATATTGGGCCCTCTGCTGTCACTACGGCTAGCCTATCAAACTCACTGGCAACTATTTCTCTATCTACTGTCAAAACCGAACACTTTCAAGCAAGAGTGATACTACACCCTAACACAGTAGAGAAGGGAACAGGTAACTGCAGTCCCAGAGTTCAGCTGAGGTTGGCAGTATCGGTGAGAGAGAAGTTAAAGAGGCACTTCCTTTCTAAAACTGTGACATCTTGCAAGGTGGCCCTCTCAACTAAAGTAATGGAGAAAGGAACGGGCAAGTTGCTTGCCAAGTATGACAACCAGCAGTTTCAGCTGCCACCCCAGGGCATTGCGAACTGCTTATGCGAGCTCATCACCAACAAAGAGCTGGACGAGAGCAACTCTAAGAAAGTCGACATTGAGGTTACCATCACCACGTACATTCAGGACTGGGAACCAAAGATTATGCCGTACGGCGACGATTATTGGCACATCACATGACTATTGGCACATCACATGACTATTGGCACATCACATGACTAGTGATAAACATCATGTGACACAATCATTCATTCACACCTTGGCAGAATAAGTTGGCACGGCCAAGTTTCACAGTCATATTCACAGCACCACAAATTTGATTGGCACCAGATAATACTCTCTCTCTCTCTTGCACCACATACAATGCATTGATGTGCACTATATGGAAGTGTGAGAGGAGGTGGAAGGGGTAAAGGCAACAGAGTCAGACACTCACTATATGCCAGATCTACACAACCACTCTGGGTTCATTCATCTCATTGATATGTGCTTGGATAGCATTAATCATTACATATTGTATAGCAGGATTTATTGACGAGGGATTTAATCTGATATATTTTCAAAGCGTCACACCAACTATAAAATGAGTGTATGTAAGTCTGTCTAAAACCCCTCCATTGTACACCAGTCTACCTCCGTTCCTTAAACAGACAGAAAACAAACAAACAAACACCAACAAAAACAACAACAACTAAACAACAAAGGCGTGGAACGTGAACCACAACTATTTCATCTTTCTTTATACTAACAAAGTAAATCGCTGTGATTATTCATTAAGCCTCAGCAAGCATGTGTGATAGGGTTATAGTAGTCGTCCTGTCTGCCACGCACTGATTTTAGAGGTTACTGACAATTAACTGCCGATTTAGGTGTGAACTTACTCTAAGTGACGACTTACGACCTTTCATTGTGCTACTGTTTTTAAGAAGTCCAGGCTGATTTTTGAGAAAAAGCAAGCTGTTAGCTTCGCGTAGGTAGCTTGTATGGGGTAATGCCCCCATTGTCACGTCACAATCACGTGAGCAAATAATTTTTTTTTCTGCCCGCGGTAGTTTTTTCTTTATGCTGAAAAGTTAAAGAGTGCTGGAATTCAGGTGTTTTACGTCGAACTTATATACCGGTGAGAGTCTCCTGCATGTTTAGCTACTTCTTTTAGACAGCAATTAGCTACATCTGCCATTTTCATTGCTTGAGCCGTATTGATACTTGATCAGGAATAGCCAAACACATTTTTTTTTTCAGTCCAAGAATTGATTCTATAGCTAGCTAGTGTATAGTAATGCTGAGGGGGTCACATCTTTGGTGCTTCATTTTATTTCTATAGTACAGTAAAGGTCTTCTCAACTATGGCATCCCAAACTCTATGATAAATATGATATCTCCTCAAAATGCTCTAAAATTCTTACCATTTCATTTCCAAAGAAACAATCAAACATAGCATAAGATAAGAGCTATGTTCACACACTTCATCTGAATGATTCTTCACACACACACACACACTCTCTCTCTCTCTCTCTTGCAACTGCTAGCAGTCACGTGTACATGGCAGAGTCAGGATGCCTGTGCACTAAGCAGGCACTGTGAGCCGTGCAAGGAAAGCTCTTGGAGCCGGGAGATCCTGAGCCAAGGACACAACCACTACACCACACAACCACCACCACCACCACTCACACTCACACACACACCTTAAAGGGTGCCACCCTCAAAGGGCGATGCTCCTCTGCTAAGCAGATTGACAGTTACACAGTGGTTAATCATTTGTTGTAACACATCTGTGTCTAGCTATATCTTGGCCCCTTCTAAATGACCGACTACATCTATTGCAGGTAAAGGGTTGGAGAGTAGGAACACTCATAGCAGCCATTCTTCTGCGGTTGTCATGCTCCCTCAATCTTCTCTCTGTAGCATCCATGAGTCCCTCTTTACACTGCTGCCACCAACTATCCCGTTATTGTGCTTCACTGTACCAACATCTCTCATTCACTCCAAACTTCTTCAAATCCTTCCTCACTCTATCCCTCCACCTCATCTTGGTACCATGAGCAGGCCTCCGTTGAGGTAGCCATCCAAACAACAATTTCTTCTGCACCCTCTCCTCCTTCATCCTAGCCACATGGCCTAACCATCTCAATCTCCTAGCAGTGATCAAGTCCTCTAGCGACTCCTCCATTCCAAACTGCCTTGCTATCTCCACACTACTCCAATGATCTAACCATTGCTGCATTGCTGTAATACCCAGAATTCCCTTCAGACACCGATTGAAACACTTCCAGCCGCTTACTCACTGCTCTTGGTGTTGTCCAGGCTTCTGAGCCATACAGCAGCACACCCGACACAGCAGCCTTGTACACAAGTCTCTTAGTTTTATGGGACAGATTATTGTCTCGAAAAACAGCCTTCCTAAGAGCTCCAAAAGCTCTGCTAGCTTTCGCTTTGCACACACACACTCCAATACCAAGCAGTGGTTTACAGTGGTTTGTTTCCCAGTGCTGAGGGCTATGTTGTCACTGCTGTTTTATTACTTCAGGGTCTTATTAATTAAGTAGCAATTATGGTGTACCACTACACCAGCAGTATCAAAAATGAGTTAGTGTATTGGTTGGCATCCCCTGCATTTCTACCCGACTAAATAAATATATATATATACATATATGTATATATATTATCTAGATATCTTCACAATGATATATTTAGGTACACTTGTGAAATATCTCGCGATATCACAAAGTGTTATCTCATGGCAGTATTGCGCAAGAGTTTTCACCAACTTTACACCATGAGTTACCAAAACAAACTACTTCAGTGAAGATATCTAGTGTGGAATAAACCACTTATTACACTCGTCAGAGTGATATGGCTAGATATTTCACTCTCAGGCTTTATTTTCACTCCCCTTTGGCTCATGAAAATAAATTAGCCTGCTCAGTGAAATATTTCACCATGTCACACTCTGACTCATGTAATAAGTACTATATATAGTTAGGCAGATACGTATGTAACAATTTTTGTAACAATTGTGGGTTTTTACGTCCAAGCATGAAACTTGGTGGAGTTATAGATTATGATTTTTCAGATATGGAGCCATCCTGATTTGACCTTTGGCAACCTTTAGGCATTAATTAATTAATTACAATAATTACTATATGATAACACGCTAATTTCACTAAAAATGGTCATGTTTGGTATCAAAGTGAAGGCCATACTCAGTGATGTATTTTGCAACTTGAATTACCTTTCTATCTCATTCTGTTCAAAAGTTATGGGCAGATTTAACTATGGCATTATGTCATTATATTATGTGCTTAACACCATAACATAGTCAACACTATAGCATAGTCGTGCAAGTGCCATTATCTTGTGCTGTATTTGGCTTTGCATGCAAAAGTGCATGCATTGAATTTCAGGAAGCCTGCAAATGTCTGTATATGCCAATGCCTGCATTGACTCTTGTGATGCATATCAATTCCTGCATTTGTTTTTTTTCCCTTTCACACTGTCTGTTCATGGATGTGCATGTTAAATCCGGCACTATACCTTGTGTCTAATCTTCGTACATTCTGGCTATATAACTGTCTATTCTTTACTCACTTGGTTAATTAAAGCATTCAAATGGCAAGCCGCACCAGCTACCCTCCAGTTGACCAGTATTTGACTACTATACTAGTGGTGTGCTTGAGCACAAATGGCGAGCGAGCCTAAAGACTGTACTATTTTTATATGAATGATTTTGACTTCTAACACTGAAGCTACTGAATATAAGGTCCAGTTTTTTAATTTACCATACAGGGTAAAGGGATTTCAGTGCCATAGTAACAACTCTCTGCAACTGCTTGGAAGGAAAACAACAACAAAACAATACACGTTATTTAAAAGTTTTTTTTGTGATATTCTTTAGCTAAGTAGTGGTTGTAACACACAATGCTTTGACACAACTGGACATGCACCTACACAGACTTACCTTCGCAGTAATCTAGTGAACAATGTATTTTCAAGTAAATACTGTTGTGCACGGCTTATAACCATAACAAAGAGCGCATTGACTTATCACCGCCACTAACTCGAATAGAAAAACTGCACTCGCAAAACAAGAAGCAACGGTAAACAATTCAATTTCTAGGGTGATACGGGTACTGATCGCTAAACCAGAGGATTCTGTTTAGTGCAATTTGGGACGGGGTCGAACGCCGAGCAAACACAAAAATACGGAGGGTCAAAGTACAAAATGACATACGTACGTCCATATATATAAATAAACATCCCCGATTTTCGATTGTGTTACCCCTGTAAGTGTCTCGCTCGCTACGCTCGCTCGCCAAATATATTCTATAATATTTCGGGCTCAGTTTGCCCTTCAAAGTAGTGAAACAAAAAAAAGTGATAGCTGAGAGCTGGTAAAGTATTGCAGCAGTTGAAGAGCAAGTTGTCGATAATGTTTACACCTGAGGCATGTAAATAACTAGATAAGTGGTTACAAAAAGCATAATGATGCAATTTTCCCTGTGGCACGAAGAATGTCCTCCTTCGCTATCTCATCTCTGGCATGCTAAGACAAGGGACTAAGGCACATCTTTTGACTTGTCTAGAGAACTGCGTTCAGTCAGTACCATCACAAACACACGCTGATGTCTGTATTCTAGATGGAGCTGTAGTGGTGAACTTTCTTAAACCACTTGCAATCAAGACCTTTGAAGAATATGCAACAATATTCTTCATACCTTACCTTGAAGAAAGACTGGAGAATGCTAATCGAGTGGATATGGTTTGGGACCAGTACTTTCACAACAGCCTCAAATCACAGACAAGGAAAAAACGGGGCAAAGGTATCAGAAGGAGGGTAGAAGCATCATCAAGTTTACCTAACAACTGGCAACATTTTTTTGCGTGATGACGTCAACAAAAAGGAGTTGTTTGCTTTTTTGGTAAAGCATATCCAACATTTGGAAACCAGGAAGCAGATCATTACCACAAGTGGCTCAGTTGTCATCTGCAGTCCAGCACAAGATACCAGTCTTCTAGCTCCTTGCAATCATGAAGAAGCTGATACAAGGATGATTCTCCATTTATATGATGCAGTCCACAAAGGTTTTCAGAAAATCTTACTGCATACAGTGGATACCGATGGTGTAGTTGTCTTGTCGGTTGCAGCAGTCGGTTGCAGCAGCATCAAAATTGAAAGGAGCTTTGGGTAGCATTTGGAACAGGAAACAGTTTCAGATATATGCCGATTCATGAGATGGCTGCATCTATTGGTCCCAGGATACCCCAAGCATTGCCAATGTTTCACGCTTACACAGGGTGTGACACAGTGTCATCATTTGCTACAAAGGGAAAGAAGTCTGCATGGGATACTTGGAGAGTATTTGAAGAAGTGACTACCATTTCTTGTGCTGTCTACTGGACCTGATGATGATGTGGCTGCACTAGAAAGGTTTACAATTTTACTATATGATCGGACCAGCAGTTTTGTAAATATTGATGAAGCACGAAAACAAAACATTTTGTTTACCAAGAAAGGACGCACCATGGATACTATTCCTCCTACCAGAGCAGCTCTGATACAGCATATTAAAAGGGCTGTGTACCAAGGAGGGCATTGCTGGGGTAAGGCATTTCAAAAATTTCCTGCTATTCCCACTCCAGAGAACTGGGGATGGACTGATCCCAGTAACTGGACACCTTAATAGACAACTTTGCCAGAAGCTGCCACTTCAGCAAGGGAGCTCTTACACTGTGCTTGCAAGAAAGGGTGCAGAGGACAATGCAAGTGCAAGAAGGCAGCTTTAAAGTGTACTGCATTATGTCATTATAGTGGAGAATGCAATGAGGAATAACAAAACTAATTTTTTTATATTCTAGTATACATCAACTATGTGTTTAGTCATAAAATAATTGTCACCATTACTTAGCAAACCCAAATTAAATCACAAAAATTGGTCATAAATGTTAATATGATGAAATAAAACTTTGTATTTTATTTTAAAAATACTTTCCAGAACAAGGCCTTTTATTTGACCAAACATGACCCACTTTTTATGAAAGTTAAAAACCACCGTAATTATAATTAATAATTAATTACGATTTAGAGGTCATAAAGGTCAAATCCGAGGTGGCTCCATATCTGAAAATACTTTGGTGACCATATTCAATAACCAAACCAAGTTTCATGCTTGTACGTCAAAACCCACAATTGTTGCACATATCTGCCTGACTAATATGTTATAACTAATATGAGATGATGTCTGAGTTCAAGGGTGCCACATTACTCAAGCTACGTTGATTTAGCATGTGTTAATTTCCACAACAACGTTATAGTAGTATGCTTGATTCACTAGTGACCCATACATAAAATTCACCTAGAACCTTTATATATGTAGTACAGATTGTCAATATATCTACTCTCATCATATTTTCAAGCACATTGATTGAAGTCCTAGGATCAGTGTAAGTCATTCATTATCCTGAATAGTCTATACCCAAAATATGCACGATAGTCAGGGTTTCATACAGAGGTAGGGGCGCCCAGGGATTTCCCCCCTCCCAGGTTGAGTTTCCCCGCCCCCCCCCCCACCCAGAATTTCATGAAATAAATTAATAACATTTACTACTGGTTATGATTTATAATGATATTCTGTGGTTATGATTTATAATGGTATTCTGTGAGTTTGTTTGTTTGTATATATCTAATATTTGGTGAAAGTTCACTTCAGTTCATTGAGGTCCTTCAATTGCAATACGCATTAGTCTTTCAAGATTGGTGTCACTAATTCTAGACCTGAGCCGATTTTTAATTAAATGGGTGTGGTTTCAGTAAAATTGGGTGTGGTGAATCAAACGTGTGGCCCCCCTCCTTCCTAAAGTCTCCCCCCTCCCAATCCTGTATGAAACACTTGAAGTGCGATATAAAACTGGTTAATATAGTGCTATACACTGATTCAGTAGCTAGAAGAAATCTTAAATTTACACTTCCCTATTATATATATATATAAAAAGACATACCAACCCTATACATACAATGTAGTGGGTAAATATGAAGAATCACATGTGCCAGACCACCTGAGAGTGCGTCCGATGATCACTAGCAATTTAATACAAGATATTTCAGCAGCCACAAATTAAATCCTGGTTTAGCTAGTACCCAGCACACTTCAGAACAGAAAAATAATATTTCACAAATATACATCAACTCCCAGCAAGCATGTGAGTAAGAGTGGCAGTCTTCATCTCAGACATTCCCCACGTCCCCTCCCACTCAGTCAGACATTCCCCACGCCCCCTCCCACTCAGTCAGACTGGCAGATGACGTAGTTCACTATTAGTCACTTGAAGACATAGAGATGTCCGCACTGCATAATTGCTGTAATTGTTGACACACTATAAGGAGAGTAATTCGATAGCCTGGAGTCGTGAATATTACTACACACGTAAACACAAACCCTCCCAAATATGTAAGAGCCCTATGAATGTATATAGAATTGAATGTTGTAGTGTTACTATAGCAAGTGACAAGTACTACGTGTTAGCTTGTAGGGGCTTAGTTTGAAAATGGAAGAGACCTATCACACTACTACTGATGTCCAATGTTTCAAGGTGAATGTTTCAGGCAAAAACAGTCCTTCAGGTAGCCTCGGGAATTCTCTCTTATCACCGGGGTCAGGACAAACGCCACAGGCATCCATCCAAATGACGACCTATCCCCCCACAGACTTAGAGGTGAAGGCGCCAGTTCAGGAGACAGATGTATATCACGGCTACAGAGATGAACTAGCAACCTATCAAACCACCATGCTAACCATGTGTGGCCCAGCCGTAGTAGCCAATCGGCCAGCAACCGAAGGGCAGGCCTCACAGGCAACCACAGATACAGAAGCTACGGAGCTACCACGAGCATCACCAGCAGCCCCACCTAAAGTGAGCCCAAAGCCTGCCACAGGTCCATTAGTACTAGGAGAAAACCAAGAGACCCCTCAAGCTACTCTGGTGAACGAACTTCCAAATGGAAATGAATGTGATCAATGTGGAGTGATTTTACTACAAGAAAACCAGCAGACAAAAGGGACCCAGTACATAAAAGGTAAGCCTTTAATTATTCCATGCCTAACCTCTGTGATCACTGTTTCTCTCACTCACTTACCTTCCTGATTTTCCCTCACACAGAAGTTGGGCCCTTTGTTTGTCACTCTAACGGCTACCCTATCAATTCACTGCAACTATTTACTCTATCTACTGTCAACACCGAAACACTTCCAGCAAGAGCGATACTAACACCCTAACACGGTAGAGAAGGGAACGGTAACTGCATCCCAGAGTTCAGCTTTAGGTTGGCGTATCATTGAAAGAGAAGTTAAATAAAGAGGCACCTCTTTCTAAAACTGTGACTTTCTTCTTGCAAGGTGCCCTCTCAACGAAGTAATTGAGAAGGGATGGGCAAAGTTGCTTGCCAGTATGACACCAGCTTTCAGCGGCCACCCCAGGGCATGGGCCAACTGCTTATGTATGCGAGCTCATCACCAAAACGATCTGGACGAGAGCCAGCTAAGAAAATTGATATTTACAACACCACACCACGCACGTGCAGGACTGGGACACTCAAAGATCATGTCACCCATGGGATGATTGTTGCACATTTCATGAACAATCTATCACCTTCATGTGATCACAGTCATTCACCCTCTCGCAAGTCATTCTCAGCTTCATAATTTTTTCTCGCCTCTTTTACTCATTAGATGTATTCTCTCTCTCTCTCTTTCACAGGCTTTTAAAAAAAAAAAAACAATACAGAATTAAAAATATTAGGTTGCCACCGGGAATCGAACCCAGAACCGCTCGCTTAATGCACAAGCGCTCTGCCACTGAGCTATGGCAACCAGCCGGCAAACAACACTCTAATTCTGTATTTATACTGCTAAGGGGAACTGCTATGCTACAGTCTAACTCTCAACAAACCAACAGAAATTCTCAGCCTAAAGTTTCACTGTCATGCATCATATTCATAGTATGATGAGTTTTACTATTGTCTGGCACCAACCCCACGCAATACCACAATAGTAAAGAATCCTGACCAACATCTATCAGTATAGGGATGAATTCCATTACACATGTACATGTGTGTGGTACAAGTCGCCAGCTGTGTATGTGCTAACTATTTTACTGAGAGTGCATTCCAAGGGTAGGGGAAGATGGCAAGGGCCCCCTTCACTTTTTCACCTTTTATGACTATGAATGTAGCCACTGGTTTAGAAAGTGGGGAAAAATTATTTGCTTCAATTTCAATAGGGTTAGAAGTTCATACCAAAATAAAGTAATATCCTCAAGGGTTTGGAGAAAAGGGGCAAATGGAACAACAAAACCCTTAAGCCTAGGTGACCTCATCACCAACGAATAGTTGGAGAAAAGTAAAATGAAGGAAGTCGACATTTTTGTTGCTATTGCCATTTTTATCACAGATTGGGAAGCTAATTGTGAAGGTTACAATACTGTAAGTATTGCTAGATTACATGAAAATCAAAACTTCCATGTAATAATTGACATTGCACACACCGTATTCTTAGCCCAATTCATGGTCACTCAACCTGTCTTTATTTGTCGCCTAATATTCTGTATTGTTCATGATAAGAAAACAAGTCATTAAAAATAATTGGAGCCATAAATCATTACTTGCTCAATGAAGCACCATAAGGTGCGAACTCTCAGCGCTTCTATACACCAGGTAGAAATTACAAAATCATCTCGAACAAAAAGAATAATTTATTGGCCGTTCTAATCAGGTATCACTATAGCTCGAGCAATGAAAATGAATGATGTAAACACTGTCTTCATAAGAGAAGCTAAACAGGCCAGAGACTCTCACCGGTATATATGTTCAATGCAAAACTTTACTTCTGCACATGGTGAAAAACTTCCCAGCATAAGCAAAACTACAGCGGGCAGCAAGGAATTTTTGCTCACGTGATTACGACGTGCCGATAGGGGGCGTTACCCACAAAAGCTGGTACTATGCGGAGCTGAAGCTTCGCATTTTCTCAAAAATCAGGCCGAAATAAAAAAAAGTAGCACAATAAAAGGTCTTAAATTGTTGTTCTGAGTAAGTATATACCTAAATCAAGGGTTAATTGTCAGTAATCTCCAAAATCAGAGTGTGACAGACAGACAGACAGGACGACTATAATAACCCTCTCGCACATGCACGCTGAGGTTATATAATTTAGCAAAAGTATTCACGTGCAAGTATTACAAAGCTAAGAGAAGGAAGAGAAAGGGAGCAGAACTATCAGAAAGTTTGCAATGCTAATGCAGAGGTGTTTCGTATAAGAAAAAGGCGGTTACACTGGTGTGCTTTATTGGTTACAATTTTAACGGTGTATTTAAGGGTTTGTTGAGACTGCACACACAAAAGCTAATTTCTAAAAAAAAAATCTTTGCAGAACATCTCTAAAGAACTGGAACACAGGACATACCCATTTGAGTGGGTGAAGACTCCAGTAATACACATCAATAATGATCTAGCAAAGCTATAGACAATATATAGTTTATGTTACAAACAACTTATCTTACATGTCATTGCAGATAGTCTGTCGGTCTGTCCAGTGCCACTCCCCTCCTCCACTCTCCACATACCAGTCCCTGACACTGCCCACCAATGGCTGCAAAAACTCCAACACAAGCTCCACCCCCTCACACACGGTCAGCTCGCAAGATGCACACGCCACAGTGCCTGCTTCCTCAATACCACTGGTCAATTCATCTTCATTATCTTCCTCATTGCTGGAATCGACTTCTTTTGAAACTTGACCTTCTTTTCCATCACGATCTTTCCTATCCTCCACACTGCGATCAGCGTCGTCATGGTGCTTTTTCCTAACCTGAGACTTTTTCTTCTCCCTCTTGATTCTGATGTTAAAATAGAGAGTCTTCAGTAACTTGACGGCGTTTCTTAGTGAAGAGTCCACAAGAGATGTCTTAGACAAATCCATCAATTTCTCCAGAACTAAAGATATTATAAAATACCAGAAAGACTTGAGTTGATGTATAAAAACAAAACAGAACAAAACAAAACAAAAAAAGAAAAGAAAAAAAGCTGATGTGCTTTCAACCACATGCTGCATTGTGAAGTGCTATTCTACTATTAACAAAAATACAAATCACATTACATCATTTAGCAAAATGCCATTTATAGGGATAATCTTTGAGCTAGGAATAGCAAGTGTGGTCCTAATTCATATTGAATACTTTACACACTTTTCAAGTAAGTCACAACATTCTGAATTCAAAGTAGTTTCAGAGTAAATACATATTTACGCATATGCACTCTACTTGGGCAATTTCTATTGCTACTAGCTTTGTATTTTAGTGCCGTTCAAAAAAAATAATAAATAAAAGTTTTTCTGTACAGAATGGACAAACAAGGCAGAATAATGAAGTACAGATGATTAAGATAGTGCACAAAAATCAGTTAAGAAAGCATCACCTGCCATGGAGATTTAACTACAATGGCTTTGAATGTGTGTGAGTGTTTTTTCCATCTCTATCCAAGTGAGTTTTGACTGAAAGAGCCATTTAGTGACACTACAGGAATGAGCACCAGCTAACTCATGTCACAACTGTGATGTGGTATGTGAGTCTAGTTGCTGAGGGCAACCAGTCTTAAGAATGTATTCATCGTTGGATGGGGAGAGCATTTTCAAGCAGGAAATATAAATTATACGAGAATTTGTCCCATTGAATGTGTCAAATACACACCAAATATGAGTCTCATTCCACAACAGTTCGTAGAACTCAACCGTCTGTGACAGACTGCATAATTAATCCAGTTAGCAAGTGAAGCTAATACTCAGATGAGATTATGGTATGTTATACACGTCGACTAGTGGATGAAGATGTGGGAGGGACTATGTATGCCACAATTTTGCACTTACGTAAGTTCAAGCATTGTAAAGTGGGTGTGATACAGGAAACAGGTGTAAATGACTCTGCTTTATGGAGAGTAACAAGACATGCTATTCACTTCTAGAGACTTTCTAGAACAAGTTGGTTTGGCAATAATGTCTAGCCCAATTTATCATTGTATTGACAGTCTGCAAGTTACATACATAGTTCTATATGTCATTGGTCTAGCTATTCAAACAATGCATGTATGTGTCCTTCTTATTGAGTATCCATGGAAATTAGAACATACAAAATTTTTAATTTTGGATCTACGAAGTGAGCGTACATCTGTCACATGATTATAAGCTCCACCCTTGATATGACAAACAAGTGACTATAATTCTCTGACATATCTTATCAAAAAAGAAATGCTAGCTAGGGATATAAAACTATTAGTATTGTGCCTATGTTGGACATGAATGAAACTAAGTTTTGAAAAAGTATTTTAAGCAAAAAAAGAAAAGTTTTTTGCTTTGCATGTCAGTAAAGACAATGACGACCTAATTACTGGTCTAATAGTTAAACCACACATTCCTCAACACAAACCACACCCACTGACCTGATGAAAGTGAAGTAAGCATCATGTATGTGACCAGTGGCTTCTCCACGGACAGCCTTTCCATCTGCTCTAACAATGCCAGAACCATCTCTTTCGGACGACCCACCTGCAGTGGCCATGACAACAACCCAGTCTATCATACACGAAGTCTTACTGTGCATACTGTATAGTTTCACTGACTACAATAAGTTAAACCAGTAGGACAAAATGTGCACGCAAGATACATAAAGAATTGTGCAAATTCGTGCACAGTACTTATACTAAATATCTAATTGCCAATAGCAGTAGTGCCAATGTTAGAAATGGTATTGTTAAAAAAATAATAATAAAAAAATAAAAATAAAAAGGAAAAAAAATTAAAGGAAAAATTGTGAACTTGTATGCTACCTATTGTTCCCAATAAATGTCTGTATTGACTTACAGTTGCCGTGCGGCTGACCAGTTTCCATGTGTGTGTGGAGGAAGGGAGAAGATGTGGACATATCAGACACAGTAAGTCCCATCCCACCTGGTACAGGATAGACTACACACATACATTTTTAAATAATGCTACCTCCCAACATGTTCTAACTTCTCACCAATCACCTCGTATTTCCTCTGAAGGAGAAATTGACTAATTTTCTCGACATACTTGTCATTTCCACTCTTCTTCGACTCAATTAGTTTAGAAATTTCTACTAAGAATATTTCTTCGTCACCTCCATCCAACTAAATAGAAAGAAACACCACTAACTCTTGGAAAATATGGCTTCTTTTCGAAGAAACTTACTAGATCTAGACAGATCTTCTCCATCTGGTTATGGTCGTTTCATTTGACGCATGCGCGTTACTAAGCCGTTGCGTTCAGCACGTGTGCTTTCTTTGGGCCTCGAACGAGAAGAAGGTAAGGTAGAACCTAGTTGAGTTTCGTAGGCAGTGAGTAATTTTCTTCCAGATGTCTCGGGATCTACAGTGGCTACTGATAAAAAATAACTCCTCTTTCCTGGTGCGCAGGAGAGGTCCCAGAGGGAGCGGCGTCACCTTTACCACGGTTAGCAAAAGTCCTACTAGTAGTTTAACAAAGCTGTTATAAAGGCTGTGGTATTTTTATCAGGAGCCTAACAATTTAGTCGGCAAGAACTCATACAAATTCAATGGGCTAGTCAACAACAAGGTATGATTGGCAGTATATCGTGGGTGTGGTTAATGAGTTGGTGTGTTTGTGTGTGCAGGCTGTTTCTGTAACTGCCAGCAATGAAGGGAACTTGGTTTTGTCCACTAAAATCTCTCGCAGTAAGCTACATAAACAAAGCCCACTCTTCTAGAGTATAACTATAACATTTTCTTTTTTTAAAGAGGGTGCCAAGCCTGCATCTAGCTGGGCCAGATTTCCTTTGGGAAAGGAGCGAAGAAGAGCGTTTAGAATGATTCGCAAGCGCCTTGGACGTTCAGAGTATCGCAGAGATCTTTTGGAGGTGAGGAGTGTATGTGTGTGTGTGTGTTGCCCAGTGATGAAAACTGACGAACAGAGACCTGTAGGGGTGGATGGAAGGAGTGGAACACCTTTCTCCCCTTCTTTCATTCTTGTATTCCAGCTCACTGCTCCTTCCTCCCTCCTTTCCCTTTTCTTGGTGTTCCATTTTGTCTTGAAACTCGGTCAATGATCATCAGATTATGAGAGCTGAGGGCAGTTATGTGTTAATACGGTAACGGATGATTAAAGTCTTGTGG
>WLWD01004128.1_pt1 | contig 51677 bp, 41 predicted proteins | sample 6712731 | NCBI WGS metagenome assembly WLWD01 (sample SAMN12718690, study PRJNA576275) | sponge metagenome | isolation source: marine sponge | host: Mycale hentscheli | place: New Zealand: South Island, Marlborough, Capsize Point | collected 2014-11-01
CAATTGCTTTTATTTATTTCTATTCCGTAGCTCAGCAACAGAACTTCTATTATACGATTACATAACGATGATGTCAATGACTACTACAGGCCATATTGGTGGGTAGGGTGGTTGAAGTTCTACTGGAAATATTTTAGATAGTTACAAATCAATCAGAGAATAGCCAATTGAATGTAATTATGAAACGTAAAAAATAATTTGACCAGAAGTGAGTGACAGAAATTCAAGAAAAGAAGGAAAAACACATGAAAACGTTAATAAGCCTTACTTCACTTGCTTGCCCATTTGAAATAATCGCACCTTGCCTGGGGGTCATTTTTGCCCCCTACTGGTCTCGCACATACCCAAAACTCCCTGTCCTTATTAGGCCCCGCCTTCTTCACTTTCCTCAGCACGCACGGCTCGTCATGACCCTTACAGAGAGGGGGCGGGGCCTTAGGCTTGGGTTTGAATATTGCCTTCCAGGACTCATTCAAAACTGGTTTCTTTCGAAGAGTGTCACCTTTAGCCCTTCCACCTGACAAATCTTCACCTTCACGAGGTAAAGATGTAGCTTGCTGTGTGGCACCCTTGGCTTGCTTTGCTGGGCGAGCAAGCGAAGACAATTGAGGTCTCTTTGCACCAATTCCTGAAGAAGAGGTTATTTCCTTTGATGCACTCTTGATGTGACTGTCTCTCTCATCCACAGTGTCCTTGGGTTTAGGTTTCAGGAAGCTGAACAGGCTGCTCTGTTTGCTGGTGAACAAATCCGAACACAAAGACGGGAGTGGATGATTAGGTGGACTGAACAAGCACAGATCAAACTCAGCGAATACCGGACAGTGATCTGACCCCATCACATGCTGCCACACCTCCGCCTCAGCCACATGCGGTGCAAGGCGTGTGCTACACAAGATGTAATCTATACGAGTGCCAAAGTTCGTCTTGCGACAGTCCAAGAGTGTAGACCAACATGTGTATGCGTGTTCCTGCGTACGGTGAAGGAGACGGAATGTGTCAACGAGGCACGTAGACGAAGGGGAAGGGGCGTGGTGAGAGGACGCGCGATCAACCTGAAGAGGCTCAGTCAATGACGTGTCGGTAAGAGGTTCTGAGACTATAAATCGAGATAGCCAATCAACTGAAGTTTTATCTTTATCTTTGGCATGTGCCTGAAAACAAAATTGGCTTTTAGTCAAATAGAGCTTACAAAATTACTGATCCCTTACCGGATCATCCTGTGCATAGGCACTGTCAATGGTTTCCCGGCAACAGTTGAGATCCCCAACCACCAGAACCAGCCTTAGTAAACACACACACACTTAGACAGTATGGAGGACATCTCATACACATGTGCACACACAAACTTACTTCCCAGCTCTTTCCAAAGCATTCACTCTCTTCTCTATAAGTTTATAGAAGTTTGTCTTGACGGTTAATCTAGATGTACTTCCTCCATCTTTGTCTCTAGCTGGATCATACATGGGGCAGTACACATTGATAACCACCAGCCTCTCTTCTCTCTCTTCACTACTTCCCTCCTCAACTCTGACACGCATGCAGTGCTCAGTCAATACAGACCTTCCTTCATTGTCCAGAGAAGTCAGCTATACAACAACAACAACAACAACAAACAACAACTACTGTAAGCTATGATCCACTTGTCACCTAGACAACACACCTCTTCCTCGGTCAGGTCCTGTGCATTTCCATAGCAACCTACAACATCATGTTTAGAACTTGAAGATAAAAGACCTGCTAGTCCTTCCTCTGCTCGCACTGGCGCTATCGAGTCTCGACAGAAAGTCACCACACCTACAATGCAATGTCACCTGACGTCAAGGCTTGTACTTAAGGATTTATTTGCACACACATATATACCTGAATAACCCTTCCTGACTCCACAAAATGAAAAGAACGCTTTGTAGCCAGTCACCAAGTACAAGGACGGGTCCAGTTGGTCCCCTACACAGAAATGATTTGCAGATTTATTTCTATCACAAGTGCACACAGTCACATTGGAAATCTAGCGAGTTGGTTGCCTCACTCGTAGCCTTAGTTTCCTGGAAGCATATCAAGTCTGCATCCAAGCTGTCCAATAAATTCTTCAGCTTCTTCCCTTCAGTCTGCCCCACAGAAGCCCTCAAACCATTCACGTTCCACGACACAATCTTCATGTTGCTATTTCTAATTCTGAAGAGCCAATTCTTCTCAAGTACGATTTACTATTAACGACCATTTACCATATCACCTGCCACACAAATTTACGCGACGACCCTTTACATTATACTATAATGTATAAAACAAAATAAAAAACTCATGAAGGCATGCACAACATAAGCCGCCCACACAAACTTTCTGTTGTTTGAAAATGTATTATTATATCAAATGGAAGACAGGTAAAAGAATATACTCATCATAAAAAGAAAAAGTTCTTGTAAAAATGACTGATGTGATGTCACGTCCACGTAAAATAGAGACAATACAAAAAATGAAAATGTTTTATCGTTCAAAAAATAATGCGGTAGAATGCCTTTCCTGTTCGGTAGTTTGTGTGACAGTGCAAAATGTTCAGATTATTTTATACAAAAAAAAATTAAAATGATTTCTCCAGAGACCAATGAGAATAGATAATGAATGAAATGACACAGCCTCACCACGGCAACCTCAGAGGGTGTGTCCATTCATGCCTCTCAGAGCAGCTGTTGCACCATGACTGGACGAGGCAGAGAGAAGTTCGCTGAAAGAATTCTCCAGGCATAATTTGAGGTCTGCGTAAGAGACCACCAATACTGACTTCTCATCCCTCGAATGTAAGGCAACATTTTCATAAGTTCCAGCATCAATCTAGGCAATGAGAAATAATGCTGACATCAGCAAAACTTTAAGCTAATACCAGTGAAAGTTTCATGCAGTTAAACATTCAAAATATAACACACTACCACATTGACACACTAACACACTAACACATTGACACACTAACACATTGACACACTAACACATTGACACACTAACACATTGACACACTAACACATTGACACACTAACACATTGACACACTAACACATTGACACATTGACACACTAACACACTAACACATTGACACACTAACACATTGACACACTAACACGTTGACACACTAACACATTGACACACTAACACGTTGACACACTAACACATTGACACACTAACACATTGACACACTAACACATTGACACACTAACACATTAACACACTAACACATTGACACACTAACACATTGACACACTAACACATTGACACACTAACACATTGACACACCGACACACTAACACATTGACACACCGACACACTAACACATTGACACACTAACACATTGACACACTAACACATTGACACACTGACACATTGACACACTAACACACTAACACATTAACACACTAACACATTGACACACTAACACATTGACACATTGACACACTAACACATTGACACTAACACATTGACACACTAACACATTGACACACTAACACATTGACACACTAACACGTGGGAAACACAATACTAACCACGTTGACCACTCAACACATTGACACACTAATACAATACACATTGCACATAACACACTAATTACATTGACACACTAAACATGACACCACTAAACACATTGACACACTAACACATGGAACACTAACCACATGGACACACTCTGCCCATGAAACACACTAAACCACTTGACACACCGACAATAAACAAATTGACACACCGACCACACAAACACATTGCACACTAAACACATTGACACAATGACAAATTGAAACACTAACACACTAACACACTAACACATTGACACACTAACACATTGACACATTGACACACTGACACATTGACACACTAACACATTGACACACTAACACATTGACACACTAACACATTGACACACTAACACATTGACACACTAACACACTAACACGTTGACACACTAACACATTGACACACTAATACACTAACACATTGACACACTAACACACTAATACATTGACACACTAACACATTGACACACTAACACACTGACACTAACACATTGACACACTAACACATTGACACACTGACACACTGACACACTAACACACTAACACACTAACACATTGACACACTGACACACTAACACACTAACACATTAACACACTAACACATTGACACACTGACACATTGACACACTAACACATTGACACACTAACACACTGACACACTAACACATTGACACACTAACACACTGACACACTAACACATTGACACACTAACACATTGACACACTAACACATTGATACACTAACACATTGACACACTGACACACTGACACACTAACACACTAACACATTAACACACTAACACATTGACACACTAACACATTAACACACTAACACATTGACACACTAACACATTGACACACTAACACATTGACACACTAACACATTGACACACTAACACATTGACACACTAACACATTGACACACTGACACACTAACACATTAACACATTAATACACTAACACATTGACACACTAACACATTAACACACTAACACATTGACACACTAACACATTGACACATTAACACATTGACACACTAACACATTGACACACTGACACACTAACACATTGACACACTGACACATTGACACACTAACACATTGACACACTGACACATTGACACACTAACACATTGACACACTAACACATTGACACACTGACACATTGACACACTAACACATTGACACACTGACACATTGACACACTAACACATTGACACACTGACACATTGACACACTGACACATTGACACACTGACACATTGACACACTGACACATTGACACACTAACACATTGACACACTGACACATTGACACACTAACACATTGACACACTAACACATTGACACACTGACACATTGACACACTAACACATTGACACATTGACACACTAACACATTGACACACTAACACACTAACACATTGACACATTGACACACTAACACACTGACACACTGACACACTAACACACTAACACATTAACACACTGACACACTAACACACTGACACACTGACACACTGACACACTAACACACTAACACATTAACACACTGACACACTGACACACTAACACATTGACACCCTAACACATTAACACACTAACACATTGACACACTGACACATTGACACACTAACACATTGACACATTAACACACTAACACATTGACACATTGACACACTAACACATTGACACACTGACACATTGACACACTAACACATTGACACACTGACACATTGACACACTAACACATTGACACACTAACACATTGACATACTGACACATTGACACACTAACACAGACACATTGACACACTAACACATTGACACACTAACACACTAACACATTGACACATTGACACACTAACACATTGACACACTAACACATTGACACACTAACACATTGACACACTAACACACTGACACTGGTTACAATCAAATGCAATAAATGTACATTGAATTGAATAGTCATACCATAGATTCAGGTTGCTAAGCGCCCCTTCTCTATTAAGCGCTGCTTATTGTTTAAGAACCTGTTTCCTTCCCGGCTTTTTGTTATTTTAAATAGGATTTTATGCGACAAATTCAAGCCAAAGTTAATAAGAAAGAACAATTCCCACTAACGGCCCTTAAATGACATAACCATGATGTAACCTCGCCTCAGTACACATCATGCTGGTCACCTTGTTGAGTGCCTGCACCACGTGGGCGAGGTTGACCCACGGAGCTCCGGATGGATGCACCTGGTGGAAGAGGTAGTCCCTCAGCAGCTTCAACAGATATCGGTCACCAGTCTCCGCCCACTGCTCATCACTGGCAAACCTGGCCACATTAAAATAATCAATGAGGGATCTAAAATTTGCTACAATAACTATGTATATGGTAAAGGGTTCATCCTGCAAGAGGTTAACCAGAGCAGTGAGTACTTGCCATTAGCCATACTCCACCACACTGTGGCACTGGATGTGCTAATGGTTTAGTTGCATCAGTTTATTTTATTCTCACTCACTTTTGTTTTCACGAGTGCACACACTGTTGTTGTTGTCATCAATACTGATGATGCTTTACCAACAGACTCAGCTTTATTTATGAATACACAACACCCGTCATCGTTACTGACAACACTTTACCTACCTGGCACAGCTAATGAATTATTCATTGTTACTGACAAACAAGCAGGATAGATACTGTAAAGCTGGTAAAGATCGTCAAACAATAATAATGGGCAAATGATGCAGGGGTTCATTTAGGGGGGGCAGGGGGCGCTCGCCCCCCCCCCCCCTCCCCCCAAAATATTTAAAATTTCATAAGCAAAGAGTGAAGTTAAAAAGTGAATAATGAAGGTGATTGCAAATGCTTAAATCACAAGTTTATTGCTGCTCTAATTGTTGTCTTGGTAATTGAAGCCCATCTCCTCTTCCATCTTAACTATGTATGAAAGTTGTGACCCCCTAGATAGCAAAAGCTCAATTTTGCCCCCTCTTGGATTAATTCCTAAGCAAACCCCGGAGAACATGAGTAATATGTCTTCTTTCGTTACTCACTCTGGTCGCTCATTGACTGTGCCCAGCTTGGCCAAGACTCTGAAGAGACGGCCATTTTGGAGCTCCTTGGAAAGCTCTTGCTCCAGAAGGTCTGCACGAAGAAGTGATCTCTCCAAAGAGAACTGCATTTGACCGCCCACCATGGACATGACGTCCATGATGCTGTGGGGCGGAGTCTTAGAGCCAGACTGGAGCAGATACCTGTGCAGCACACAGAGACATTTGTCACAACAACTCAGACATGTTCTTTCAGTCTATGAGAGATTCTCGGGTCTAGTGTGTGAAATCTTCGCATGCACAAAGTTTGACATGTACGGGTGTTCGTGTAGAATTATTTCAACTTTCCTTTCTTATAATTTTCACAGCTGTTTAATTCCAACACAAGAATTTACAAGACCAATGGCATCCCAACCACACAAGGGTCTGTTAATTCAGTGCCAGTTCACACACTTGTCTCAGACTCAACCAGTGACATCGGGGGATCCGTTCACTCGGACAGCCATGACATGCCTCAGTGCAAAGCTTGTGAAGTAAGTAAAATAAAGCAGATTTTCTTAATGGGTCACGTAGTAATTCGTCTTTTTTCGCAATAATTGAATTCAGATTCAAGTCACAAACAAATCTGAAGTAGAGAAGAAGACCTCATCTTACTCTACACAATCTGGAGAACTCAAACAAACTCTGTAGCTACAAATTTTTTTTTGGCTCGAGCATGACAGAGCTGGTACAATGATCATCAAAAACATATCCTGCATGACCATGCAATATGCAAGTGATCCCACATGTGATGTGCATGTGATCCTATGTGATGTGCATGTGATGTGCATGTGATCCCATGTGACAGACTGACGTACTGCACAAGGTGGTTGAGATCCGGCGAGTAAATAGAAGCAAATGAGTCCATGGAACGATGAAGAAGATCAGGTCTGCCTGCTTCCACTGATTGTAGAGCAACACTCACCAGCAGCTGACCCAGACTATACAGGTCACCTTGCTGCACACACGCACACATGCACACACACACGCACACACACATACACACATTCATTGCAATTGATAAACGAATGTTGCACATAATATATGTGACTGGTTTTGGGAAAATCTGCCTAAACGCGGCATCTCAAGTTTTCTAATTTATTCTACCAGTAGGTTGCACGGGACCTTGGGATGCCGTCCTCCTAATTTGGAAGCTGCAGCACAAGCCGTCTTCGCCCTACAACACTTCAGTATTTTTGCTAAACTTATTATTGCTGATTTCGAACAAACACCGGGTAAAGGCGTTGCTAAGGTCAGGGGGCGTGCCTTGCATCCGTATACTATTACCGCGTGTCTCCGGGACACTACGGACTAAACCGGTTACAGGCGGATTGAAAGAAGTCGAAAAGGCTTAATGCAAGGCTCCTGGAGAAACTATGATGGCAAGAATTGCGTGAGTATATGGATTATGTAGAATAGGAAGTGAATTAGTTAGCTACAGTTTTTTCCCCCGCTGTTAGTGAAAAGCCCGCCAATAATTTCTTAGCAATGCTTGAGTCCAACCGGCTAGTGTTTCTAGCCTCATAGCGTGAGTTCTAGAGCTCGCCAGAGCTTACAACTGCGTCATAAGCTAGAGCTAACTGGTGTCTATCCATTTCTGCCATAAAAAAAATTTTTTTTGAAAAAAATCGACCCATAAGGATTTACCCGGAGATACTGAAAAAAATTGTTTGCCGCATTTAGGCGGATTTTCCCAAAACCGGTCACATATATACACATGATAACAAAAAAGCAAACACAATCCTTGCGGCCACGCCCATTCTCACCTGGTGCATTGTTGGTGACCCCGATGAAGTGGACGAGTTGTCATATGTTATAACATCCATGATGCCACACCCACCAACACGTAGCCTCTGGCGTGAAGACACCAGCACTTTACTAGGATCAAGACATCGTAGCGCTAACTGCTGACTGTGCACTATTCGGACAGCTGACGCAAGTTGGACTGCGTACTCCCACACCAAGTCTTCAGGCAGAGCAGCTGCAATCATGTGGGGAAGGAGGGGATGGGAGGGGAGGGGGAGGAGCTTAGTGAAAGTTGAAATAGTAATGTGGTAAGGGTTGTCACTTACTGGGTCGTTTAGTGTGTCTGGAATGTTTCTCCCGGAGTGTGCCGGCAGCAGGATGGAAGTCGTATACAAACACGACAGCTGAGAAAAGAAATAGGAGAAGGAAAAAACAACAACAGTTAATGAATACTGTAGAAATATATATGTTAAAAGGACACAAGATGTGAAAGACATTGTCTCACAGAAGTATCTACCAAAGAAGAGATTCGAGAGAGTGGTGGTGTACATCTTGTGTATATCTGTATTCACAGAATTACACACACAAACACACACACAAATTATAGAACACATCTTTCACAACACTGATGTGTTTCTTATCATTTCTCAGTTACATAACAAGTGATTAGATAGAAGAATGAATCCAACAAACTGTGCCCATTAGAGAGCAGCTTACAATGGTCTCCAAATGCCTTGGTGGTAAACATCTCCTTCAGGACAACTACATTCACATGTGCCAGCTGCTTCCATTTATCCAGCTCCTGAACCGCCTTAGGGCTAGTCAGCCGAAATCCTGCAGAGTGTAATAGTCACATTAGTAAGGTAAATCCCTGGCCCAGCAAAACACTGAACTACTACACAAAACTCAAACTGGAAGAGGTCAACAAACAGTTCTTATAACCCGTGGATTAGCTAGAATATGTTCTGTTGTTCACTGAGCATGCCCGGGAACATCAAGTGAAGTAAGAGACTCGCCGTGTATTCTCCTGAGGCAATAGAAGAGTCCGTCCTTCTGGCAAACACCGCGATAACATGTAGACGGATGGCCAAAAATACGTTTCACCTCCTAGCAACAAAAAGAGTGAATAACACTCACACACTGTATATCACTCACCCTCCCCCTACTTGATCACTCAGCCCCTCCCCCTACTTGATCACTCAGCCCCTCCCCCTACTTGATCACTCAGCCCCTCCCCCTACTTGATCACTCAGCCCCTCCCCCTCTTGATCCCAGCCCTACTTGATCACTCAGCCCCTCCCCCTACTTGATCACTCAGCCCCTCCCTCTACTTGATCACTCAGCCCCTCCCCTACTTGATCACTCAGCCCTTCCCCTACTTGATAACTCAGCCCTCCCTCTACTTAATCACTCAGCCCCTCCCTCTACTTGATCACTCAGCCCCTCCCCCTATTAGATCACTCAGCCCTTCCCCTACTTGATCACTCAGCCCCTCCCTCTATTTGATCATTCAGCCCCTCCCCCTACTTGATCACTCAGCCTTCTCCTACCTGATCACTCTTGGTCTCACCTGGCCCCATTGCTTCCCTTTACCTGATCTGGTGGTGCATCCACAGGCTCCAGAGGACACAAACTGTGGTACTTGTCCACTTCTCTAGGGCAGGAAGTGTCAGGCACGGGCATAGAGAGGCACGCGAGCTGCTGTTGCTGCAGTTCTTGGCGAAGATTCTCGGACAAGAAGAAAGAGGCTTGAGCAGACGTCATAGTTGATGTGGAGGAATTCTTACCACTGTTAGGGCCTTGGGACATGGGACCTGAGTAGACTGTAAAGTCTGGGGCATAGGATGGCTGCAGATAAGAAAACAACAAGCAAACAACAACAACAAGAATACTCAAAACGAAGTGAAGTGATTGGTGCAAGCAATACACTCTTAGGTAGTAACTATAAAAACAATAAAGAAGTTAACAAATAATTAGTTAATTCTGTCATTCTCGGCTGGAAATAATTAGTTAATTCCGCCATTCTCGGCTGGAAATAGTTAGTTAATTCTGCCATTCTCGGCTGGAAATAATTAGTTAATTCCGTCATTCTCGGCTGGAAATAATTAGTTAATTCTGCCATTCTCGGCTGGAAATAATTAGTTAATTCCGCCATTCTCGACTGGAAATAATTAGTTAATTCCGCCATTCTCGGCTGGAAATAATTAGTTAATTCCGCCATTCTCGGCTGGAAATAATTAGTTAATTCCGCCATTCTCGGCTGGAAATAATTAGTTAATTCCGCCATTCTCGGCTGAAAATAATTAGTTAATTCCGCCATTCTCGGCTGGAAATAATTAGTTAATTCCGCCATTCTCGGCTGGAAATAGTTAGTTAATTCTGCCATTCTCGGCTGGAAATAATTAGTTAATTCTGCCATTCTCGGCTGGAAATAATTAGTTAATTCCGCCATTCTCGGCTGAAAATAATTAGTTAATTCCGCCATTCTCGGCTGGAAATAATTAGTTAATTCCGCCATTCTCGGCTGGAAATAATTAGTTAATTCCGCCATTCTCGGCTGGAAATAATTAGTTAATTCCGCCATTCTCGGCTGGAAATAATTAGTTAATTCCGCCATTCTCGGCTGAAAATAATTAGTTAATCCGCCTTTAGCGGCTGGAAAATAATTAGTTATCCGCCATTCTCGGTGGAAATAGTTAGAATTCTGCCATTTCTCGGCTGGAAATAATTAGTTAATTCTGCCTTTCGGCTGGAAATAATTAGTTAATTCCGCCATTCTCGGCTGAAAATAATTAGTTAATTCCGCCATTCTCGGCTGGAAATAATTAGTTAATTCCGCCATTCTCGGCTGGAAATAATTAGTTAATTCTGCCATTCTCGGCTGGAAATAATTAGTTAATTCCGCCATTCTCGGCTGGAAATAGTTAGTTAATTCTGCCATTCTCGGCTGAAAATAATTAGTTAATTCCGCCATTCTCGACTGAAAATAATTAGTTAATTCCGCCATTCTCGGCTGGAAATAATTAGTTAATTCCGCCATTCTCGGCTGGAAATAATTAGTTAATTCCGCCATTCTCGGCTGGAAATAATTAGTTAATTCCGCCATTCTCGGCTGAAAATAATTAGTTAATTCCGCCATTCTCGGCTGGAAATAATTAGTTAATTCCGCCATTCTCGGCCATTCTCGGCTGGAAATAATTAGTTAATTCTGCCATTCTCGGCTGGAAATAATTAGTTAATTCCGCCATTCTCGGCTGGAAATAATTAGTTAATTCCGCCATTCTCGGCTGGAAATAATTAGTTAATTCCGCCATTCTCGGCTGGAAATAATTAGTTAATTCCGCCATTCTCGGCTGGAAATAATTAGTTAATTCCGCCATTCTCGGCTGGAAATAATTAGTTAATTCCGCCATTCTCGGCTGGAAATAATTAGTTAATTCCGCCATTCTCGGCTGGAAATAGTTAGTTAATTCCGCCATTCTCGACTGGAATAATTAGTTAATTCTGCCATTCTCGACTGGAATAATTAGTTAATTCAGTCATTCTCGGCTGGAATAATTATATAAATTACTGGGTTTTTTCTCGGAATTAATAGCCATGATAGCTTAATTGACGTTTCCATTTCTTACCGACCCCTGGGCAACCCACTAGCTAGTTCCTCACTCATAAATACAACTCACGTCCAAGCAATCCCTACATCCTACAGTGACCACTTACAAAAGCATTTGAGACCTCCAACATCAAAACAAGTATAACAGGATTCATAATGGCTACATATCTGATCCTCTAATGATTAAAAGATCTCACATAACTTTCAGTCCACTAATAAGAGGTTGTTTGTTTTAAGAGGTTAAACAATGCATTATCACATGACTCAATTCCTCGATCAGTATCTCATAACAAGTTTACAATCATTGAAATCCTACTTCAAACAACTACAGCCTCGACCTTGAGCCTTTACTTTCAATATTACATACGCCATTCTGCACGAAACCTGCCAAATACATATTCAACACACACACACACACACATACACACACAAACATACAAAGCCGTGTGGCTACTTCAAGATTACTACATCATTAGATTAGGTTAAAAATCAATGACCACACCCATTGTCAAATGACCACACCTTCTGTTACATAACCACACCAATTGATCCATGCCCACAAACACTACATGAACATTTGACAGAGGCATCGGCTTAAAAAAAGTGTCTACTCAAAAAATGTAGATTGCTTATGAAAATGTTCAAAATAAACACACATACACACAAGTCTGGCCTGTTAAGTAGCTGCTGTTAGATGGCCACGCTTGCCCTTAGGGGCGGCAATGACGTGCACGGAGTCATCAGTGGACACTAGCTAACTGGCACACAGTTACATGTATACAGACAGACAGACACACACACACACACACACACACACACACCTCACCCTTTACCTGTTGGCCCGAATAAAAGTATGTAGTCCCGCCTGACTGCACTTGTGACTGGCTGGAGGGGGCGTGGCCTCCCTTATTCTTGCTTGACTTGGAAGCTGGTGGGGGTTGAAGAGTAGTGAAGCTATAGCTGCTAGAAGACCTCGTCACTTCCTCCGCCCTCCCACTTGACTGAGCCCGCCCACTTGAGTCCGCCTTCTTACTTGACTCTGCCCTCCAATTCCCCTCACTAGCACTCCTTCTGATGTCTTCTTGAGTCACGCTTTTCTTAGCCACACCCTCTGCTGTCTTGACACTGCCTTCTTTTTTCCCAGCCTGCGCTGCCTTCTCTTCTGAACTGTCCTTGTCTCCATGGTCAGGACTCACTCTCTCTTCCTCTTTACTCCTGTCACTCTGCTCACTAACTCTTCCGTCGTCCATCTTCCAATTTCTCCCAACTGCCTTGGGTTGCTCCCTCTCTTTCCTCTGCGGCTGGTTGCGCAACATTCCTGGGTGCGGCTTGGCCTGGTGCACAGACATGCTTGCCACACCCATTGCCCCTCCCCCCACAGGGCCACCCATCCGGCGCTTCGGCGGGTTGCTTGCATGATGGATTAAAGAACCCTTGTATCCTGGCAACCTATGGGAGGGGACCATGTTGCCATGACGAAGATCCTGCTGCTTCTATTAAAAAACAAATAAAATAAAAAAACAGATAACATGTATAGAGGCCAATATTAATTCCTTAAGGTCGACGTCACCTACTCAAGCCGTAAAGTGAGGTTATTCTACATCACAGGTATGACCTTAGCTCTCTAAAAAAAAATCCTCAGACTAAACTTCTTTAGACTTACCTTTATATTAACAGCCTGCGGAGGGAAGGCACCTGAAGGAACAGGAAAGAACAGGAAAACAACTGATAACAGAACACTTAGTCCACTCCTGTAGTGAAGACAATATCTTTAAAATACAGGAGGGTGTTGATACGTATCAAGGGCACTTCAAATACGTCTACCTTAGAATGGGTGGCTTTTTCATTTTGCTATGCAGAAAATAAGACTGAGGTAGGTCTGGATACTTCATAATATGTATTACTGTAAGTAGAATTAACCCCCTGGCACCATAGAGCTGAAGAAAAGCCATCAGGCATCAGGTGACATCTTTTAATACCATAGAAATTCCTCGCGAAAGTAAAAACCTGTCCTGAAGTACTTTGTGTAATACCATAACTAGAGATGTGCTTCAGCACAAAATGGCAAGCAAGCCATGGTGCACAATTTTAAATTTGATCGAAGTTAATTTTTTCTTAATTTCCCCAAGTAGTGGTAACTTGTGTAGTATAAACAAGCCATTCTGACTAAAAATAAATAATAAAAAAGCCGAATTTTTGAAATTGTTACGTATGATAAAAAGCTTTATCATAACCATAGTAACCACTTGCTCCAACTTTTTTTACTTGAGAAAAAACAACGAACATTTAAAATAAAACTTGTTTTCTGTTGTAGTAACTGGAGGGAAGTCTAGGTTTTGTTTTTAAGAGAAAAAAACAAACAAAAAAACAACAACAAAAGCAGCTATTTTTTAGCTAAGCATTACCCGTAACACACATCTCTTTCACTAACCTATTGTTCACTGGAAATACCAACACAAGATTTACTTTGTGTTCTCTTCGTGACTTGACTACTTTGCCCCCGCCGAGACATTATTGATCTTCATGGTGCCATTAGCCTCACGATTTCTATCAATTTCATGGAAATGATAAACCACCCTGAAATTTCAAAAATGTTTATTTGACCCCCCCTCTCAAGCTGGGTCCTAAAATACTCCCGGTAAGTGGATTGGTAGATATTTGGTAGTAAACACCAGCATTGGTGGGTGCTGTGCTGATCCACATGACTTTCTCCAAATGCCTAAATCTGTGTTTTTGTATTTTAAAGAAGTTTCTAGTTTATTTCTCACCCAACAGCTTGACACAGCTTCTAGATTGCCCCATCCATCCCATTAGGTGGAATTATATGTTCTGATCTGAAAGTGCCAATAATATGCTATAGGAGTGTCTTCAGACTGTGTTTATATAAGAGTTATAAGAGCAATATGTTCATTCTGGCCACTGGTTTATTGCTGACTAAAGAGCTAGTAATTATAACCCACCACTAAGTAATGAACTTAGCTGTGTTGTGGATGGTGAGAGTGATATGGCGCAACCATGGAGACTACCAGAATGAAAGAAAGGGAATAAACAAAAATCTAATAAATATCATAACACCTGGTTGCACTTGGTGAAATACAAATATGGCCAAACCGGTGTGGACGCCTTTCAAAGCTTATCACCAGCAGGGCGGCAACTACAGATATAGACCCACTTGAAAAATTCATTAGTACATTGTTTTTTTACACCTCTATCAAGCATTTTTTTTTTTTGTATTTTAGCTAAGACTTCAGAATAAAACAAGTTAGTTTACCTCTTCCTAAGCCTCTAATGCCAGAAAGTCGAACCACAGGCGCCATAGCGCCAGGTACTCCCGAGGAATGGCTGCGCATAGCCGCAGGGTCCGCAGGTCTACTGGGCATTATAGGGCCCATGATTGGCTGTTGTTGAACTGTGCCGTATGCTCCCATTTGTGGATGATGGTGGTGATCGCCAGCCGGAGGAGCATGTTGGAACTGGCAGGCGTCGCCATAGTAGCAACTATTGTTTTCCGGTGAGTAATACCGACACACCGAGCGCTGCTTCGGTGGACGATGATTCATCCCGCTCGGGGGACCAGGCAAAGAAGGTAATCTAGATAGTGAAAACATTCATGGCGGCATTTCAAGTCAAGTGTTGAGGTGAAAAATCTCTTTCCTCTCCCTCTTATTCTTTTTTTTTTTGTAAATTCCCAGGAGGTGGAGTTTCTTGTGTTTAGGGCGTGCGTTATTTGAGATAAAATGGTCATTACTCATTATTCGTTGGAGCAATCAAAGCTAATGAATACTGTACCATGTCCATATAAATACTATACCATGTCCATATAAAATAACAATCAACCAGCACACACAATCTACATCATAGAATTGCCACAAAATGGCAGGCTTCTTTCAGACTGAAGGAAGTTCTTGATCCTTGGCCTTTCTCTCATCCGATCTGCAAACGCCCTGAGAGTAGGTATCGGAAGACTTTTCAGGGGGGTCGGAAGCAAATACAAAGTGGTGAGGCCAATATTAGTCAAGAAAATTTAATTGATATTTACAAATAATCACGGCCAATTATTAGCCAAGAAAATTTAATTTATATTTTTTTTAAAAGTTTCAAACATTGTTCAAGAAAATTTAATTTATGTTTACAAATAAAAAGTTTCAATCACATTTATTGCCACAAATTTCCCAAAAATCTGTTCTCTATGATGACTTCCATGAATAAATCAGTTAGCACTTCCAATCAAGCTTAGATCATCAGCAAGACCTCGATGAATATGCACAGTCATGATGTGATTCAGCCTGTCTTCAGCCATTGTCGAACGCAAATACGTTTTCACTCTTCGTAAAGCACTAAAGGACCATTCACTGACAGCATTAGTTGCTGGTATTACAAGTAGGAGTTGAAACAATTGACACACTTCAGATAGAAGTTCTCGCTGACCTGGAGTCATTGCTTTGAAGAATTCAGTAACATCAGTGATTTTAACAGAGGTTTGATTTGGAGTGAAATTAGCTCTCAGTATCTCCAGCTGAGTTTTTTAATAATTCATAATTAAAATCAGTCGTATAGAAATTAGCCACACACTTTAACTCAGCTTCATAATCCAGTCCTTGAACTGCTTTTAGAATACGATTTTGAACATTATGAAAAAAATTATAACCAGGTCAATTAAATCGATCAGTAATGTGATGAGATCCAATGCTTCAAAGTAGATAGGTCTGTAGTAGTCATCTGGTGTTTCAGGAAACACACTCTCTGCATCTCCTTCTTCGAATCTTCAAGGAGCTTTATGACGACGTGGTAAACCTGGTGGTGAAATACTAAAATGTTCAACCTCTTTACAAATCTTTTCCCAAAATAACTTTAAACATGTCATCAGAACGTATAGATTTAAGAACTTTCAAAGTCATGGAGGCCACTTCCTGACCTTCTGATGCTGATATGTCACTCTTTTGCAATGCTCTGCTCAAGTTATCTGTGTTTAAGAATCAAATGCCCTAAACAAATTCCAAAATAATAATCAAATGTCTTCATTTGAGATGCAACTCCATTTATACGAGCCTTCATTTCAGTGTCTTTCACTGAGTCAATAGCTTCTTCCCACAATTCTTGAAGAACTTCAAAATTGTCTAAGATGAGTCTGCCCTTACTTTCCATCTTGTTGGACAAAGAACTCTAACACCAGGTGTATCAGGGGCCAACTCACTTTCAGTTTCTCAAACAATGTAACTCTACGTGGGGACTTCTTTATAAGTTTTGTGATTTCATGAGTTGTATCAAGTGAATCTTTCATAATTTTAGAATGTTTGATTGCATCTCCACATGCAAGGCTGGATGAATGGCCATAGCAGCGTGTGTACAAAGCTTTAGGCTCTTCTTTTAATACTTTAGCAACTACTCCAGCATTTTTACCTGACATCGTAGCAAAAACGATCTTTTTACAACATTTTTCTTCCCAAATTCTCTCCTTGGGTACTTGAATGGAGGAGAGGATGGCTGGTGTGGCTCTGTTCCAACTACTGGCACTTGCAGCTTTCTAGGCTTCATGGATGATTGAATGCAGCCAAAACTTTAGTAGCTAGTTTGACTGTATTTTAGCTCTGGCTACACTCACAATGGTGGTTAGCTAGGTAGTGGTATAAGGTTAGTTCACGAGGTTCTTCAATATAATGTAATCACAACGACTAGAACAAGAACAACAACTAAAAAATGACTGAATGACTGGTAGTTTTATAGGCATGCTCAAGGTGGGGTGGTGAAAGTAAAGTACACAGGAAAAAAGAAAAAATATTGTATGCAGGTAGACTTCCATAAGTTTATATAAATTGAAAGTGTGAATAAATTGAATAGAATACTAATTTGAGTTTAGTAAACAAAGTCAATGGTGTGGAAAATTAAGTAATCATAGTTCACCTTTGGACTCCAACATCGATGCCATTTTACCTAAGCTAAAAAGCAACGTGATAATAAGCACTCGCGCAAACAAAACCACGCCTACTTCGGCAAAAAAGTGGTGAGGCCCGAAACCTCACCAGCCTCAGCGGTTCCGACGGCCTTGCGGTTTTGTATTCCTCCGGAAATTGGAACTCAGTAGCTCGCAGGATTTGAAACATTGCAATGTCCACATATGTCACCTGATATGATACATGTTACATGACAAGTAGAACTTCATAAAAGAGTGTCTCAATGTTTTCACTTTAAAATTTCCCTTTCCCTTGCAACTATATGGAAGTGGTGGACTTGCCTGAAACTTCAAATATAATTTTCTAGCTAAATAGAACCCTGAGGGCATTTTCAAATTATGATTAAATAAAGGGGAGCTGTTCAGGTCCAGTTAAGTTAAATAGCTACTCTTCATAGCCACCCTTCATAGCTATACCCTTTAGTGGTATACCCGCTTGCAATTGAACAAAAATGTTGGTCTACCTTGTCACCAAAGAAAAAACCACTTCCTCCATTGTTCTGCACAAGCCTCCTCTCAAACATCCCCAGGTACATAGGCATTCTTCCTTTAAATGAGGATCAGCTTCCTCTTTCTGCTAGTCGTATGAGCCTCCTTTATCCACAGGGTGAAAGCAGTCATGACCTTTAGCGATATAGTCGGACGCAGTGAGCGCCCATTGTAGAGCTTCAGCTTCTGTCTGAGCTCCACCAGAAGGATAAAGACCGAACTCCTTGCCCAAGTACTGTAAAATGGCTGTAGTCTGGTTCAAGACAAAGTCTCCTTTTCTAATGAGCGGTGGAAATCCAGGTACTTAGAACTTCTTATAAGGAAGAGCTTCTGCGGAAGTTTATTGTTCATAAGACTACAGTAGATTGGAACTGGAGTAATTTTGACACCAGAGTCTTAGTCTATTTTTGGATGTGAAACAAACTTCACATTAGAGCATATTATTTGCCTGATTTCTGGCTATGTAACATTCTCTATGTTAATTTTGTATGAACTTATTGAGTCAAAACTTACACTGCACTCACTTTTCACTTTTTTTTTGCACACTCATCCTGATGAGACTTTGTTAACTGACTTGTGAAAAGTTTTCCAGGTCTTGTACTGATAGGATTGGGATTAAAATTCTAGTACAATGTCAATGATCACCATAGGACTCAAAGACATAAACGATTTGTACAAATGAGGAGGTTGACTTTGAACCTTGGTCATGCCTTAGCCTACAAGGACTCTGAAGTCTTGATTCACCAACTGAAAATGTCTTGAGGCTCTCCTAAATATGTACTGATTGATTGGCAGCTGGGGCAAATGAGCTAATCAGTAATGCCAGGAATGCTCGTTAGCAATTAACATGTAATTTTAGTCTTCTTGTAATTAATTTCACTCTCTTAATTAAATGTCCAACATTGCCTGAGACCCTTACCATATATACCACTTTGCCTAAGCTGTAAGCTGACTTCAACTTGTTCCAAGTTAAAAGCTCTCAACTAAGCCTTATTAGCCATTGATTAAGTTTCCTTGACTGTGAGTGGAGTTAGGTTAGCTTGGACAGACCTGTTGTGATTGGGTTCTTTCCTGATCAAATATTCCACTGGCTCTCTGAGAAGACCCAGAGACATTGGGGAAATTCAGACATACTACAGGAAAGACCTAGACATGGCTTTGTTGAGTTCTTACAGCCTAAAAATACTTTAGGTCCTCGTTCAGATCAAATAATTATTTCTCTAAACCTACCTGATTAGTCTTGCAGGCAGTCCCTCCTGCCCAGTGGCATGGTAAAGGGTCTGGTTTGAGAGACTACTAATGTACCTGATACATTGAGTGAATATGTTCAATTGTTCAGATTTATTTTTTGTTGAGAGTTCATCATATCTTTTATCCATAGTCAATATTCACAGTAATCTATTCAACATGTAATAGCTTCAACAGCCTTTGTAGTAGCTAATAGCCTATTGTACAAGTTAACTAGCTATATCAGATGTATTAAAAAGATCTCCTAGCACAGACTGACTAGAACATGAAGTAAAATATGACCATTGACACAAAACCAAGTTATATATAAAGGCAGTATCACGACAGTACACAGGCACAGCAAGTAACTTTAATAAGACCTACCACTCTCACCACAGTGGGGTTTATTGTTAATTCTCTTTAGCTACTATAGGTCTGCTATAGACATTCTCATTGACACTGTAGTCTGTCACATGACCTGAACCACATGTCCATCCCACAACTTGGGTAAGAAAAACAATCTTTATCTTGCACACAAACTTCATCATTCAGCTAAAATATCCTTAGCTCAGTTACACTATCATTATACTTCTCTTGTCCATCTTAGCTTGCATGGTGTCAGACAAGTTAGGCTTCTAACCATGTGAGCTCCTCCTGAAGCTACCCACAGGAGATATACCAGTTGTTAACTATTGTCAAGTAGGGGAGGCTGTACTTGAAAATAAATTGACACAAATACTCATATAAAACCTTTATAAGATGTACGACTGAGGAAAAAACCCAGTGAAATACTTGGAAGTGCTCCCAAGTAGTAGCTGTGGGAAGTTCCTAAATGATGGAGCGCAGTGATCGAGTTGGAGGATGCCTTGGTAAGTTGACTCACTCTGAGGACTTTCTTTCACCTGTATCTTCAAATCTCTGTTGATACCAGGACACGACACAGAAGACTGTGCCGGCATCTTCGATCCTGGTACCTTTAGGATGTCCAGGAGTAAATCCAAGATACCCTAGCATCGAAACTGTAAGTCAAGCAGTGTACAGTGTAGTGCACACCATTCTTCAACTGAAAGTTTCAGAGCAGCAGTCAGGCTTCAAATCTGAATCATCAGAAAGAGCATCATGAACTTTACAAAGGTACCACGGCTGTGTGTGCAAGAAGGTAACTGGTGTGGCAGTCAAGACCATCCAGTAAGAATGTCGGGCTATGTGGTTGGTAGAGACAACAGCTATGATAACCCTTTACCTTTTCTTTGTTGTAGGATTGTCATCCCTTACCTCCTAGCTGGATTTTAATACGTTTTCCACGTAAGTCAAACTTTACCTTGCACAAGTATCAGTTGACCCAAGAACTAATGAACAGCGACAAGATTATTGTGAATGGTAGTACATGAGTATATTTTAAACACTGACATTTTTCTATTCTTCATAATAACATATGCTGGAGACTTGCATGGTTGCCCTCTTGGATAAATTCTTATTATTATTATTATTATTATTATTATTATTATTATTATTATTATTATTGTTAACTTTACAACCACTATATAACAAAGAGAATTAAAAAAGATGAAATGACATAATGGGTGGATGAAGGACAAACTCTATGTACAAGAGAGCAGCCTAGTTAGCTAAAAGAAAAGAAAAGGTATATAAATGATAATAAAACAGCTAAGTGTGAGAGGGAGTGATACATTAATAAAGTGACTGTGACATAGAGCAAGGACGTAAACAACAAAATGTGCAGGAATTGTCTGAATCAAAGTGTGCAATAAATAGATCCCAAATTTTTTGCTTGAGAGAACGTTTAATAGAAGTGAAGGACAATGAGAGATCAATAGGTGAGAATGTGTTCCATAGTAGAGATATACGATTAAAATATTGATGTCGTGTAGTGGAGGTGCGTTGGAACTTAATTTCTAATTTACGATTAGATGAAGATCTTGTGGACCCAGAATGAAAAGTGACGTGATTAAATGCATTAAATGAATCAGATGGATGCTTAAGACATGTAACAAAAAATAATAGGTCTAGTAATTGTAGGTAGTACATTAGTGGTAAAATATTGAGATGAATAAGTCTTAATTTGTAAGAAATATTATAATTATTTAAAATGTATTTAGTTGCACGCCGTTGAACTCTTTCCAATAAGATAATGTCTTGTATTTTGTTGGGAAACCATAGCTGGGAACAGCAGGTCAGCTGAGATCTTACAAGTGATAGATAGAGGGACTTCTTAATGTTAATGGGTGATGTGCAAGGAATTGTTTGCCTAATTAAATACAGAGACCAATAAGCTTTGCTGCATATTTCTTTGATGTGGACAGACCAAGATAAATTATATATCAGAGATTAATCGGTAATGATACAATTAAAACAGTTTAATTGTATCATTACCGATGGTGTAATTGTTGTTAGTATATGATGATAGGGAGACGTTCATGTATGCACATTTAGAAGTATTTAAAGAAAGTTTTCAAGATTGACACCATGACAATAAATTGTCAAGAGCCTTTTGAAGAGCTAAATTCTCACTTGCAGAGTTTAGAGAGGCAATAAGTTTGGCATCATCAGCAAATAAAAACACAGACGAAAAAGAGCAGATGTCGTTAACATAAATAAGAAAAAGCAGAGGTCCAAGTACACTACCTTGAGGTACACCTGATTTGACAGGAAGTAAGTCAGATTTACACCCTTCAACCTCAACAAAATGCTTTCTATTTTGTAAGTAATCTTTGAAAAATAACCAAAGAGGACCAGTAATACCAGTTAGCTAAAGTTTATGCAGAAGTTCATTGTGGGACTGAATCAAAGGCTTTGGCAAAATCAAGAAACACAATTTCTGTGTGTCGCTTTGACTCCACAGAATTGAAAACTGAAGTATATGATAGAAGAAGTTGTTGAAGAGTGGATCTATTTCTGATAAAACCAAATTGTGTCTTTGAAATTTTTGGATATAGACTATTAATTCAAAGGCCTGTAGTTGCTAACTTCAGATACACTTCCTTTCTTGTGGAGAGGAAATAATTTGTGTACCTTCCAGTCAGCTGGAATGGAATGAGATTCCATAATGACAGTAAAGAGAAGAGAAACTGTATGTGCAAGTGAAGATGCACAGAATTTGTAAATATATGGGCTAATGTTGTCATGTCCAGGATTTGATGTTGTGTCTAATTTCAGAAGTGAAATACTTTGGAGAGGAGTGGGAGGGAATCTTAAATTTTGGAACATAAATATCACATGCTGTAATAAATAATATTTTTAATAAGAGTCCATAATAATGAATTGGAGTCAAAAACAGAGAGAGAGAGAGTGTAAGTTAGTAAAGAAAAAGTCTGACATACCCTGATAATCGGCACTTGAATAATTTAATTTTGTTACTGATTGGATAACGTTAGAAGAACTGTGTGTGAAGTTTATGTCAAAGTAGATGATGTAATGATTGGAAGGGGAAGTTAACTTGTCTATTGTAATGTTTTGTATGACATCAGGTATATTTGTAATAACTAAATCTAGAAAACTACCATGTATACAAGTAGATTCTGAGATAACTTGTGAGAGATTTAAATCGAATAATTGGTTGCAGAGAGTAATACCAGAAGGAGATGACGAGGACAGAGTGTTCCATGATATATCAGGTTGGTTAAAGTCACCAAGTAGAAGTATTGAATTTTCATTGCAGAGAGGTGACAGGGATGTAAAAATATCATGGCACAAAGAAGGAGGGCTTTGAGGGGGAGTATAAGCACAACCACAAAGAAGGGGGGGGGGAGTTTTCTTTCTATTTAGACTAGTAGAAATTCTGATGTTTGACTACAGATATAGGAGTGACTAGGCAAGGAGTTAGAGATGGCTAAAAGAATACCACCTCCAATACCATTTATTTTGTCTCTGCGAAAAATTTGATAGCCAGCTGGAATTATCTCATTGTTTAAAATTTGTGGAAGTAACCATGTCTCAGTGATTGCGATTATACTGGGAGATTTTGCATATATAAGAGATTGGAAATAGAAGAGTTTGTTCTTAATACTGCGTGCATTCCAAAGCATAACAGTGATAGACTTATTTCTTAGTCAGATATTTGAGGACAAATCTGAGGAGAAGTGACTTAGTTCTAATCTGAGAAGAAATGCTATCCAATTGCAGGGAATTACTTTGGAACAGAAAAGAATAAGACTGTAATTATATATCGAGCACTTTTTATCCTAGCTTTGTTACGATATTGACGCGTCACATTTCTACTCAATCATACTATTGTTATTATTATTTCTTAATTTCATTCTCAAATACATCTAATTATTATTATTGTCATTATTATTATTATTATTATTATTATACACTTGCAAAATGGCATGCATAGGTGAATTAAACTGGCATAATACAATAAATGTTTTGTTTGATGTAAAAAAAAACTGGATGGGTGTAACAGATATGAATATGGCCTGCCAATGTGGGTGTGGTTCGGCATGTTAACTACTTGGCTCTCAGCCCGCCCACGTGAGGCACCAGAATAGCAAGTCTCTTCACTTCTCCAGCATCCAGGCGATGGAGATTGTCAACGAGATTTTGGCGCAAAGTTCCCGGGGAAACCAGTTCTTCTTTGGTGGCGGCTCTCCCAGCTTCGCTAGCTGCCACGTAGTAGAGGCCCAGAGCATGACTGCAGTGCTCCACTTGAATCTTGTCTAACAAAAGCACAAACATTTAAAAATAAATACAAGATAGGGGAGACTATATCAGAACGTTCAGTACAATTAAAAGTGACACATAAATGAAAATGTAGACTCGAAGTTGGTAAACTCTCTCTTGGTTAAATGCTTTTTTTTTTTGCTTTTTTTTTTTCTCAATTTCCCTCCCCCGGGTTTTAGCACTTATTATTCAGCGCTCAGTGTGTCTCGTCAACTGTTGATAGGCGCTCTGCCCCAGTTGTAGGTGACCACTCGTTCTGCTAACATCCCATTGTTTGTATTAAAAGCGTCCATTTCCTTACCGTTTGGAGTTATAAGCAGGAGCAAGTAACAACCATTGTCTACGGTATAATTAGCGAATTGTCTAATTGCTCTAGGTTCCCCCCTCCCACCCCTAAATACTCCAGAATGAGTTTGCCTTAGTCTTAAGTTGTGGGGATATCTCGATTGATTTTATAGCTTTGGATGTATCAGTTCACTCCCTGCAATCCTATAAAAAGATATGTAACACTACTTCAATGAGTGAAAAACAAAGCCAAACAACAAAACATAAAACAAAAACAAACCTACAAACAGGCACTATCCAAGAGCAAGTCAAGAAGGATATGTCAACATACTGTAGAGCTTATCCAACTTCAATTATCTGAACACTTCAATTAATCAAACATCCAAATCAAATAATAGCACGCGCAGACACGAAGAATTGCTTGACCACACCCCTTCATTAGTGTTATATAATACATTTTCTATGGTGTTCAGTTATCTGAACATTTCAGATATCCAAACACCTCTCAGTCCCAACGTGTTTGGATAACTGAAATCCTACTGTATTACGGCAGCTGCAAATGCTCTGCCACACCCACTCACCAGAGTGCTCCGGGTCGATACATGCCAGCACTGCGGCAGTGACCCCAGCACTACAGGCCAGGGTAGAGTGAAGGTTACCCATCCCTATCTGAGGGTTCTTGATCTCCAGGACGATGTCTCCACTCGTAACCGTGTTGGTTTCATACAGGTGCACAAATGTGGACGTGCGAGCGCACAACTTCTGAGCGTACTCGAAACTCTCCTCAACTCGGATGTGGCTCATCATTGTTTCTCGGAACTGACCTGCACAAAAAAAATCCTAAATTACTGTAGATATTCAGAGGGGCGTGGCACGGTGTGGATGCCAAAAAATACACAAATAATGTGTGCCATATATTTAAAGCTAAACATGCACATCCCACACTCAACTGACCCTTTACCGACCTTTCATGGCCACTCTAGGTAGCATAGTTGGCACCCTCTCGATTGCATGATTCTTCTGTAAAATACGCACACACACATAAACACACGAATAGTAAAATAAATGGAAAATTTCATGCGAAAGAATATCGTATAATATGTATGCGTGTGCTTGTGTAACACCCAATGCACATGTGCACGAGAATTATCATTCTGTCCATCGACAGCAAACTCAAAACAAAGCACCTAGGCACCAAACTAAACTATCAATCATTGAAATGCTTATTTCTTAATGAGTCACACTGTATTCTTTTAACTTTTCAGAAACAAAAATGATTCAACCTCACTCTATTTGAATGTAGTACAGTTACATTATAATGCCCTCCTTTAAAAACCACTGTGTGGCCTCAGGGCCCATGGAAACATTTCTAACCAGTCGTATAGTTAATATCACAACTGACAGTGTTTCTAGTTCTGTCTCTACAACAGAGCAGACAAGCATGCAAGAAACATAGAGAGTTTGCACCGGTGAAGTTCCACTCTCTTCTCCTGTGCGCTTACTCTCTGTCATCTTCATACCATAAAAAAAGTCTCAAAGTTATAGAACACATGAGGCATGAAAGCCTATCGTGTACCTTATTTAACTTTATTCACGGCGATGGAAGAGCTCGATGAATTTGAATGATTCAGTAAAGTCTAGAAATCATATGACCTATGGCAGCTTTGTATCTGATTGATGCAATGGCCTCAGCAAGTGCTAATTGAAGACCTGATAAATCAGAACAACCACTCACAACTTGCACGTCTCGTGCACACACATACACACCTAACCTCCCGGGCATTTCCTTTCTGAGCAGTCCACACATGCAATTACTTCTGATATTTCAAATACAGTAGGATGTCAGTTATCCGAACACGTTGGGACCGAGGGGTGTTCGGATAAGAAAATTGTTCGGATATCAAAACCAACTAAGATATAAATGTCAAGTTAAGTGATCACTTTCAGCAGTATTGAATGTAAGTAGAGTATAACATAACACAACATATTTTTATTGTTTGTTAAAATATTTACTAAGTTTAGTTTGTTTCAAGTTATTATATCTTTTCTTGTTTGTTTCAATTAGGAGACTATTGATGGTCACTGTTGTGCTCTCAGGAACATGTGCTTGCTGCTGTAAATACGTAAGAACGGTTTCCAGGGCATCACAGGCTTGACTATGCGAAACAACATGAGACACTCCATCATCCTCATCTTCACTTTCATTATCATTTCCTTCATTTTGTTCAGTGGCAAGTGCAATGATTTCTTCTTCTGTGTAATCATGATATCCACAATCCTGACTGTCTGCAGTAAGCCACTCAGTTTGGCAATCAGAAAATTCCCCATCATTACATAATTCTTGAATGTCTGCTGTGGCTATTTCAGATTGTTCTACCTCGGATGAAGAGGGCTCTTCTTCTGCAATTGTTTCCATGGGAAGCAATTTCTTCCAACTTTTGCATATGGTAGAGTGACATACTTCATCCCAGCTCTTAGCAGCCATTAAAATTGCATCCAAAATGTTTATCTTTTTACAAAACACATCAATGGTAGATTCATCATGTAGCATGCGCAGCAGTAAGTCACGCTTGTATTGACGTTTGATTGTTTCCAAAACACCTTGGTCCATTGGCTGAATAATGGAAGTGGTGTTAGGAGGCAGGTAAAGGCAGGTTATTTGTCCATCATTGGACTCCAGGTAATCTACATCTGGATGGCATGGAGCATTGTCCAGGACAAGCAGAGCCTTTGGAGGTAGGTTTCTTTCTGTCAGCGATTTCTTGCAATTTGGCACAAACTTTTCATGAAACCATTTTGTAAATATTTCAGAATTCATCCATGAGTTTTTCTGGGCATAGTAGTCAACAGGTAGGCTAGATTTGTTAAAATTCTTAAAACACCTTGGGCTAGCAGACTTGTGGATGAAAACCAATGGGAGCTTTATTGAACCTGTCACATTGGCACATGCCATCAGAGTGACCCTGTCCTTGGGCTTCTTAAAGCCTTTAGCATCTTTTTCTCTAGCTGTAATAAGTGTTTTCCGAGGCATTAGTCTCCAATACAAACCAGTCTCATCACAATTGAACAGCTGGGTTAACGATATACCCTTTTCCTCCATAATTTTAGAGAGCTTTATTTTAAATGGCTCCACTGTATCAGCAGAGGCAGACAGTGATTCTCCTTGAATGGAAACACCTCTTACCCCATGTCTCTCTCTAAACCTCTTCAGCCACCCTGTTCCTCCCTTGAAAGAGCTGGAATCAATATCAGGATACAGCAGTGGGAACAGTTGCTGTGCTTTTGCCATCAAGAGTGGTCCACTAACAGGAGTACCTACCATATTATATGCATTACATAATAAAACTCACCCAGTAAGGTTCCAATTACAACATCTTTGCAAATTAGCTATGTATAAATACACAAACCTTTGCATCGTTGCTGGACAAACCAGAGATACACAGCCTTGTCCAGTTCACTAAACTCAGGCCTTCTCACTATCTTTCTCTTCTTAATACAATCTCCTTCTTCAATTTCTGTCGCAAACCGCTTCAATTTAGCCTCATTCTTGACGATATCATGAACTGTCGACCTACCAACGTTAAATTGTTGGGCTACGCTCGTCATAGACAGTCCTTTTCTTATTATTTCACAAATTTTTAGCTTTTCTTCAATTGTTAGCACAATTCTTTTCCTTTTTTTCCCGGTTGCCTCAGCCATTTTCGAAAAAAAAAAGCAGGCGCTCAGATATACTGTAATCCATGCGGGTAGCTTTCCGGCGGCGGGGGGTGGGCGGGTCATTAAGTCGGTAAAGGGGCGCCAAACTTTAGTTGTTCGGTTGATCGACGTTTTCGGATAACTGACGTTCGGATAACTGACATCCTACTGTATGTGCATATGAACTTTGAGATGTCACATCCATATGTAAATGTGTGCGTGTGCAGGTTTTCTTCCAGAGCTAGCCAACCAGTTGACATGACTTCCCCCCCCCCCCCCCCCTCTCTCTCTCTCTCTCTTAAATTTGCAGAATCAACACAAGCCCTAGAAGTTTGTTAAGGTAGAGTAGACCACGAGGTGCTGACTCAGCAGATAAAGTTTACACCCTAGCAACCGAATAAGTGCCTCTTGAAGGGACTACCCCAGAATAAGAATCTTCTTGGCTGGTGTGGAGTTAGCAAGCCTCCTTGATGGACCCTGCCTGATTAAGGTGCTCTTCCTGGCTGGTGACACGCCCACTGCAGACTGTTATACGTTGCAACATTCATTTGTCTACATCAGCAAAAAAATTTTTTTTTAAACAACTAGGTTGGGGGGATGAGGATGTTGGTGAAAGACTGCAGCCATTTTACCATTAAGATGAAATTGACAGAAAATGTAGAAGAAAATTAAATAATGCACGAGTGCTTACATTACGTTGAAGGGATTAGACTCTGGAGATGGTTCACTCACAGCCAGACTAATGAGCCTATAGGTGTTGTATATCTCATCATATGACAGTCCTCACCGCAGAAATACAATATACAACAAGAGGGCGTGGCTGGTTACAGAGAAAATGAAGCACTAAAGGTGCGACCCCTCAGCGCTATTAAACACTGCCTAGCTATTACAATATAATCTCCTTCCAAAAGAACAAGCAATCTGTTAGCTATTTTAATGAGGCATCAAAATAGCTTGAGCAATGAAAATGGTACATGGAAATGTTGTCTTAAGAAGCTAAACTAGCCACAAACACTCACCAGTATTATTTTGAACGTGAAACTTCACTTCTTTCAACTCCATTAACTTCCCTGAGCATAAAGCAAACTACACCGCTGGCTGCAAGAAATTATTTGCTCACGTGATTATGATGTGATGCTAGGGGGCGTTACCCATAAATGCTGGTACCTATGCGGAGCTGAAAATTTGCGTTTTCTCAATAATTAGCCCGAAATTTAAAAGAAGCACAATAAAAGGTCCTAAATCTTCATCCTGAGTAAGTTCATACCTAAATCAACGGTTAATTCTCAGTAATCTCCAAAATCAAAGCGTGACAGACAGACAGACAGGACGACTACTATAGCCCTCTCACGCATGTGTGCTGGGGTTAATTATGTCTTAATGCAGAATATAGATGAGGTGCCATCAGTATTGTAATCCACTTAATATATGTGACAGGCTCTGCAAAATCCAGGAATTTGCTTAAAAAATTGAAAATCCTGATACTTACTGAAAATTACTCGACTTGAACTATACAACATAGTGTACAAAGGATTTTAACTGTGGACATTAAAATGTGAGTAAAAAAATGGCGCGGGTTTCTGGTGTGCCACTTGCTAAGAAGAATAGTCTTTTCAAAAGTACGGTAAGAATCACTTGAATAGTGAGTAATTTAGCAAGGGTTCTGTTATTTGTAACCTGAAAACCCTGAAAACTTTCCTATTGTTCACACGGGATTCCCATACTTTATGTATTGCTAATTTCCGTATTTGCAGAGAAGGTTAAAAATGACTTTTCTTTCAATGGCGCACTTGATGTGATACAAATGTTTTTAAGCTTTGAAATTTGGCAAAATGATAGAACAATGACTGTACGTGAAAAATTCAGGAAATTTGACCATATTCAGTATTTTTATTGTTTTCTAGCTTTGATACTTTTGCCAAAATTCCTGGTTTTTGCAGAGCCTGTCACATATATATATATATATATATATATATATATAATATATATGGACATTCCAGCAATTTGCAGAAAATATTATTTCCTCTTTAATGCTTCTCTTCCACCTCAATACTACAAGATGTCACAAGTTACCCTGCACCAATAACCTCTAGCTACCCACAGCTGTGGTCGGCTGTGGGCCGAGTCCAGTAATTAATAGAACAGCAAAATGCAAGTAAGTGTGTAGATTGTAATATACCTGAAGGTAAGAGGCCAGCTAGCTGGCAATTACCGTACATGTGCTGGTTATTAGCATTAATTTATGTCACTACTCCACTACAACTTCCACTAGTGATGGAGTGGCCGGCCCACCTCATACTGATAATAGCTCAGGTAAATCAAATAATATTTCTCCAGAGATTAGCAACCCACTACCATTTGGAACCATCCCAAACTGGTCCCACAAGTGCCCCGACTGGTCCCACAAGTGTCCCGACTGGTCCCACAAGTGCCCCAACTGGTCCCACAAGTATCCCGACTGGTCCTACAACTGTCCCGACTGGTCCCACAAGTGCCCCAACTGGTCCCACAAGTGCCCTGACTAGTCCCACAAGTGCCCTAACTGGTCCCACAAGTGTCCCAACTGGTCCCACAAGTGCTCCAACTGCCCAACTTGTCCCGTTTTAAGACACTGTGACATTCTAACTCACCTTCTTCAAGAACTTCTTCACTCCACGAGGACTGGCTACTGGACTAGTCCTCGGAGATGATCTGGGACTTCGACTTGACGGTGGAGGACTTCTGATATGTAGCGGGGAATGCTCTCTGCTCCTGACTGCGCCCTCTGCTGGTACAGGGCTGTTTGTGCGAGAGCGTTGGTTCCTCTGTGCTCTGCGTAAGACCGGAGGCAGTGATGAGCTGGACGCACCTAAGTCATCCTCCACTTCCAACTTAGGAATGTCTTTACTTATTTCATCATCACTGACATCACTCAGACTGTCTAACGGTGATGCCTCTGTACCAACACACACACACACACACACACACTTATTACATGAAACACAGACTGGAAAAGAGGAGAGGAAAAGCAAGCAGAAGAACTGAACAAAAAATGAGCTAATAAAAGGTTGATTTAAATACAAGTGGCATTTAATATATCTTTCCATTCCGAAAGGTAGGAGAATATTTTTCTGTGCAACTATTATTATTAGGAAAATGTGTGGTCTCTCTCCAAATTATTGCATATAATATCTTGAAGTTGAATAAATAGAGGATATGAATAGATTGAGGAAACATCTTCCTTTACTTGTTCATCGGATTGCTGGGTGGATCTTTTCTTTCAGATTAATCTTAAGATATCCAATAAACAGAATCTTGGTAAAAGGTCTGGCTACGACACACTAACCAGCTGCTACTGGAAAAGGTCAAGGGATATTAACTGATAGACTAGTGATAGCACAAATGGCGAGTGAGCTGGCCTAGCTAAAACAAGCAGAAGTAGCCACATACAGAGTTACTACCAAGAATTTGAAAAATCCTACAAAACCTGTAGACAATCTGCCAGTGGATACATTTGTTGTTTTGTACGCACACATACACTAGATATACTAACACAAGACTTGTATTGTATTATCTTCGTGACTTGATAATTTACTGGCAATGGATTTTCAAGTAATCAGTTATGCTATGGCAAACAGCGCATTAACAAAGATAACTTACCACCACCACCACACATTCAAAAAGAAAAAGAACTCCAGCAAGTTTGTAGGACCTAACTGTGTCCTGCAACATTCAGATCATGTCTGAAAAAAACCGATTCAAAGGAAAGACCAATGGACTTTCCTTGGATGATATGGGTAACAATCGATACACTAAAGGATTTTGTTTAGTGGAGTTTGAGATGAGATAGACTAACAAGCAAACACAAAAATGCGAGGGTCAAAGTACAAAATGACATGCATACATACACATCAACAAATATCCTCAATTTTCAACTGTATTACTCCTGATAATGTCTTGTTCGCTAGCAAAAACAGTTTCTCACATCTTTTCTAACCTTTTTCCAGGATGCCCTGGGCAATAGCCACTATATCTCCATTTCTTCCCGTCACCATAGTAACTTTGATGCTGTCCATTATACGTATGGCCAGCTCTTTCTTACGATTGCTAGATCCACAGCACGCCCCCACCAGCAGTACGGGAATCTCCCGGGAACAGTATCCAGCACCATCCAAGTAAGCCTCAATCAGATCCTTGGGGGCGTTGACGTCCACCAATACTGCCTTGCAGTTGTCCAAATTGTTACGTACATCATCCGGATCTAATTATGAAAATGGGTGGAGTCAATTAGCATACTCAGAGTTGTCATTCTAGGTAAATAATCTTTTATGGCAAAAAATTTAAAGGCAGTATATAAGGTGTTTAGAATACATTATGATTCAGTTATTCTCGGCTGAAATAATTATATTATAATATTGGCTGTTAGAATGAGAAAATATGCTATTATCAGAATACACTATTTGTGTTTAACTTGACTATCAGAGGGAGGATGGTACAGCAACTGTTAACTTTGACCTGTTCTTTGGCACCTTATTAACCCTACAACTGCCAGACAGACAAGTGCTTCTTCTCTGACCGACTAAATTATACAACGTGCAGTTGTGAGGATACTATTGATTACAAATGAATAAATAATTTTAAAAATGTCTTTGAAAGAGAGAGAATGCATCATCTAATTCTAATGCAGGATAAGTTCTAAACTGCATTGCTGGCAAAAAAGAACTTATGATGTACGTGGCATACACGCCCCCATGATGTGGCATACACACCCCCATAGTGCATTCCAACAAAATTAATTGGGACTAAAAATTTCCTTCAGTGTTTCAGCACTTGATGGAATACCCAACACCAGGAGCTTCAGTTGCCTGGCTTGTCTTTCCTGCTGAGCAGTAAGGACATTCACAGGCTGCCATTTGCACTTCCTCCTCAGCTGAACCTTCAACACATTTCACACGCTCAATAAGGACAGGACAGAGTTCGTGTGATTGCATTCATTATTTCACATGTTCAGGCAACTAAGTGATAAACTACACCTACTCTCAGAGTACTCCTCGCGCCACAAAAGTTAGCCACCACTAACCCTAATGAGTGTCACACATCCAAGTCTGTGGTTGCCATGGAAACAAGTGGTCCCCCACAGACATGCTCACTTAAGCACTCTAATCGTGCTATTCCATTCCTGATTTAATAAGCACACTTGAAAGCATAAGGAATAATTAGAGTGTGACTAGACACCAGAGAGTAAGTTCACTGAAAAAGAATCAGAAAAACAACAATGACCAAACGCAAAACAAACAAATAAACAAACTACAACTGCTTTTTTTTTTTTTGTTGGTGTGAAGGTTGAGCAGCGATGGGGATTCATCGCTTTCTTCCTCTGCCTTCTTCCCACAGCACTAATCGAAATGTTCAGATAAATCATTTAGAACAGATTAGCCAAATGGAAAACACTGCAGCTTTTTGTTTCATGTATTCATATCAGAACTGCAATGGGAAAGTTATGAATGTCATTATGACTGCAACCAAATATGTCACCGACTAGTTCGCAACTAATTATAGTTGTTGAAGAGCAGATGAGAGAGGAATGACTAATTGATCCAACCAATCACTGACCACCATTTATAGCACATCCAACAATAGAAACTTCAGCTGAGAGAGAAATGCCCCACATACCAAATGTGACTGGTTTCATCAAAACAAAGCTACACAAATGCACGTTGTAGTGGTGTCATCTGAACTACAGTAGTCAAATCCTAAGGCTATATTATATATATATAAGTTTATCAGGAAATTTCCCAAACCACTCCCAAATTAGGTCAGTGTTGGTAGCTTGGGTAGTCTTCAAAATAAAACTCTTCAGATGGAAACGGAAGGGAAGTGGTTCAAAGCAGGTTGCCATAACATTGGAGTAAACAAAATGCTGGGGAAAGTGGACGACCTGCCTCACTTCCTGCAACGTCTGCCTTTAACCCAACACCCACTCACTCACTCACGCCTACTTCCTTATACTAGACCAACAACACCTAGCTTCTGTTTGGCCAGCTGAATCGCAATTAAGTCAAACGCAGAAGCATCCTTAGGTGAAGCAGTTGATATGACAAGCTGGTGGTTTCAATATTCAAGCATCCCTTGAGGAAACCATTGTGGTCTAACATATGGTAGTTGGTTCAAGCCAACAAGTGTGAGGGGAAATACGTGGCGTGTTGTGCTCATTCCAACAAGTAAATTCATATTGTGATAAAATACATTGAAATATAACCTAACAACAACTGGCAATTTACCATCCAGTCAAAACAGTTCTCTAATTATTACACTCCTTTCTAATACAGTATTTTCTCTAGTATGCACTGCTACCTTAGACTTAATTACACCTTCATTTTCAAAACATTTTAATGGTATACATGTAGGTACCAGAGGGACAAGGGTTGTTCAGACACTTTGTGCACGTGAACCCATCGTTTCGTTCGGATATGATCACTCACTTTGTTTACTGCGTAGCAAAGCAGCATCTCCCATCCGGTAAAGGGACAACACACCTCAAGAAGCACACTCAATCTACATGGTTACATCACCAGTACACTCCAAGTATTAATTGATTACATCCAGTTATACCATCCCAAAATGCTAATTAATGTGGATCACTCACTAATCAACTATAAGACCCAACGGTTGCGCTGGCATGCATCCACCTGAGACAAGACAATAGGCCAAGCCATTTGGAACGCATTCCTCCACCCAACACTGGAGCCATCAGCACCCAACCAGTGCAGACATAAGATAAATACAGACTGAACAACTTCATAAGCAACACCAGTAACTGCATGGAGGCTGGCCTGAGAGTGACCTGAGGATTACATTACTGTAAATCGCACCAATCATAAGCATGCAATGTTGATGCAGACTACTTCAGCAATCGCTAGTAATCTACTCACCCATTTGTGCAGTCACGCACACACACATACATCTAAAGATGATTACCTCATTGACCAAACAAGCCCTACTTGCTGCTAGCACTGCTAGATGAAACAAGATGTGTCAGGTCGTTGTTTTCACTTACCTTCAGTTATTAAAGGCGTGGCTCCAACAGCTAGCAGACAGCTCGCCACAAAGTCCATGGAAAGGGCAGGTAAGATGCAAGCTATTACCGGGTGCATACGCTTTACCCTCTCGATCTCCCACCAGGCTGTTCGACTCAGCTCTCTGTTCAACTCGGGCGTTAAACTGAGCCCACGATTGCGACGAGTAGCATTAGTATTATCAGAAGTGTCAATGAGCGAGTCTTCGGCCAGGCATTCCATGCTTTTTGAGCGCATTCGTTCACTCCGGGTCCCCATGTCTGCTTTTAGAGTCTTCTTGAACATCATGGGGCTCAGAGAGTTTGAGGCGTTGTACTTCGCCATGACGATCACTCTCAGCAGGACTTCCAAAATCTGCTGTCAAAATTATCTGCGCACGGTGGATCTGGAGGGCACAGGAAATATATTTTTAATTGCTCTGTTTCGCGCCGCGCGAGCATCCAGGGCTGCGCGCGCTCAGAGCTTGCGATCTTTTCCTAATAACATAATTCCACACTCTACTCTGTGAATTTGACGACCTTTGCCAAATATATGGTTTAACTTATTTTACGCTGCCAAGCAAGCGAGCATTCATCATGAACAAGCTAGATGCAGCTTTCAAGGCTACGTCGTATAATGTTTTTCTTCAAGTTACCATTCGAGCCAGCAGCTTTTTTATGAATGCTATAGTACTGCGCTACATCCAAGCTGAACTTTTAGGGGTGGTGAATTTGAGGCAAGTTTTGTCCTTTGCATAACGCTACCCTCATTACGTCTGTCTTCATGTCTATAGACTGACGCTGCTGTACAATACCATTCTTTTTGTATCTCGAGAGGCCATTCGAAAGGCACGTCTTACTAAAGGCAGTCATCAAGAACTATGGATTCATAGTTTAAATATATCTTGGATACCGTAGGTTTGGAAAGGAATGTACACATAGCTTGGGTTGGATGCTAGCAACATAAATGCAATATTACTATTTTACAAGAAATACACCTGTATATACTTGTTTAATCATTATTTTTTGTTTTTCTTTATGGAAATTTCACTAACACATAATGCATAATTTTGTTTGTTCACTCTCCCGGCAGAGTTCCCTTGGGCGTGGTTTCATCCCTCATTCTTGCTGCGGTATGGCTGAATCCCTTCATAGAGCAGCCCAGTGTACCTGGAGACAGATATGGGGTGTTTGTCTTCTCCATGGCTGCTATACTGGAGCTCACGGCAGAACCCGTATGGTTACTAGGGCAGGAATATCAGCACGTGCTACTCAAGGCAAGTTAAGGCTGACTCTGGGGTGGTGAGGGTACCTGTTATGTCTGACTAGTGCTAGTTACTATATTTATTGAAATTAATTGTATATGTAAATTTAAGTGCGAACCAGACATTTTATATACTTCACAATTAAATAAACATTCTGTTTGTTGCTTAGGTGATGGCTGAGGGAATTCCCCAGGTTGTGAAGTGCCTCATCGTGGTGATGGGTGTGGCAGTTGCCTCGTATTCTGGAATCACTGTCTTCCTAGTTGCTCAAGTGAGGGAGTGTACTCACATAGAAACAACCAAAGTCAACTTTTACTACTGATATACAGGGTGAAGTGGGATTCAAAGCCTAGCACCCTAGCCCTAGCCCTGTAATCTAAAGCAATGCTGGTGTGTTTATAATCATAATATAACCTATAGTAGTTCCCAGTAGCAACTTCCCTTTACCGTTTACAGTGGCCCAGGCAGTGCGTGCAGAGCATAGAAACTTTATTATGATAGGTTCATAACAACTTCAAAGATAGTGTTCCCACTAGGATAGTGTTCCCACTAGGATGTTATATTGAGAGCAGTTTATATATATATATATATATATATATATATATATATATATATATGTATATATATACATCTGTTGCCACCAGTTAGTCTACTCCATTCTGTACGTGATCATATACTACGCTTACTTCCACTCTGAACTGAGGGATCCTGCTGTGCCCATGCCAATCAAGACACTGGGTGGACTTCTGCCACGCCCCTCTTCCGCTCATGGTCTGTTTGGCTCCAACCTTCCATCTCTAGCATGGACATTCTTCAAACAATCATTCCTCAAGCAGATGCTCACTGATGGTGTGTGTGTGTGTGTGTGTGTGTGTGTGTACTTGTGCTTTTGCAGCAATAGCGAGCGAGATAGCCCAGCTATATTTTTAAGGATTTACTCATTAAGGTCAAAGTGCACTTGCCATTAGGTAGTAGTTTACAGGGGCTTGATCCTGCGGTATGTACCCTATAACTCCCCAAGTTCACTGCCAGTCCCCCATGCCCTGGCCGTGAACCATCTTATTCCATTAATTATGCATGCCTACTTGCCTGTCATCCATCAACTCTCACCCCATTGATAGCCGCAGCTCTAGTAGCTGAGTTGTTTGGCACAGGCGGGGCTGAAAACCCCACCCCCCCAATCAGCTTGGGCTGACTGGGGCATAATTAATGGGGCGGGGCAAGTCCCTTTAATTCCGGCACTCATGTTTTCACGGTAAGCAGGCTAGCTGTTTACCGGAGGTTAAATAATAATAATAATAATAATAAATAATTAAAATAAATAATAAGACCCCTTCCCCTATTTATCAGGTAAGGTGTGGGTGGGTAGGGAATTACAACGCTCTCCCTCTTGTTCCTAACCTGAACATGTGCACTGTCGTTCCTCTACATACATGGGCCCCTTGCTTGTATAACCTCACCACCCCTTACCTGAATGACCCCTTACCTGAATAACCCCTTACCCAACCGACCACTCTGGTACTCTGCCTGGTATTAGCTCCGCCTAGCCTGCTAAGCTGTCATCTTGTAGTTCACTTTGTTATGTGTTGAAGTTGACATGTTCCAACTGTACTCACCGTATAACGACACTAATAATGTAGTGCACAGGGTTTCATACAGAGGTAGGGACGCCCTAGGATTTCCCCTCTCCCCCCCCCAGAATTTCATGAAATAAATTACTACTTAATGGTATTCTGTGGTTAGTATGAGTAATAGCACGGGTAACCGTGCTATTTGGGATTAATAGCACGAGTAACGTGATTGAAATAGGACGAGGCGAAGCCGAGTGTTATTTCAATTGCTTTACGAGTGCTATTGATCTCTAATAGCACAGGTTACCCGTGCTATTACTCGCTAATAGTAGGCCAGCTTTTTAAAATGTCATTTGCAATTGTATCTATATTATATCGTTCACTCACTATCTCCTTATTTCAGGATTAGCTTCCGCTGGAACTTCGTTTTCAACGTGCGGCTCCTCCTGATCCGTTGAAAAGCATTCCGTCTAATACGGGTAGAGCTTCTGTGGTAAAGAATGACATCGTCTCCAACTAAAAACTACTCGAACTGTACGTTTCCAAGGTTAACGCTCTACGCGTGCGCACTTACCCGTACTATTTCACTTAGCTACCGAGGTATTTCACTTAGTTACCACTTAGTTACTGAGGTATTTCAATTAGTTACACGCTATTTCACTTTCCCCGTGCGATTTCAATGGACCAGCGATTTTTCCCATTCATTTTTGAATGGACAATTTACGCGCCGTACTATTATGATTTATAATGGTATTCTGTGGTTGTGATTTATAATGGTATTCTGTGGTTGTGATTTATAATGGTATTCTGTGGTTGTGATTTATAATGGTATTCTGTGGTTGTGATTTATAATGGTATTCTGTGGTTGTGATTTATAATGGTATTCTGTGGTTGTGATTTATAATGGTATTCTGTGGTTGTGATTTATAATGGTATTCTGTGGTTGTGATTTATAATGGTATTCTGTGGTTGTGATTTATAATGGTATTCTGTGGTTGTGATTTATAATGGTATTCTGTGGTTGTGATTTATAATGGTATTCTGTGGTTGTGATTTACAATGGTATTCTGTGGTTGTGATTTACAATGGTATTCTGTGGTTGTGATTTATAATGGTATTCTGTGGTTATGATTTATAATGGTATTCTGTGGTTATGATTTATAATGGTATCCTGTGATTTTGTTGTTTGTATATATCTAATTTGGTGAAAGTTCACTTCAGTTAATTGAGATCCTTCAATTGTAATACGCATTAGTCTTCCAAGATTGATGTCACAAATTCTAGACCTGAGACAATTTTTAATCAAATGGGTGTGGTTTCAACAAAAGTGGGTGTGGTCAATCAAACGTGTGGCCTCCCCCCCAGAAAAAAATTCTGTATGAACTGGTGCAGTCTTAGAGTGAGTGCTGCAATAGGCTACACGTTTTGTTTTTGTTTTTTGTCAAAGTAGATGTTTGAACTTCCAGTCTGAAAGCAGCAAAATTGATCCATTCTAAATATCCCAACCAAGCAATCCTGCAGAGCAGGAAATGCTTTATTAACCTATGAAGGTGGAGGCACAGGAGAACTGATGGGTTGTGTTGTAGGTACCATATGAAATAAACATCACTGAATCTGGATTGTGTAGTCTCTGAGAGTAACTCACTTGCTCGCCAATGAGTGTATGTATATGTGTTTATTTGTGTATGTTTCTATGTGTGTGTGCGTGTGAGTGTGGTGAAGTGTGTACTGTAATTGTTGTGTATGTGTGTTTGTTGTAGGAGAGAAGTACGTGATGACTATGTTTGCAGTCTTAAGCTTTGCCGAGCAAGGTATAAACCTTTTGTTGCACATTGAACGGTGTCTTTTATAGGCTAGGATGGATACACTGCATTCATCCATACTGTCAATGCCATAATTCTTTGTTGTGGATATTATTATTTATTTATTTACTTATTATTACCATTATTATTGTTGTTGTTGATGTTGTTGTTGTTATGGTAATTGTGTTTTATTTGCGCAGGTGTGTATGATACTATCAACAACTTGGGATCACTAGTAGCACGCTTCATATTCCTTCCCATTGAGGAAAACTTTTACATCTACTTCTCATCCTCCCTTTACCGAGGAATTCCAATTGAAGAGCAGCCTCCGAGAGCGATCCAGGAAGCGTCGCATGTGCTGTCCCTCATCCTTCGGCTAGTTGTAGTCATAGCTGTCACTATTGTGGCTTTTGGCTACTCTTACTCCCACTTGGCTCTGGATATTTACGGGGGATCTCTGCTGGTGTTAGGGGGCGGGGTTTCCCTGCTGCGGTGTTATTGTGTCTATGTGTTGCTGTTGGCAGTGAACGGAGTCACTGAGTGTTTCGTGTTTGCTGTCATGAGTGAGGATCGTGTCAACAGGTCAGTCAGTGGCAATAAAGCATGCTTGCTATTGCTTTCTGTAGCCTTTTGTCTTAAGAACAAGCCTGCAAAAATTTTTTTTTGAGGGGGCGGGGGGTGGGGTGCAGACCATTCTGCTCAGGAAGTCACTGGTTCAAAGTAAAAGGGCAGGGATTTTAGGCCTTAATGGTAGAAGGAAAATTTGCCCCCGCCCCCCCTCCCGAATCATTTTTTAGCTATAAGGACATAGAAATTTTCACTGATTTTATGGAGCTGGCACACCCACCCCAGTATTGATTACACCTTAACACTAAACCCTTTTAACATACTGGACCTATTGTTACAATGAATGCAACTGAACTAAAACTTGTACATGGTGTGCATTTTCTTCACCATTTTTGTTTGCTTTAGTTGTTTTTTTTCTTTCTGTGTGTGTGTTTAGATATAACAAATACCTGATGTTATTTTCGGCCATATTCCTGGTGTCATCGCTGTTCTTGTCACGGTTGTTAGGGGGCGTGGGCTTCATTCTTGCCAACTGCATCAACATGCTCACACGAGTAGTTCACAGCTACCACTTCATCTACGTCTATTTTTCTTCACGCCCCGACAACCCCCTCGTTAAGGCACTCCCCTCTGTTAACACCTTCGTTGGATTTGCCACAGTAGCACTACTGGCGTATATCTCTGAGGTGAGAAGTGGGTTTGGTCTGTAAGTGGGTGGAGTTTTTATTTATGTTGTGGGTGTGGTTATGAGGCTAGGAATGGTTATGGTGATTGCATTAAATCAAAATTTTCAGCTCTTTCTTCTTGAGTCATGGAGTCCCCTTTTCCTTTGTCTAACTCTCCTGCTTCTGAATTTCTGTCCTACTATCATGATTATGGACTTAAGCTTTGCAAACCTTTTGCCTTCTTTTTCATATTTTCGCCTTCCTTTTCATACTTTCGCCTTCCTTTTGGAAACTTAAATCCCACCTTTACTCTTCAATTCCACCCGCTTTTTAGTAACAATTAATCGCTTGCCTTTTGCCTTCTCTTCTGTTCTTACGCCGCCTTACCTCGCCGATTCCACCCGCTTTTAGTTACCATCAATCGCCTTTTACCTTCTCTTTCATACGTTCGACGTCCTTTTTGAAACCTATGCCACCTCATCTATTGTACCCACTCTTTTAGAATTAACCACTGTTTACTGAATGTGACGATACTTTAACCATCATGAGAATACCATGCTTTACCAAACCATTTACACTCATGAATTATTCATGAATATACACACCGTCATCAGTCATTACTGACACACAAGCGTATTATTATTATTATTGTTGTTGTTGTTGTTGTTGTTACTATTATTACTAGTGGTGTACTTGAGCACAAATGGCGAGCAAGCCTAAAACTACACTATTGTTTAAACATAAGATCTGGCTTATCTATGTTTGGATTGACGAAATTTTCTTGGAATATTTATTTTTGCCTCCGAACTGTAACAGCTGCTGTAAAAATGGTAGTAGGTTTTGTTTACTATGTACCAAATACTCCATTCCATTGGCACTTGGTATTGTCTGTGACTGACTGATGGTTGTGATATGAACATTTGGGCATTTTGACTGCTCTATATTTCAGCCTAAACCTTATTGATCCCATAGATTCAGGTTACTAAGTGCCCTAACTCAAAATGGTAAAGAAAATGTGCGCTGAATCTACAGTAGCATTGCAATATGGTACTTATGTTCCTTTTAAAGCCACTAGTTCAATATTCCATTGGGTTATATAATTATAGTCAAGGCGATCACTAGTGTTACCTACCAGTTTATTAGGAGTTACGTTTTGAGTACTTGTTGTTGTTATTTGTTTTTGTTGACAGAAACAGTTTTGCTGTGACTCTGGGTGGAGCAATCGTATAGTCCACATCTTCATTGGAGCTGTGTTGTTCCTGGGCATGGGCGTGGTGGTGGGACTGTGTGAATCTGACCTGGTAGACTTTGTTGGCAGAAAAATGACCCAAACTCTTACACCTAAAAGATCCAAGAAGACATGATGATTTTATAAAATATATTGATTATTAATTTTTATTATGAGTAGTAATACAGCTAGATAGTAAAACATGATTTATGACATCTTCATGACCTTAAGCAATCAATCTGGGAGGAGGACTTCTGACCATATTAGTACCCAATTTCCTTTCTAGCGTAATGCTACAACATTCACGGTTAACTTTTTCGCTGGTAACAAGAAACTAATATGGTAAGTATCGTTATCGGTTGCTACGGAATGCACCATTAAACGTTGCTATGCAATAACATGGCGGGCGCTCTGCATTTGCAGAGCAGAAGCGGCTTGGACGCGCTTTTTTCCAAGAAGGTCTTGAATAAGAAGGATGTATTGAAATTGTCGTTCAGAAAGGAGTTGGATCGCATTCTGAATTGCATTAAAAACCAAAACAATGGCGATAATTTTGAAGAACTTGAATCAACTACTAAATTGTAAGTTTTATAGCTAATAGTTTTCTGGAGAGCTTCAAATGAAATAGATGTTGCAATACAAGCACCTCATGAGAGTGTAGTTCAGTGAGTGAGATAGCTGGTGCTAAGATTAAATCAAGTCCACTCTTGCCTCAACACCTACTGTATTTGATTGTACCTCCCTAGATCTAACTCTCTGTTCTCTCTTTGGGCAAAGTATGGAAAAGAATTTCCTGTGGACTATCTTACAGACTGCATGCTGGAGGTGGCAGACTGTCTGTACCAGCAAAAGCTCTACAGCCTTGCCAGAATGCACGGTTACAGGAGGTGCTTGCTGGAGTATAAGATTAGAGAGGCAAGGCTGGATGAGGAGAAGGGAAGTAGTGTGAAGGAGGAGGTAGCAGGTGAGTTGCAGAGTCTGGAGGAGTTTGTTGCCAGCTGTGATGAAGAAAGAGCAGTCATTGTGGCAGTAAGTTAACTATGTATTTCTTGACTAGTTTCTTTGGTTGAATTTATAGACTTTAGTTAGTTGTTGTATATTAAAAGAGGCTGGAAATCCTATAAATTTTTTCATAATTTAACTTCAGTAGTGTGACATCATCTTTATGCATTTTCTTTCCCTTCTGTCTGCAGTTAAGGAGTTTTATAGGAGACATAATGTGCCAGTATTTCATGTTGAAGTCCAACGATCCAAGATTAGCGGTCAGTTTATTCTTTTAACTTGTATTGTGAAGCCCCATGATCACATGTATTGTGAAGCCCCATGATCACATGTATTGTGAAGCCCCATGATCACATGTATTGTGAAGCCCCATGATTACATGTATTGTGAAGCGCCATGATCACATGTATTGTGAAGCCCCATGATCACATGTATTGTGAAGCCCCATGATCACATGTATTGTGAAGCCCCATGATTACATGTATTGTGAAGCCCCATGATCACATGTATTGTGAAGCGCCATGATCACATGTATTGTGAAGCGCCATGATCACATGTATTGTGAAGCCCCATGATTACATGTATTGTGAAGCCCCATGATCACATGTATTGTGAAGCGCCATGATCACATGTATTGTGAAGCGCCATGATCACATGTATTGTGAAGCCCCATGATCACATGTATTGTGAAGCCCCATGATCACATGTATTGTGAAGCCCCATGATCACATGTATTGTGAAGCCCCATGATCACATGTATTGTGAAGCGCCATGATCACATGTATTGTGAAGCCCCATGATCACATGTATTGTGAAGCCATGATCAATGTTTGTGAACATGATCACCTGTATGTGACCCCATGTCACATGTATTGTGAAGCCCCATGATTGTGAATCATGATCACATGTATTGTGAAGCGCCATGATCACATGTATTGTGAAGCCCCATGATCACATGTATTGTGAAGCGCCATGATCACATGTATTGTGAAGCCCCAGATCACATTATTGTGAACCCCCATGATCACATGTATTGTGAAGCGCCATGATCACAATCTTTATTGCTTTAGTTTGAGACAATACACAAGGCAAGCATGCCAGCCTTATCTGGTCTCCAGTCTGTAGCCCAGCTTGCATTGAGCAGGGAGCGCCAGTACTGGCTGGCCTACAATGCCTTGAGTCTCATCTATGCCATAGGGAGAGAGATGATGGCCTCTGCACACGTAGCTCCCTTGCTGAAGTATTTCCTGTGGTCAGCTGTTGCCATGGAGACATCGATGCCCCTGATTTCCATCAAGTACCTCCCACTTCGCACTAATTTCTACGTTGGGACTTGTGAGTGTTACTATCATCTGCGTCACCCGTCACATGCAGAGGAATTTGCTAGGAGGTCGTTGGAGAAGGTTCAAGAAATTGCAGTCATGCATTATGAAGCCAACACAAACAGAGACAAAGAAGCTGATGCCATTTTAAAGGAGGCCACCATTAAGCTTGGCGTCCTCATCTTCAAGAGGATGGTGTTCGAGTCCAGGAAGAAGACTAAGGTCTTATTTCGCACTCGACTTCGGCAGTCCATAAAAGACTTCCTACAGAGCACGCCTCCCAGGTCTCCTGTAGAGAAGCTTCTATTGGAGATGTTTCCCGGGAACAGTGCGCGGTTCTTGGCCATATTGGGCACACTCACACCCACCAATTGGAGGACGCTACAGCCATGGACCCTGCCTTTCATTTCTGATTTGGACTCTGAACTTTCGTCAGACATATATCAGGTGAGAAAGCTGAGTAAATATTATTGATATGGTGTTTTCTCTAGCACTTGGTATTTACATTGTGGCTACTGTATTTGGAACTTGTTAATTCAGACTAAGGACAACTGGTGATAAATTATCTGCATTGCTGTTGTTGTTGTTGTTTTCATTGCCACGTTTACTTGATGAGTCGTAACGCTTAGTGCTAATCTGATTAGCCATACACTATTACTACAATTACATGGAAGTGTGAGGATATAAATTATTTGTGCTCATCACCACTAAAATAGGTAATTGCTGCTTTTCAGGAAATGTTAAGCTTTCAGAGTGGGTCTGTTATCTTATCAGGGCAATTGGAGGTTTCCAGCTTTTATAGTTTAAGATTTACAGCACTCAGGATGTGGATGTTAAGGAATTACGTGCAAACTTAAAAGTTCAAACATAAACACTTGTAAAAAGATATATGGGAGGTCTGCACCCTTCACAAAATTATTGTGGGTGCCTGAGCACCTCCAGCCCCCACTCTCTTAAGCTCTGAATTGCGTACAAATAACTATCTCTATTATAACGTGTCTGAATCAACATAGAATAAAAAGATTTTAATTTGTAATTTCTAGGAGTTGTTTTACAGTGGATTTGACATGTGCATAAAGTCTTTATATAAGACAGTTCCAGTGGACGTCACCACGCCCCTCATACAGCATGCTGTGCAGGGTAACGATCACATACCAACCAAAGACATCCTCACCTTTGTCTCTCTAAGCCACACCTACCAGCAGAAGGAGGTGACTGACATTCTCATGAACAAGGTCATCAAAGTTGCTCAGAAGTCTTCTGTGGAGGTCATACAGAGTAGGGGCAACCTCTTTAGACTCAGGTAATTGATTTACCAGTACACAACGGAGAACAGTGAGCTGCAAATATATATGAGCCATGTTTTAATATCACATTTTACAGCTGCTATGAGAATTGCTATTGACTAAAATTACTCCTCGATTAACTGAGTTCCCCTTCAGCTATGTAGTCACCCGGCAGATTAAAGTATAAGTACTAGCAGTTGAATGCCTATAGCTAGTTCTTAAATTAAATATAGTAGTTATACGTCCTCTGACAAAAAGTCTACTTTAGTCCTTGGGCACATGAACAAAGACTGAAGTACAGTTGAATGGAAGTAGGTACTAACTGCAGAGCTGAACTTGGTTGTCTTGTCTTTCTCAGAGTCTTGATGGAGCAACTGCAGGCAGCACACAAGAAATGCTCAACTTCTTCTCCTTCCAGCTCCACCAAAATCACACAAACTGTCCAGGCTCCTAAAGGGGGAAGAACATCTGTCAATGCCAACACCACTCAAGCTAATGCCTCCAGCCCTTGGAGGAAGAAACCCACAGCAGTGGGAACCTCTGGGAAAGGCCTTGATGACAGCGGTGTGTTGGGTTCTCTGGTGTTGGGGAGATCGGGCACATCAGCCAGCCCATGGCACAGTCCTGGGCATGCTGCTGGGGACCCGGCAGAGGATAAATGGGGAGAGAAGTGTGATGGAGGAAAAGGAGGAGGGAAGAGGAGAAGAGATGATAGAGAAGAAGACGGGAGGAAGAAGGCTACACTGACAATTCCTAAAGGATCGGCCAGTGGCAATCATGATGTTAGTGCCCCGGGCACTCCTACTCATGGATATGCCAATATCTCGCAAATCATGAGCGAAGACATCAAAAATAGTAAGTCACATCTGACAGGCATTGAATGATTGGTTGAATTGTACCATGCAGTCCTTTAGATAACTATACCTAGTCAAATCACCATGTATTTGTAATGGTGTGTGTGTGTGTGTGTGTGTGTGTGTGTGTGTGTGTGTGTGTGTGTGATAGTCACATCTGAGGAAGTGTTTGAGTTGCTGTACCATGCTGTGCAGCACTTGCATCTCACACTTCAGACTAACCCATCTCTTCTGCTCCATGATCCTGATCTACTCATGGACTCACTCCTCATCTGTCTGGAGGTAGCCAAACCCACTTTTGAACCCATCGGTTCCCATGACTACCAGACGTGCAAAGTCTACATCCAAGGCAAGGACGGCAGTTCCAAGGTATGATTGTATGTGTGTGTGTGTGTGTGCGTGTGTGTAGAGGGGGTGGGGGGGTGTGTGTTTGGTGGGGTTGGGTTTGCAGTCCTGTATCCAGTGATGGTTGTGGTGCTTTCTCTGTGTATTATCTGTCAGTCAGTCATTCTGTCAGGGAATTTTGGAGATGGCATTAATTCAGTTTGATGTGTTCCCAACTACTAATCTTTTCTTATGCTTAAACTTAATCACTTGTCTAAATGTAACTCTCTTTGTGATCCATTTTTGTATATCCACAATGCTCATGCAAGGTGGCTGGCTGTTGTTTTCCCCCCTTAAGTAATAATAGTAACAATAGTAATAATAGTAATAAATAATAATAAGAACTAGCAAGTACCCCGCCACACAGTGGTGCTTGACGTATTGCAAAGTATGAATGCAGTAGCATAAGTTATTCTTATTCATTCTCTACAGTTGGTGAAGGTTACAATCAGTTTCACTCTCATGCTCTATTTATTCCTGGACTATCTAATTTTAGTATCCCCCACCTTTCTTCTTTTTTTTCTCCAGCTCTTCCTTCTTGAGTCAAGGAGGTTTTTTTCCTCCTTGTCTACCTCTCCTGCTTGTGAATCTTTCTGTCCTTCTGTCATGATTGTGGACTTAGGCTAAGTGAAACTTTTAACATCTATGGTTTTCTACTTTCACCTTTATTTATGAAACTTACGCCGCCATTTCTCGATGATTGGATTCCACCCGCTTTTTTAGTACAATATTAATCGTTCCCTTTTAGCCTTCTCTTTCGTACTTTCTTCTTTTTACTACACCGCCTTTCTTCATCGATTCCACGAACTATTAACTGCTTTTTGCCTTCTCTTTCACGTTTTAACTTTCCTTTTTGAAGCTTACGCGGCGTATCCTCGTCTGTTCCACCCGCTTTTTGTTGCAATTATAGTAACCACTCTCTACTCCTCGTGACGATACTCTACCCACTCTCCGGTTTCTCTGCCACTCTCATCTTCTGTACCAGGTTAAGTAGCAAACGAATTCGCCTACCGCTAGTCTAGCGTAGCCAACCCCTTCACTTATTTATAACTAACGCTAGTTCACGAAAACTGCACTCCTGTCTTTCTGCCACTCCCGCCTACTGTCCATTTTGTTAGTGCCGGGTTTGGTTGCTAACCAGTTCGCGTTGCGCTCTAGGTTTACCCGCAGTTCAGCGCGAGTTCACGAGTATTGTGCGTCTGCGCGTTCTAGCTCATTAGCTCTTGAATTATTCATGAATATGTACGTCGTCGTCGTCGGTCACGGATATAATATTATAGATAATAATAATAATAATAATAATAATAATAATAATAATTCAATATAGACTATTATTATGCTTTATCCAGGAGCTGGAAGTGTTGGTGCAGTTGGTGTGGATCAGCAGCATGTTGAGTCTGTGGCAGTTGGACCCTCTATTGCATGGCCAGTACATGATGAAGCTGTGTTGCCTGTATGAAGCCAGGGCAGAACCCCATGACTACTCCGTCTCCACTAACCCGGACTCCCGATTCCTACTCTACAACCGATCCCTGCTACTCAAATGCCGCGACGAATGTGAGAAGTCTTTAGAATACATGAAGAAATCTCGCCAGGGCCACTCCTTCATGGGAGACTATCGCTGCAGCTCTCCAAAGTTGTGTGGGGGTGTAGGGGGTCCAGGGGAGAAAGGTGGAGAGAAGTTGTACGCGGGACAGCTGGAGGAATTGCATGCTGAGTTTGAGTATGTGAGACTCAGAGTGCTAGTGAAGTTGGCTGCCACCATTCCTCCAACATGGGGTGAGTTGTTACAATGTTGCTTTCACCACACCCACTGGTACTTTAAATACACACCCATTGGTACAAGCCTAAATTGTTCATGCTTTTCTACCAAATTCATTTAAAATGGCCACCTCTATTTCCTAATGTCAGCTTCCCCCTCCCCACTCTGAATTGCCACTCTGGTGTTCAATAGATATTGTCATTTACAGCATTTTGTTTATAATATATCAGTTATGAGAATTAGCTACTGCATTTCCTCGAATAGTTTCCGCGGATACCTTATTTCAGACCAATTCTTGCTGCCACTGCATAACTTGGGTAGAAACACAGCCAGGGAGACTGCAGTTGCAATACTCTCATTCTTAAAAAAAAAAAAAAAAAAAAAAAAAAAAAAAAAAAAAAAAAAAAAAAAAAAAAACTTAAGCAGGTATTATCTCCAAAATTGACTAACTTAGTAGAGTGGTAAACAACAATGCTTACTCTTTCTTACTACTCTTCTTCCTCCTCACTGACTAAACCGGTAAGTTCTATAAGCATGCTTGTTGATGAAGGGAGTGGATATAGGTCATATTAAATAATTGAAGCATGGCTGTGCTGATACAATCAAGGGTGACCACTAAAGCTTTGGAGGACCAGAGTGGTGTGGGCACTGATTGAGGGCAGAAACTGTTCAAGGGTGGAATAATTTCGAGGAAATACGGTAACGGTATAAATAAACTGTAGTGTATCCCATCCCACCTCCCTCTTTCCCACTCAGAGACTGTTCCGAGTAAAGTTTCCACACTGGAGAAGAAAGTGAATCAGCGCCAGTTACAGAAGGACAGTAGAGAGCTCCTTCTGTCCCAACTCGCGAGTGCGTCAGTCGTAGTGAAGGACTACGGTCAACTGAGGCAGGACTGTGGCAGTAACAAGTATCAGTTAGCACTCCTGTCCATGCTGGAGGCTGTCTTCAGACTAGACCTCAGCCAGGAAGGCAAGATCGACAAGATAAAGGTGAGGTGGTGGACGTGTGTATGAAACATGCATGTGACATGCATGTGGGCGTGTGAAGGGTGAGCACATATGTTCCTGCTGTCTACCTTTATGTGTAGGACTCATACCAGCTGCTTGCTGCAATCAATGCCAGACAGAAAGAAACTCCAAAGAAGCATGGTCAGAAGGCTGGTCAGCAGTCTCAGTCGTCTGAGAGTGGGTATGGTCTAATGGTCCCTCGGCTAATACACTGCTCTGACAACAGGATGGAATTCATTCCTCCGCAAACCAATGGAGCATTAAAGGAGGGTGTGGCTTATTACCGGCTGTTTGGTCGATTGGCTGCAGGAAGTAATGTCAAAGTGAGAACTTCAGACACTTCTTATCCAGGACTTGGACTAGAGGTGGGTGTGGTTACTTGAGGTGGGTGTGGCACTTAACATGGAAGGTGCAGCATTAACTCTAGCATTATGTAATGTGTGTGTGTATGTGTGTGTGTGTGTGTGTGTGTGTGTGCAGGTAGTAGCAGAGAGTGGGTGTAGATTGTGGGTAAGTGGTCTCCAGCCCAACCAGGACTATGTGTTTGCAGTTGCAGCGTATGGGTCTACAGGAGTTGTGTTGGGAGGAGGTATAGGGCAGACCAGTGGGCCATTCTTAGCTGCCCATTCCCTGTCTCTCACCACTGCATGGGGCTACTGCAGTCAGGTAATGGAACTAGTACTGTCATGACATTCTGCACACCATACAACTGAGCCCATTCATGGCCGTTCTTTAAGGATAATGCACCAGTGCTGTCACTTGTTTACATTTCATGCACAGCCTATATCTCATTAGCATCCAAAGTAGTGAAGGTGTCAAACTCTACAATTTCAGCACCTTTCGTAGTTTGTTATTGTTGTTTGTACATGTACAAGTTGCCTTTTTTTTTTGTCTATTAGGAGGGCTGTATATATATATATATATACAGGGTTTGATACAGAAGGGGGGGGAACACTGGGATTTCCCCCCCATCCCCCCCCTCCCTCCCCAAGCAGAGGTTTCCCCCTCCCCGTCTTAGTGACCCTTACTCTAAGTCTACGTCAAATTTCAAATGCCGAAACAACTTAAAAGACCCCAAGCGTGCCGTGGAAAGACAAGCTACTTTTTATTCTCTCTCGTTCTCAAAGTACAATAAACGGGGAATGGGCGGAGTTTCAAACAAGCAGCTAAAAAAGACGGCATAGCTTTGAGAATAGTGCATGCAATCTACAGCTTACCTCTGGTTGAAAGTTTACCACTACATGGAGTAGAGTAGCCAAGGATTCCGACAAAACAGGCTGTGAGACGCTCTGAAAGCTAAAAAGAACTCTACGCAAACTTCGTTAGTTGCCGTTAAAAAGCGGCTGTACGATTTAATTGCGTATGTGGAGTACACCGTTAAGTATATGGAAACATTAATTATACCGGAAGTGGAAATTCAATTTATGTTTTCTCGATTCCTAGTTCAATTGCTTTGCTGAATACAGCCCAGTTCAACTGCCAGTTTCTCTGCGCGTCGAAGGTTTTACCCTCCAGTATTTTAGCACTAAGTTGAGATAAATTGTAGCTTTTTATTAGCATAAAAAACTCAATTTTTTTGGTTTGAGTGAAGTTCCCCTTTTCCCATAGACTGTCTC